>CAADIE010000008.1_pt1 | contig 3053 bp, 2 predicted proteins | sample 2381361 | NCBI WGS metagenome assembly CAADIE01 (sample SAMEA5147521, study PRJEB30075) | plant metagenome | biome: Dry deciduous forest; feature: Forest; material: Leaf | place: Madagascar | collected 2017-05 | reverse complement strand
GGGACACGACGAATACCTTGGGCGCGCTCAAGCCGATCTTTGACAAGGAGAAGATCGAGGCGGGGTTCGAGATCGGGACGGCGTTCGCGGGGGAGATGGGTCAGTTTCTGACGAATCGGGCTAGGGAGGCCGATGCGTTGAAGGCTGCCATGGATAGGGAAACTGACCCCGAACGCTATAGGGAACTACAAGGCCAGTACGAGGAAAAGCGGCAATGGCTTCCGGGGGGCACTTATCGACAACTCTCCAATGCATTGCTCGCGGCAGCGGGCGGAAATGTGGGTGGCGCTACATCCGAATTCGCCCAGCGTGCTGTGGTCAGCTATCTCCAGCAGGAGGGAGCCTCCAAGATTGGTGATCTCGTAGCCCAGAAGCTCATCAAGGAGGGCAGTGCTGAGCACGTAGCGTGGCAGGCAATTATCGGTTGTACGGGGGCGGTGGGAAGCGGTGATGCTTGTGGCGCGGGCGCGCTAGGCGCTGGTGCAAGTGTCATTGTGAACAGCTTGCTCAGTGATGTCTCAGGCCTGTCGAATGAGTCGAAGGAGACCCGCCGCAATCTGGTTTCCGCGCTCATCGTTGGTGCCGCTGGTGCATTGGATCCAGCCGCAGCGGCTGCATTGAACAATGCTGCCGTTGCCGATATGGACAACAACTTGCTGAATCCGCATCGCGATCATGATTTGGTGGCGTTGCTTGCTCGGCAAGATGAGTTGTCGCCGGAACAGCAGTCTGCGTTGTTTGATCGCTTGAAGCAGGCGCACGCGACGGGTACGCAAGAAGCGCTCACGCAGATGGAAAGCGTGTTTGGTCCTGAGGCACTGGGTGATACACGTCAAGTGTTGGGGGAGCTTTTAGAGGGGCAGTCTGCCTGCGTTGCAGTGGCAAGCTGTCGGCTCCAAGTGGAGCGGTCTATCGCGGAAATTGATCAGCTAATTAAAGCGTATGAGACTCAAAAGCGTTTGACGCCCCAGCTTGAGGGAGCTGCGATTGTTGCGGAGTTTGCGACGATAACCGGAACGCTCGCTGTAATTGCCAGAAATTTCTTGGCTATATCTGCAAAAAAAATAGCTGGAGAGAATTTAGAGGCTGTTTTTTTTAGGCAGGCAGCGAGTGAAATCAAGAGTGCGTCAGGTGGTATTAATACAGCTGTTTTGCCACAGATTCAAAAATACGCCAGTGCGTATGGAGAGGTGCGAGGAGCATATTCTGCTATGCGTCCTGGTCCGCTGTCGGATGCAACTGCCTCTACATTTTCTGGTGGACGCTATTCAGAAGTCATTTTGGATAGGGAGGTCGTATTATATAGAGCTGGTTCCGCTGATCGACCATTAGGAGAATTTTTTAGCCCGGATGCTCCTCTTGGGGTCATTCAAACTAGAATCGATAAGGCGATTCTGCCAGAATGGCCTTCTGGGGGCACATCTCCGATAGATAGGTATTTTGAGGTAAAAATACCGGCAGGAACAAAAATATATATAGGTGAGGTTGGATCTCAAGGAGGATTTTATGTCGGAGGAACTACTCAAATAGTTGTTGGTAAGCCATGGTTGGTTGATGGGGTTAAGGTTATTAAGGAAACTCCTTTGAAATGAAAAAAATAGATGAATTGGATGGAATTTTAAAGAGAATGTCATTTCTTTTTGAGTGTGGTGGCGAATTGCGCTGGGCCGATTCATTTGGAAGGCTTCGCGGAGAGTTGGCGGAAAGTCCTGGCGATGTCGTGGCTAAGATTTTGCAAAGTTTCGGGGGAATGGGATCCTTGAATGATATTGTGCTTTATAAAGATGGCGATGTAATGATCTCCGAGACCAATGAGCTTGATGCTCTCCGTGGGGCCCTCTACGATCTATGCCAAAATTTTGGATCACGATAATTGCAAGCGTGTTTGATGCTTCTTGTAAATCTGACGTGCCCCCGGAATATCCGTACAGGTCAAAACTGGAGGTAAGGTTGCTTCTCGACGCCCCGCTAGGGGCGAGGAGAAGCCATGAAACGGTCGAGATTTACCGAAGAGCAGATCGCCTACGCGTTGCGACTGGCAGATAGCGGCACGCCAGTGGTCGATGTATGTCGGCAGCTCGGTGTGTCGGAGGCGACTTTCTATACGTGGAAGAAGAAATACGCCGATTTCGGGGTAAGTGAACTGCGAAAGCTCAAGCAGCTTGAGGATGAGAACGCCCGTCTACGGCGCATCGTGGCTGATCTGACGCTGGACAAGCAGATCTTGCAGGAGGTCGTGCGAAAAAAAGTTTGAAGGCCGCCAAGCGGCGCGAACTGGCGGCTTGGATGCACGAGCGCTTCCATATCAGCGTGCAGCGCGCGTGTGCACTCGCGTTGCTGCAACGGTCGACCTGGTACGCCAAGTGTCATGCGCGAGACCAAAGCGCGCTGCGCCAGCGCATTCGCGACATTGCCCTAAGTCGTCCGAGGTTCCGCTACCGGCGTGTATTAGTGATGCTGCAACGCGAAGGTTGGAAAGTAGGCAAGAAGCGCGTCTATCGTCTCTATAGCCTGGAAGGCCTGCAATTGCGGATGAAGGTCAAGCGTCGCAAACGCATTGCCCTGTTGCGAGGCAAGCCGCCAGTGCCGACTGGGCCGAACCAGCACTGGAGCATGGATTTCGTTCATGATCAGATGCTGGATGGGCGCAGCGTCCGCATCTTGACCGTCATCGATCAATGGAGTCGCGAGAGTGTGTGTCTAGAGGCCAACTTCCGGCAGACTGGCCGGGGCGTCGGTCAGGCCCTGGACCGGTCGGCGGTGCTGCGCGGCTGGCCCAAGGCGATCACCGTAGATAACGGAACCGAATTTACCTCTCGGGCGCTGGACGACTGGGCATACCGACGCGGCATCAAACTCGACTACACACGCCCTGGCAAGCCGACGGATAATGGGCTCATCGAGTCGTTCAACGGTCGATTGCGTGATGAATTGACCTGCTCCCCGTGGTTAGTACGAAATCGATGTAGAGTCCGTTCACAAAGGAACGGCAATGAAGAAACGATTTACGGAAGAACAGATCATCGGGGTGCTGAAGGAGGCCGAGGCAGGGG
>CAADIE010000018.1_pt1 | contig 20191 bp, 16 predicted proteins | sample 2381361 | NCBI WGS metagenome assembly CAADIE01 (sample SAMEA5147521, study PRJEB30075) | plant metagenome | biome: Dry deciduous forest; feature: Forest; material: Leaf | place: Madagascar | collected 2017-05 | reverse complement strand
GGGACACGACGAATACCTTGGGCGCGCTCAAGCCGATCTTTGACAAGGAGAAGATCGAGGCGGGGTTCGAGATCGGGACGGCGTTCGCGGGGGAGATGGGTCAGTTTCTGACGAATCGGGCGAAGGAGGTGGATGCGCTTGAAAAACGCGCTACTGACATGTCCCTGACCCAGGCCGAACGCGATCAGGCTGAAGCTGATGCCATCTTGCTGGACAGGCAATGGGGGCCAAGCGGCTCCTATCGCCGCATCCTTAGCGCAGTGGCCGCCGGAGCGGGCGGCAACGTGACGGGTGGTGCGGGTCAGTTTGTCCAATCGGCTGCCGTGAACTATCTGCAAGGACTTGCGGCAAGTGAAGTTAAATCGATCGCAGACGCCTTGGGTTCAGGTTCAGAAGCCGAGGCTGCTCGTGCGGCGCTTCATGCGGTAGTGGGATGTGTGGGAGCGGCGGCAAGTGCTGGTGCTTGCGGCGCAGGCGCTCTTGGCGCAAGCGCCAGTTCCGTGCTGGGCGCGTTGCTAGGCAGCAGCGCGACAGCAGGCTCGGAAGAGAAGGAGTCTCGCGTTAACCTGATTTCCAGCATCGTTGCTGCAATCAGCCTGGGGACGGGGGTTGAAGCGGTTACCGCCGTGGTGGCTGCGCGCACGGAGGCCGAGAACAACTACCTGAAGCCTGGAGAGATCCAGATGCTGATGGATGACCTGCGGCTGTGCAGGACCGCCGGAGATCCAGCAGCGTGTCAGCAGGAGACGAAGGAGAAGTATGAGGACATCAGCGTCTCACGAGGTGGCTCGAAGCTGTTCGGTTGTAAGGCTGAGGGGGAAGCAGCTTGTGAGCAGCAATTGCGGGATGCAGATGGCGGGGCTGATGCCTTGGCTGAGCTTCAGCGGACGGGGTGGAAGCCGGAGGAATTGGCGATCCTGGACGGGCTCGCGGACCTGAGCTTCGACGACAGCTTCATCGCCCGAAAGATCTGGCACAGTGCTTTTCTATCGGAGTCGGGGACCATTGGAGGGATAATCCTTGGCGGGACTATTTTTGCTGCAACCGCTAAAGCCGCAGTTGATGCTGCTAAGGAAAAGGCTCTTATTGCTTCTCAGCTGAAGGCGAAGGGAGTGGCTGCTTCCGTTCCGAATTCGAGCATTCCGGAACTGGTCAGTGACCTAGGCAGTTCTTATAAAGTAATAGCTCCCAGAGGAGTGGGTGCCGCCAATGGGCCATTGCCCCCCGGCTACGTGCCTGTGTCGCGATGGGTTTCGCCGGAAGAAGCCGCAGAATGGATGAAAAACGGGGGGAACCGCTATCCCGGCGGGGGTGGGAGGGAGTGCAGGGAGAGTATACGTCACAGTTCCCGGCGCCAATCAACCAGGAGGAACCGGGCCAATTAGAATTGATTTTTCTGTGCCGGAAAAATCAATTTCTTCGGCAGGTAAAGCGGAGTGGGGACAAATTTTTCAACCCATCCAAAACTCTCCGATTTACAACGTGAAAATGAATGTTCCTAATGGAATGGTTGTTCCGGGATTTTGATATGAATTGCGTAAAAATTACTGATTATGGAATCGTTGTTAGGGCCGAGGCCATTCATCGTTTGGGTCTAACGGTACTTGGTGTCTCTGAATTGTTGGAATTCGATGGGCCGTTCGATGATAGTGTTGGCATTATTTCATTCGGTCCATGTTTTGGTGAGGAAGCGTCTGATGAGTTTTGTCGGAGACTAGAGAAGGTAGGGTTTATCTATTTTGATGATTTTTTTGTTTTTTCTGGGGGGGTATCCTTCTTGGTGCGGCTTTAAGGTTGGTTTGTCGTTTGTTGGGTAATCTGTCAATTTAATTTTAAGGGGCTGGGTGTTTTGAATTTTCTTTGATTCCGTTGGGTGGTTGCTGGCTGTCGGCGAACACTTTTTGTGTTGGTCGTTAGAGCGTAGATACTAATTAACTGAGGCGTAGGCTGATCGCGCGTAGGCTGATCGCGGCAGCAACATCCTGTCCCGCCAGGGGGATGTCTCATTGGTGGGCCGCGACATCCGCATCGAGGCGGTGACCGACACGGCACAGGAGCGCGAGGTCCACGAGGTCAAGCAGAGCGGCCTTACCGTCAGCGCAAGCAATCCGGTGGTCAGCGCGGCGCAGACGGGCGCCAAGATGGCGGATGCAGCCTCGCGCAGCGGCGATCCGGTCATGCAGGCGCTGGCCTTGGGGACTACCGCGCTGGCTGCCGTCAATGCCGTGGATGCCGTTGCGCAGAACGGCGGTGTCGGCGGCGTGTCCATCAACATCAGCCTCGGCTCCAGCAAAAGCCAGACCACCATCGATCGTTCCTCGTCCAGCGTGCTGGGCTCGAACGTGGCGGCGGGCAATGACCTGACCCTCGTGGCGCGTGGGGGCGGTTCGGCTTCCGACATTACCGTCACGGGCTCGAACCTCTCCGCGGGCAACAACGCGGTGCTCAAGGCCGATGGCGACATCCTGCTGCAGGCCGCGCAGAACCTGGCCTCGCAGCAGACGAAGAACAAGAGCAGCAGCGCCAGCGTGGGCGTGGGGATCACGCTGGGGGTCGAGGGCGGCGGCGTGTCGGTCAACGCCGGCATGTCCAGCGGCCGAGGCAACTCGGATGGCCGCGACAGCACCTGGACACAAAGCACCGTTACGGCGGGCAACGTGCTGGCCTTGCAATCGGGCGGCGACACCTCGTTGCGGGGTGCGGTGGGCCAGGCCGACCAGATTCTTGCGGCGGTAGGCGGCAACCTGTTGCTGGAGAGTCTGCAGGACACCAGTACCTATCAATCCAAGCAGAGCCACTCTGGCTTCAGCGGCAGCGTCTGCGTGACCTGCGCGGTGCCGGGATCGATCGCAGGCAACGTGGGTCGCGGCAAGATGAACAGCGACTACGCGTCGGTCACGCAGCAGACAGGCTTGAAGGCGGGTGACGGCGGCTTCCTGATCGACGTGGGCGGCAACACCACGCTGATCGGCAGCGTGATCTCCAGCAGCCAACAGGCGGTGGCTGATGGCTTGAACCATCTGAGCACGGGCACGCTGCGCGTCGAGGACATCCGCAACCATGCGGGAGTACTCGGCCAGTCAGGTGAGTGTGGGCGGTGGCTTCTCGTTTGGCGGCGGTGGCGGCGAGACCGCAGGCCAAGGCGGGGTCGGTCAAGACAAGCACGGGAATGTTGCTGCGGGCGGCAATGCCAAGCCTGCCAGCAGTGTTCCGTCGGACAAGTCGGGCTTGGCGATGGGTCTTCCGGTGGCGTTATCGGCCAGCGGCAATGCCAGCTCGACCACGCGCAGTGGCATCAGCGAAGGGGTGATCGAGATCCGCGACGAAGCGGGCCAGCAGGCGCTGACGGGCAAGAGCGCGGCGGAGACGATTGCGTCGTTGAACCGGGATACGACGGATACCTTGGGGGCGTTGAAGCCGATCTTCGACAAGGAGAAGATCGAGGCGGGGTTCGAGATCGGGACGGCGTTCGCGGGGGAGATGGGTCAGTTTCTGACGAGTCGGGCGAAGGAGGCCGATGATCTGAAATTCGCGATGGACAAGGAGACTGATGCCGAGCGCTATAAAGACCTGAAGGGCCAGTACGAGGAAAAGCGGCAATGGCTTCCCGGAGGTACCTACCGTCAACTTTCTAATGCGCTCCTCGCGGCTGCAGGCGGGAATATTGGCGGCGCCGCTTCAGAGTTCGCTCAACGCGCAGTTGTCAGCTATCTCCAACAGGAAGGAGCCTCGAAGATTGGTGATTTGGTTGCCAAGAGGCTTATCAAAGAAGGCAGCGCTGAGCATGTCGCGTGGCAGGCGATCATCGGGTGCGTGGGGGCTGCGGGAAGTGGTGATGCGTGTGGCGCGGGTGCGCTGGGAGCAGGTGCAAGCGTCATCGTAAACAGCCTTATCAGCGATGTGTCAGGTCTATCGGATAAGGAAAAAGAGACACGTCGAAATATTGTCTCCGCGCTTATTGTCGGAGCCGCTAGCGTGTTGGATCTTGCTGCTGCCGCAGCATTGAACAACGCTGCGGTTGCCGAGATGGAAAATAACTTGCTGAATCCGCACCGTGATCACGATCTGGTGGCATTGCTCGCTCGGCAGGATGAGCTATCCCCCGAGCAGGAGTCTGCGCTCTTTGAACGTTTGAAACAGGCGCACGCGACGGGTACCCAAGAGGCGCTCGAGCAGATGGAAAGTGTGATGGGACCTGCGGCGCTAAATGAGACCCGACAGGCGTTGGTCAATTTGCTCGAGGATGGTTCCGCTTGCGCCGTGGTTCCAAGGTGCAACCTGCAGTTAGAGCGATCTGTGGAGGAGATTGATCGGCTATTGGAGGCGTATGAAACACAAAGAGTATTAACACCAAAGCTGGAAGGGGCTTTGATAATTGCGGAATTGGCGGGAGGGGTTGGCGGCCTTGCGTTGAAAGCAAGAAATGCAGTATTGATGTCTGCCAAAAGGAAAGGTGGTGACTCGCTGGATAGCTTTTTGATTCGTCAGTCGGTAATAGAGTCGAGTTTGCCTCCTCTTCGCCAGGCTTATGTAAATGAAGTGTCAGCGCTAGAAGGTATTGGTTTGTCTTTAAGGGCCGCGGGAGGTGATGTGGAGCAAATAGCTCGTGCTTTGCATGCGGAAAGAAGAGCTATCGGAGTTAAATATAAAATCTTACCCCTCCGGAAAAATTGGAAGAAATATCCAAAAGAAACTTAGATAAGTATGGCGATCCTCTCGGGCCGTCGATTGATTGGTTAAGGGCGCAAGGCAAAGATTGGATGGATATAATACGTACGGCATCTACTGTAGGAGGAAAAGATCTTGGCTTCTAATGTGGCAGGCGGGAAATTCAAAAAAATAACACTGGGTGACGAGTTTGATGATGAGCTTAGGGGGAGATTGGCTGGTGTGCTCAAAGAGCTTGGTGCGATAAAAGAAGGCGCAGAACTGAGGGGTGTTGCTGGGTCACAGGATATAGAAGATTTTTACGTGAAAATTGGCGATGTTTTGATTCGGATAGAGGCTGAAACGTATATGGGCTTGAGTATTTCTGGGGATTTGAACATGGTAGAAAAAATAAAAAAGATGATTTAATTTCGTTTTGTTTTCGTTTTTGTCTTCTGGAGATTGGTGGGTTGTTGTTTTTGTGCTTATGATTTGATTCGCATTTTTATGGTTGGGGGCTTCACGTCAGTGGGCAGCGGCGGTCGGCCCGAGGCGTCAGTGACATTGCGAAGAGCGTGGATTTTTAAGAGGTCGAACATAAACATATGTGCGCCAACTCTCCCTCGTTCTCAATTCTGCACAGACTAACCTCAAGACGTTGAGCGCTGCGGTGACCCGGCAAGAGGCGATGCTTCTAACGGTTCCAGCCTTAGTTCCAGAAATGCCAGACCACCATCGATCGTTCCTCGTCCAGCGTACTGGGCTCGAACGTGGCGGCAGGCAATGACCTGACCCTCGTTGCACGGGTGGCGGCGCGGATTCCGACATCACCGTTACGGGCTCGAACCTGTCCGCGGGCAACAACGCGGTGCTCAAGGCCTATGGCGACATCCTGCTGCAGGCCGCGTAGAACCTGGCTTCGCAGCAGACGAAGAACAAGAGCAGCAGCGCCAGCGTGGGCGTGGGGATCACGCTGGGTGTCGAGGATGGCGTCGATCAAGAGAAGCACGGGAATGTCGCTGCGGGCGGCAATGCCAAGCCTGCCAGCAGTGTTCCGTCGGACAAGTCGGGCCTGTCGATGGGTCTCCCGGTGGCGCTATCGGCCATCGGCAGCGCCAGCTCGACCACGCGCAGCGGCATCAGCGAAGGCGTGATCGAGATCCGCGATGAAGCGGGCCAACAGGCGCTGACGGGCAAGAGTGCAGCCGAGACGATCGCGTCCTTGAACCGGGACACGACGGACACCCTGGGGCGCTGAAGCCGATCTTTGACGAGGAGAAGATCGAGGCGGGGTTTGAGATCGGGACGGCGTTTGCGGGGAGATGGGGCAATTTCTGACGAATCCGGCCAAGGAGGTTGATGCGCTTGAGAAGCGCGCTGGCGACGTCATACTGTCTGATGAGTAGCGGTTGCAAGCAGGCACGCAATTCAGCAGAAGACATAGGGGAGGAGAGGGAGCCGTCAGGCACTTCGCCACCGTCTCGATTACTCCCATATCTGCATCATTCGCTGGTTGACCTCCTGCAGGTCGAAGGCGGTAAGGTCGAAGCGCTTGCCGTGCCAAAGCAACATATCGTCGTGCTCGGGGTGGTTGGGATCGGAGATGGCTTGCAGGAAGTGCATATAGCCGGGTTCTCCGCCGACGTCCTCCGGCGGGCAAGCATTGGCCCCTTCCAGGCACCACGGTCCGCCCAGCGGTTCGTTGAACTCGGTCGCATCCAGCACTTGAATTTCGTGCTCCCAGTGGTCCCCTAAGTCGTAGACATAATCGAAGCTACTGGCGCCTTGGATGACCTTATTCAGACTTACGCGCTTTTCGCTTTGCAGGCCGGCTTGCGGATAGTCCGGGTCGGGTTCACCGTAACGCACGCCGTTGATGACGAACTCGTGCAGGTGTCCACCTTGCCAGCCCATCGCCAGCAGGATGGTCACGTGCAACTTACGCAGCGTGATCCGGCTGGGCACAACGATCGTGCGGTAGATGACGGGCTGGATTTGGCGCAGTTCGATACGTAACACCAGCGCCGCGCCCCGACAGGACGCGGCTTTCGCATGGCTCACGTTGCCTGCTTCGCAACTGTGCTCTCGGGTGATGTCGGATGCCATAGCGAGAATCCCCATATATGGTTGGCGGGGAGGGCGGCGAAGCGCGCGATTACCTTGCGCAAGCAGGTTTCCCTTCAGCGGAAGACGACCGTGCGGTGGCCGTTCAGCAGGATGCGGTGCTCGACATGGCTGCGCACGGCGCGCGACAGCACCAGCGATTCCACGTCGCTGCCCACCTGGGCCAGGTCCCCCGCGCTCAGCGTATGGTCCACGCGCTCGATGTCCTGTTCGATGATGGGGCCTTCGTCCAGGTCCGGCGTGACGTAATGGGCCGTGGCGCCGATGATCTTCACGCCGCGGGTGTGGGCCTGGTGATACGGGCGCGCGCCCTTGAAGCTGGGCAGGAAGCTGTGATGGATGTTGATGGCGCGGCCCGACAGCGCGCGGCACAGGTCGGGCGACAGGATCTGCATGTAGCGGGCCAGCACCACCAGGTCGATGCGCTCGCGCTCGACCAGCGCCAGGATCTGTTGCTCCTGCTGCGCCTTGGTGTCGGGCGTGACCGGCAGGTGATGGAAAGGGATGCCGTAGGACTGCGCGAGCGGCGCGAAGTCGGGGTGGTTGGACACCACCGCGGCGATCTCCACCGGCAACTGGCCGCTGTGCGTGCGGAACACCAGGTCGTTCAGGCAGTGGCCCTGCTTGCTGACCATGATCAGCAGGCGCGCCTTGCGGCGCGCGTCGTGGATCTGCCAGTCCATGCCGTAGTCGGCGGCCAGCGTCGAAAACCGGGCGCGTAGCGTGTCGGCGTCGATGTCCTGCGGCAGGTCGAAGTGCACGCGCAGGAAGAAGCGGCCCGTCTCTTCGTCGCCGAACTGCTGCGCGTCCAGGATGTTGCCCTGGAGCTCGAACAGCAGGCCGCTCACGCGGTAGACGATGCCGGTGCGGTCCGGGCAGGAGAGGGTCAGGATGAAATCGTTGTGTTGCGACATGATGGGAACGTGGTCAGGAAAGCAGGGCGGCCGCGGTGGCCCGGGCGATCGCCAGGCTGGCGGTCAGTCCCGGTGATTCTATGCCGAACAGGTTCACCAGCCCGGGCACGCCATGGATGGCGGGTCCGGCGATGACGAAGTCGGCGGCGGGGGCGTCAGGGGCGGAGATCTTGGGCCGGATGCCGGTGTAGCCCGGCGCCAGGGCGCCGTCGGGCAGGCCTGGCCAATAGGCGCGCACGGCATCGTAGAACACATCCGCGCGCGCGGGGTCCAGGCTGTAGTCCTCGTGCTCGATCCACTGGGTGTCCGGGCCGAACTTGGCCTGGCCGCCCATGTCCAGCGTCAGGTGCACGCCCAGGCCGGCGGCTTGCGGGACGGGATAGATCAGCCGCAAAAACGGCGCGCGGCCGCTCAGTGTGAAATAACTGCCTTTGCACAGATAGGCCTGGGGCAGGGTGTCCGGCGGCAGGCCTTCGATGCGCCGCGCCAGGGTGGGCGCATGCAGGCCCGCTGCGTTGACCAGCGTGGCACAGGACAGATGCATGCCGTCCTCGCCACCGAACTGCAAGTCGAAGCCGCCGTGAGGCCGCAAGCGGCCGGACAGCAGCGGCGTATGGAAGACGCATTGTGCGCCCGCGTTTTCGGCGTCGCCCTGGAAGGCGAGCATCAGCGCGTGGCTGTCCACGATGCCCGTCGACGGCGACAGCAGCGCGGCCGTGCAGTGCAGGGCCGGCTCCAGCGCGCGCGCCTCGGCGGCATCGATCCGGCGCAGGTCATCCACGCCGTTGGCGCGTGCCCGGGCGGCGATGCCTTCCAGCTGGGCATTCTGTTCGGGGCGCGTGGCGACGATGAGCTTGCCCAGGCGTGCGTGCGGGATGCCGCGTTCGGCGCAATAGGCGTACAGCAGGTGTTTGCCTTCGACGCAGAGCTTCGCCTTCAGGCTGCCGGCAGGGTAATAGATGCCGGCATGGATCACTTCGGAATTGCGCGAGCTGGTGCCGGTGCCGATGGCTTCGCTGGCTTCGGCAACCAGCACGTCGCGTCCGGCCAGCGCCAGTTCCCGCGCCACGGCCAGGCCGACGACGCCCGCGCCGATCACCACGCAGTCGATGTCGAAGGCGTTGCTCATCGGGGCACCGGGACGGCACGCATCGTCGTCATCGCGGCAGTGCGGGGGTGAGGTCGAAGCCGCCGGCGTGATAGACCAGCGGCGGCGCGTCGGTATAGCCGCAGTGCTCCACTTCGCCCACCAGGATCAGGTGGTCGCCTTCACGGTAGCGGCTGCGGTTGCGGCATTCGAACCACGCCGCGCCGGGTTCGGCCAGCATCGGCGCGCCGCCAGGGGCCTCGGCCAGCGTCAGGTCCTGGAAGCGTTCGGCTGCCGTGCCGCGCGCGAAGCGCGAGGCCAGCGAGAGCTGTCCCGCCGCCAGCACGTTCACGACGTAGCGGTCGCACTGCTCGAAGAGGGGCAGCGAGGACGAGGTCAGCGAGAGGCTCCAGAGCACCAGCGGCGGCTCGAGCGAAACCGAGTTGAAGGAACTGACGGTCAGGCCGGCCGGGGCGCCGGCCGCGTCGCGCGTCGTGACGATAGTCACGCCGGTGGCGAAGCGGCCCAGCGTGGTGCGGAAGTGGGCGGGGTCGGTGGCAGTGGGCGTTGCGGTCATGCTGGGGCGATCAGGCGGGCGCAGCGGGCGCGGATGAGGCCGGTCGTGGCGTGTGGGGGGCGAGGCAAGGTCAGGGCGACAGACGGACGACGCGCCAGATGCCGCCGTCGTCGCGGCGGTAGACCAGGCGGTCATGCAGGCGGGAAGGACGGCCCTGCCAGAATTCCATGCTTTCCGGCCGCAGGCGGTAACCGCCCCAATGCGGCGGCCGGGGCGGGTCTTCGCCCAGCGAGGCCGTGTATTGCGCGTTGCGGGCTTCCAGTTCGTCGCGGCTGATGGGCTGGCTCTGCTTCGAGGCCCAGGCGCCGATGCGCGAGCCCAGCGGGCGCACCTTGTAATAGGCGTCGGAGTCGGCGGCGCTGACTTTTTCCACCGGTCCTTCGATGCGCACCTGGCGCTCCAGCGCTTGCCAGAAGAACAGCAGGCTGGCCCAGGGCTGTGCCGCCAGGTCTTCGCCCTTGCGCGATTCGTAGTTGGTATAGAACACGAAGCCGTCGGGGTCGTAGCCCTTCAGCAGCACGATGCGCGCGGAGGGCCGGCCGGCGGCATCGGCCGTGGCCAGCGTCATGGCGTTCGGCTCGGGGACCTTCCCGGCCAGGGCCTGATCGAACCACAGGCCGAACTGATCAATGGGAGAACTGGCTGCCTGGTCTTCCAGCAGCACGTTCTTGTCGTAGGTCTGGCGCAGGTCGGCAATCGACATGGGGCGTTCCCGGTGGCGGGTGGGCGGGCGGGTGAAACGCCGAGTGTAACGCCTCAGCCTTCCGGCAGATCGTGACGCTGCGCCTCCAGCGCCCGGGCCACGGTCTGCAGGCGCCGGTCCTGGATGCCGGCACGGCGCAGCGCGCGTTCGGTCTCCAGCACGTAATCGGTGCAGGGGCCATAGCCGCCCGAGGCGCGGCGCACGATGGCCAGCTGTTCCTCCAGCGGCAACTCGCTGATGTAGCCCGGGCCTTCGCGATTCATGATGAACACCAGCGCGCGCACGTCGCCGTCCTCGGTCTGGCAGTTGAGCCAGCGGGGCAGGTAGGAGCCGGTGGTCATCTCGCGCACCCACAGTTGCGGAAAGACGTGGGCGATTTCCTCGTCGGCCAGCCGGTAGACCACGCCGCGGCACGAACCGCCGCGATCCAGGCCGAAGACCAGTCCCGGGCATTCCGGCGTGCCGCGGTGCTCGCGCGACCACAGGCACAGCGCACGGTGGTGGCCGTGCAGGGTGGCGAGACGCCGTTCGGCGTAGGGGAAGTCGGGACGCCAGATGAGGGAGCCGTAGCCGAAGACCCAGACTTCCTGGCCGGTCTGGATCTGAGCCAGTGCCTGGTTCATGGAGGCGAGGCGCTGGGCTTCGCTCCACAAGGGGATCTCTGGGTGAGGACGGACGATGATGGGCGCGGCTGAAGGATTCACGGGCATCTTTGCTCGGGCAAGCCCCTATTGTCCGCGCGGCAAGCTTGCTTGTCGAGAATCAAGTAACAGTCTGTATTGCGCCGGCAACGCCACCGATACGAGGGCTTTCTCAGGGGGAAATTTGCGCAAAAACAAAGCGGTATTACCAACCCATCGGATATAATTTGAAACATAACGCGATGTTCGGCATATTCTCGAGTGAGGGGGCAATGGTCGACGAAAAGGGGTTGCGCTTCGTCCTGGACGAGGCCACACGGTCCGTCAGGGCGTGTTACGCGCCAGGAGACGAAGAAGAAAACATCGGCCCGGAATCCATTGCCGAGGCGCTGGCCGAGCACGGCTGGGACGCCGCTGTCCTGGACCAGCGCGAAATGGCGCAGTTCCTGGATGCCTGCCGGCGCGCCGAAGAGCCCATCCAGGCGGTGGTCGGCGAAGTCCGCGATGGCGCGCTGTCGCTGGAAATCACGCATGACCGCATGAACGCCTTGCTGACGATCGAGGCGCCGCGCGGCGGTCTGCCGGTCACCGCACAGCAGGTGCGCGACATGCTGGTCCAGCGCAATGTCGCCTTCGGCATCGACGAGACCCAGGTCGAGGCCGCCGTCGCCGCCCGGGCCTGCCGCGATGCCGTGGTGGCACGCGGCCTGTCGCCTGTGCAGGGAAGGGCCACGCGTTTCGAGAGCCTGCTGGACGCGTTGCGGCGCCAACCCGAGCCCGAGGCCGACGACGCCGACGACGCCTCGGCGCTGGTGGACTACCGCACCCTGGGCGACCTGCTGCTGGTCGCGCCGGGCACGCCGCTGATGCGGCGGGTGCCCGCGGTGCAAGGCATCGAGGGCCGCGACGTGCTGGGCAATGCCATTGCACCCGCCACCCTCATCGACATTCCCTTCCCGCCGGGCCTGTCCGGGTCCGAACCCTCTGCCGATGATCCCTGCCTGCTGGTTGCCACCGTGGCCGGCGTGCCCATGCCGCAAGCGCAGGGGGTCAACGTGAATCCGCTGGTCGAGGTCGATGCCGTGGACCTGTCCACCGGCAACATCAGCTTCGAAGGCACGCTCAAGGTCAAAGGCGACATCAAGACCGGCATGTCGGTGCATGTCGGCGGCGATGTCGTCGTGCAAGGCACGATCGAAGCCGCCACGGTCGAGGCCGGTGGCAGCGTCATCGTCACGGGCGGCATCATCGGCGCACCGGAGTCGACCGTGACCAACCCCGCCGACGGCGCGGCCAAGACCGCGCGCATCATCTGTGGCGGCTCGGTGCAGGCGCGCTTCATCGACAACGCGGTGATCAGCGCGGGCGTCAACGTCGCGGTAAAGGGCGAGATCCGCCAAAGCGACGTCGCGGCCGGGCAAAGCATCGAATCCGGCCCGCCCGGCAGCCAGCAGGGTGTCATTGCCGGCGGCCGTTGCCGCGCGCTGTTGCTGGTGCGGGCAGGCACCATCGGTTCGCCCGCGGGCGTGCCCACCGAGGTGCACGTGGGCGTCAATCCGCATGCCGCCACGCGCAAGGCCGCCATCGAGCAGGAGCGCCACGCCGTCAACGAAGAGCTGGGCAAGCTGGAGAAGCTGCTGACCTTCTTCCAGGCGAACCCCGAGAAAGGCGAAGGCGGCGTTGCCGACCGCGTGCGCAACACCATGGCCGCCATGGTGGGCAAGCTGCAGACGCTGGAGGCCGATGAAACCGCGCTGGCCGCCGAACTCAGCCTGACCTACAGCGCCGTCATCCACGCCACGCGCCGCTTCTGCGGCGGCACCGACCTGGTCGTGGGCGTCAAGCGCATGCAGATCATCGAGACCACCGGCGTGGGCGGCAAGGCCGTCCTCGAGGAAGACGAGGTCGTGCTGCGCTGACGGTCGCCGGGCCGGATCCTGAGAGGCTTTACATCGCTGTCACTTAGTGCCATTATCCTGGTCACTTGGTGACAGCGGTGGAGATTACATGGGATCGACGCAAGACGATGCGCGCCTGAAGGTGGCGCGGCTGGCGGCTGCGTTGTTCCTGGAGCGGGGCCTCGCGGGCACCAGCGGCGACGATATCGCCGAGGCCGCGGGCATTTCCAAGCGCACGGTATGGCGCTATTTCCGCACCAAGGAAAGCTGCGTCGAGCCGCTCTTCGCCCAATCGTGGCAACGGTTCGTGGCCGGCCTGCGCCGTTGGCCGCGCGACATGCCGCTCGAGCCGCACCTGGCGGATTGCTTCGACATCAGGCACCAGTCGGTGGAGGAAATCTCCGATGGCCTGCTGATCGTCCTGCTGATCGCCAAGCTGCCCGATGAACCCGGGCTGCGTTCCACCTGGCTGCTGTCCTATCAGGGGGGCGAAGCGGACATGGCGGCCATCATCGCCGACCGCCTGGGCCTGTCGCCCACGGATTTCGACGTGCGGCTGTGCGCCGTTGCCGTCATGGGGGCGGTGCGGACCATCGACGAGACGATCAGCCAGGCCGCGATCCGGGACAGGCAGGTGTTCACGCCCGAGGACGTGGTGGCGCAGATGTCGCGCGCCATCCGCGCGGTCAGCCACCTGCCGTTCTGCGACCCCGTGGTGCCGAAGCCCTTCGGCGAGAAGGGGGCCAAGTCATGATGGGTCGCAGGGATCTGCCATCGCTGACGTGGGGTGAGGTTTCTTTTTGCCGCCGGGCCGCCCCAAGGCAAAAAGCGGCCCCCTTGGGGGGCAGCAAGCCGAAGGCGCGGCGTGGGGGTTGTTTTTGCCGCCGGGCCGCCCCAAGGCAAAAAGCGGCCCCCTTGGGGGGCAGCAAGCCGAAGGCGCGGCGTGGGGGCTTTTTTTGGTACGCTGTCGGCGCCGCCCTGCCATTCCCTGTCGCTTGTGTCTGCTCAATTCACCCTTACCGCCTCGCTCATTTCCCGCCTTCGCCGCATCGCCAGCGTGGGCATCGTGCTGTTGCTGGCCGCCTGCGCCAGCACGCCGCCGACGCCGGAAGGGTTCTATCGGGTCCAGCGCGGCGACACCCTGACGCGCATTGCGCGCGACAACGGGCAGACCGTGCGGGCGCTGATGAACATGAACGGCATCAAGGACCCGAACGCCATCGACGTGGGACAACTGATCCGCGTGCGCAGCGGCGCCACGGCCAGCACGTCGTCGGGCGGATCGGCAACCGGCGGCAAGCCGCAGACCACGCAACCGCCCGTGCGCACGCCGCGCCCCACGACCACGCCGGCGCGCAGCATCTCGCTGGCCTGGCCGGCCGAGGGCAAGCTGGCGCGCGGTTTCAATGGTTCCAGCCACAACGGCCTGACCATCGCCAATACCGCCGGCACGCCGGTGACGGCCGCCGCCGCGGGCACCGTGGCCTATTCCGGCAGCGGCTTGCGCGGCTACGGCAACATGATCATCGTGCGCCACGATGGACAGTACCTCTCCATCTATGCCCACAACCGCAAGCTGCTGGTCTCCGAAGGCCAGAAGGTCACGCGGGGCCAGCGCATCGCGGAAATGGGCAACAGCGACAGCAGCCAGGTCGGGCTGTATTTCGAGCTGCGCTACGACGGCAAGTCGGTCGATCCGACCCGCTTCCTGCCCAAGCGCTGAGCCGGCCTGCCCGTCGGGCAGTCGTTGCAGCGCGTTTCCATTCCCCGTTTTCACGCGCCGGTTCGTCCCTGCCTGTGTCAGGATTCGCCCTGGCACGGGCCGCCGCGTGGCGCGTTCTCCTGATCCCCGTGCCGCGCGGCCAGCGCACGCACCTCTTTTCGTGACCTCGTTCGCCCGTTACCGATGCCGCCGATGACTCGCATACTGACTCCCAAGCGCCGCAAACTCCTGTGGATCGTCCTGATCCTGCTGGCGTTGGCCATTCTCCTGCGCTTCACGCTCCTGCGTCCCAAGCCGCCGGCGCCGCCGTCCACGGCGTCCGTCACCGTGACGGACCTGGAAGACGCCGTGCTGGCCAGCGGCAAGCTCGAAGCCATCCGGCAGGTGAGCGTGGGGGCGCAGGTGTCGGGGCAGTTGAAGTCCTTGAAGGTGGCGCTGGGTGATCGGGTGAAGGCCGGACAGCTGGTGGCCGAGATCGACTCCATGACGCAGCAGAACGAACTGCGCAATGCCGAGGCGGGCCTGAACACCGTGCGCGCGCAGCGCCGGGCCAAGGAAGCCACGCTGAAGCAGGCGACGCTGGTGTTCAAGCGCCAGGCCGCGATGCTGAAGCAGGACGCCACCTCGCGCGAAGAATACGAAACCGCCGAGGCCACGCTGGGCGTCACGCGCGCCGAGATCGCGCAGCTGGACGCCCAGATCGCGCAGGCCGAGATCCAGGCGGACACGGCCCGCGTCAACCTGGGCTACACGCGCATCGCCTCGCCGATCGACGGCGTGGTGGTGGCCATCGTGACCAAGGAAGGCCAGACGGTCAGCGCCATGCAGACCGCGCCCACCATCATCAAGGTGGCGCAGGTCGACACCATGACGGTGAAGGCGCAGATTTCCGAGGCCGACGTGGTGCGGGTGCGGCCGGGCCAGAAGGTCTACTTCACCATCCTGGGCGACCCCGATGCGCGTCACTATGGCGAGCTGCGCGCCGTCGAACCTGCGCCCGATTCGATCCAGCAGGACGACAGCAATTCGCTGCTGACGTCGTCCTCGTCGGGCACGAGCACCAGCGCCGCCGTCTACTACAACGGCCTGTTCGACGTGCCCAACCCGGAAGAGACGCTGCGTATCTCCATGACCGCGCAGGTGAACATCGTGCTGTCGGAAGCCAAGGGCGCACGCGTGGTGCCGTCGGCGGCGCTGGGCGCGCGCGGCAAGGATGGCCGCTACACCGTGCGCGTGCTGGGCGCGGATGGCCAGGTCGCCGAGCGCCAGATCCGCGTGGGCATCAACAACAACGTGTCGGCGCAGGTGCTCGAAGGCCTGGAAGAGAGCGAGAAGGTCGTCGTCGGCTCGGTGCCTGGCGCCGCCGCGGCGCCCGCTGGCGGCCAGCCGCCCGGCCCGCCGCCGGGGGCGTAAGCCATGGCGCTCATCGACATCCGCAAGCTGCGGCGGGAGTTTCCCGCTGGCGAGCAGACCATTGCCGTGCTCAAGGACGTGGACGTGTCCATCGAGGCGGGCGAGATGGTCGCCATCGTCGGGGCCTCGGGCTCGGGCAAGTCCACGCTGATGAACATCCTGGGCTGCCTGGACCGTCCCACCAGCGGCAGCTATCTCTATGACGGGCGCGATACCGGCGCGATGGGGACGGACGAACTGGCGCAACTGCGCCGCGAGCATTTCGGCTTCATCTTCCAGCGCTATCACCTGCTGCCCGACCTGACGGCGCGCGGCAACGTGGAAATGCCCGCGGTCTATGCCGGCCGCACCAGCGGCGACCGCGCCGAGCGCGCCCGCGCGCTGCTGCAGCGCCTGGGCCTGTCCGAACGCGACGAGCACCGGCCCGGGCAACTGTCCGGCGGCCAGCAGCAGCGCGTGAGCATCGCGCGCGCGCTGATGAACGGCGGCGAGGTGATCCTGGCCGACGAGCCCACCGGCGCGCTCGACACGCACACCGGCCATGAGGTCATGGCCATCCTGAAGGAACTGAACGCCGCGGGCCACACCATCATCATCGTCACGCACGATATGAACGTGGCCAACAACGCCCAGCGCATCATCGAGATCCGTGACGGCGAGATCGTGGCCGACACGCGCCGCGGCGAGGCGCCCGCGCCCTTGCCGGACCCGGCCGCCGAGGCGCCGCGCGCGCGCAACGCCAATCCCCTGCGCGCCGTGCTGGACCGCGCGGCCGAAGCCCTGCGCATGGCGCTCATCGCCATGAACGCGCATCGGCTGCGCACCTTGCTGACCATGCTGGGCATCGTCATCGGCATCGCGGCGGTGGTGTCGGTGGTGGCGCTGGGCGAGGGCTCGCGTCGCAAGATCCTGGCGGACATCAGCGCCATCGGCACCAACACCATCGACATCTATCCGGGCAAGGATTTCGGCGACGAGAAAGCCTCGTCCATCCGCACGCTGGTGCCCGCGGACGCACAGGCCCTGGCGCGCCAGCCCTATGCCGACAGCGTGACGCCCACGGCGAACACCTCCACCACGCTGCGCTACCGCAACGTGTCCGTCACCGGCACGGTGAGTGGCGTGGGCGAGCAGCACTTCCGCGTGCGGGGGCTGCAGCTCATGCAGGGTCAGGCCTTCGATGCGCTCAGCGTGCAGCGCAGCGCGCAGGAGGTCGTGATCGACGAGAACACGCGCAACCGGCTGTTCGGCGCGCAGGTGGACCCTGTCGGCCAGATCATCCTGCTGGGCACCATGCCGGCGCGCGTGATCGGCGTCACGCGCAAGCAGGAGAGCGCATTCGGCGGCAGCGGCGAGACGCTGAACGTCTGGGTGCCCTACACCACGGCCATGGGCCGCCTGATGGGTCAGCAGCACCTGAGCAGCATCACCGTGCGCGTGGGCGACGCCTTCCAGACCAAGGACGCCGAGGCCGCCATCGTCAAGCTGATGACCGAACGCCACGGCATCAAGGACTTCTTCGTCTTCAACACGGACGCCATCCGCCAGACGGTGGAGAACACCACGGCCACCATGACGCTGCTGGTGTCGATGATCGCGTTGATCTCGCTCATCGTGGGGGGCATCGGCGTCATGAACATCATGCTGGTGTCGGTCACAGAGCGCACGCGCGAGATCGGCGTGCGCATGGCGGTGGGCGCGCGGCGCAGCGACATCCTGCAACAGTTCCTCATCGAGGCCGTGCTGGTCTGCCTGCTGGGCGGGCTGATCGGCATCGGGCTGTCGCTGGGCATTGGCGCCTTGTTCGACAGCGCCGGCACCGGCTTCACCATGGTCTATTCCACCGCCTCGATGGTGGCGGCCTTCATCACCTGCACCCTCATCGGCGTGATCTTCGGTTTCCTGCCCGCGCGCAGCGCGTCGCGGCTGGACCCGGTGGATGCCTTGATGCGGGAATGAGCGCACGATGACTTTTTCTTTCCTGCCCCTGTCCCTCGCGCTGCGCCGCGCCTTGCCCCTGGCCACCCTGGCGCTGGCGGGTTGCGGCCTGATGCGCAGCGACTACACCCCGCCCGCCGTGACCGTGCCGGTGCAATGGCAGCAGGCCCAGCCTGCGCAGCAGGGTCCCGTGACCCAGGACCCCTGGTGGACGCTGTTCCAGGAGCCTGCCCTGGATGAACTGGTCAACCAGGCCCTGGCGCGCAACAACGACCTGGCGGCTGCCGCCATCCGCGTGCGGCGCGCGCAGCTCCAGCAGGGGCTGGCCGAGGACGCCTTGTTCCCAGACTTGGGCGGCAATGCCAACGTGGGCCGTGACCGCGCCTTGCGCGGCGATCGCGCCATCACGCGCAGCAACAACGTCGGGCTGACCGTCAGCTATGAGCTGGACCTGTGGAATCGCCTCGGCAGCCAGCGCGACGCCGCGCGCTGGCAGGCCTTGGCCACCGAGGAGGACCGGGCCAGCGCCGCGCTGAGCCTGTCCGCGACCACGGTCAACCTGTACTGGCAACTGGCGCACATCAACGAGCGGCTGGTCACCAGCCAGCAGAGCATCGACACCGCGCGCCTGACCTTGCGGCTGGTGCAGGCGCAGTTCGACGCGGGCGCGGTCTCGCCGCTGGACCTGGCCGAGGCGCGCCGCAACGTGGCCGCGCAAGAGGCCTCGCACACACAGCTGCTGCAGCAGCGCGTGGAATACCTGAACGCGCTGGCGATCCTGTTCGACGGCCCGCCGGGCCAGGCCTTCGCCGATCCGCGCGTGCTGCCCACGGGCGAGCCGCCCGCCGTGCGCGCAGGCGTGCCCGCCGAGGTGCTGGCGCGCCGTCCCGACCTGCGCGCCGCCGAGCTGCGCCTGCGGGGCCTGCTGGCCACGGTGGACGCGACGCGTGCCAGCTATTACCCGCCGCTGACGCTGACCGGCGCGCTGGGATCGGCCAGCACCGCCTTGGGCAATGTGTTGCAGAACCCGGTGGCGTCGCTGGGCGCCGGCCTGACGCTGCCTTTCCTGCGCTGGAACGAGATGCGGCTGAACACGCGCGTGTCCGAAGCCGATTTCGACGAGGCGGTGGTGAACTTCCGCCAGTCGCTGTACCAGTCGCTGGCGGATGTCGAGAACGCCTTGTCGGCGCGCGAACAGTCCACCCGGCAGAACGCCTGGCTGGCGCAGGCCCTGGCCGATGCGCGCGAGGCCGAGCGCCTGTACGAGATCCGGTATCGCGCTGGTGCGGTGGCCTTGCGGGTCTGGCTGGAAGCGCAGGAGCAGCGCCGCACGGCGGAGATCGCGCTGGCCGACAACCGCTTGCAGCGCCTGCTGAACCAGGTCACGCTGTACCAGGCGCTGGGCGGCAGTGACCAGCCCGTGGCGGCCGGGGGCGCGACGCCGGCGGCAACGCCCTGATGACGGGCGGATTGCCCCGCCGCATGGGACAATGCCGCCATGTCAGCCGAACCTGCTTCCTTTGCCGCGCCCGCCTGCCAGGCGGATGACGCGCCCGACCTCGACCGCCGCTTCGGCGGTCTTTCCCGTCTGTACGGCCCCGGCGCACCCGCGCGCCTGCAGGCCGCCCGCGTCGCGGTGGTGGGCCTGGGTGGCGTGGGCTCGTGGACGGCCGAGGCGCTGGCGCGCAGCGGCATCGGACACCTGACCCTGGTCGACCTGGACCACATCGCCGAGTCCAACGTGAACCGCCAGGTGCATGCCCTGACCGAGACGATGGGGCAGTCCAAGGTCGAGGCCCTGGCCGCGCGCATCGCCAGCATCAATCCGGCCTGCCAGGTGACGCGCGTCGATGATTTCGTGACGCCGGACAATGTGGCCGCGCTGTTGCCCGCTGACCTGGACATGGTGATCGATTGCGTCGACCAGGCCGCGGCGAAGATCGCGATGATCCTGCTGTGCCGCAAGCGCGGCCAGCGGTTGCTGGTCTGTGGCGGGGCAGGCGGCAAGACCGATACGCTGGCGCTGCGCGAAGGCGACCTGTCGGAAAGCACGCACGATGCCTTGCTGGCGCGCCTGCGCAACATCCTGCGCAAGCAGCACGGTTTCCCGCGGCCCGACACCGGCCCGGGCAAGGCCACGCGGATTCCGCGCATGAAGGTGCGGGTGCTGTGGCTGGCGCAGCCGGCGATCCTGCCCAGCGCTTGGACCGCTGGGGTTGAGGAGGATGTTTCTGCGCCGCAGGGATTGTCTTGTGCTGGGTATGGGTCGGTGGTGACGGTGACGGCTGCGATGGGGTTGGCGGCTGCCAATGCGGCTTTGTTGGCGGTCTTGGAGCGCTAGCAGTGCTAGTGCCGCTGCTAGTACCGCCAGTACCGCTTCGTTGACGGCCGCCGAGTGTGGTCGTGCCGTCGGTCGCCTGCCGCGTGGTGGGGCGCCCACAGCGCCCCGCCCCCCGCAGAAGGCGCCCGCCGTCCCGCCCACCCTCGACGTCCTGCGGTTGAGTGGTGTGTACCGGAGTCAGCCGC
>CAADIE010000001.1_pt1 | contig 43461 bp, 69 predicted proteins | sample 2381361 | NCBI WGS metagenome assembly CAADIE01 (sample SAMEA5147521, study PRJEB30075) | plant metagenome | biome: Dry deciduous forest; feature: Forest; material: Leaf | place: Madagascar | collected 2017-05 | reverse complement strand
ATGATGCAGCAGTAGTTTGCCGGACAGGTGTCAAGGTGTTGATTCAATTGCCGAATACACCGAGGCGCGTCTAATAAATTTCGCCCTGCCGTCAGCCATGGAGCACGCTTGTTTGCTGCTCCAATCGGCGAGTTTTAGACATGCAATATACTGTATATTCATCCAGTGAATTGCCATGTCCAAACCGATCAACATGAACATGATGATGGGCGCCCCACCACCGGAGCGCCCGGGCGGCTGCTTCACGTGCCAGCACTACGGCGGCCCGTTCGGCATGGCGGTCTGGTGCCTGCGGGACAGCATGGTTCGACCTATGCCGGAACGCGGATGCTGCTCCTGGGCCCGCGAGCCAGGGACGGATGACGAGGACTATTGGGAGCGCTCGTAGGCTCGGACGGCAGCGGCATGCCGCTCGCGGCACTCGGCATACTGGATCGCCAGCGCGATGTGCGCCTGCGCCAGGTCATCCCACGATTCAGTCAGCAGGGACGGGACCGGCGGGCACGGGGTCGACACGTTGACCGGCAGCGTTGGCCGTGCCGATCCCGTCGTTGATGCGCCGCAGCCGACCAGCATCCAGGATGCACCCAGCAGGCAGAGGACGGTCAATGATTTCACGGGTGTACCTCTCGATGATTTTGGGTCGCGTCGCCGCCAGCGTGTCGATGCGGTCCTGCAGGTCAGCAGACAGGCCCGTCAGGCGCTCGGCCTCGCTCTTGAATTCCTCCAGCCCAGCGACGCGTTGGGCCTCCTGGCAGGCGGCCTGGCCAGCGGCGAACTGACTGTGCCCGTACCAGCGCACGCCGAGCACGATGGCAGCCAGGGCCGCGGCACCGATCAGATACGGCGCCACCGCGCGCAACAGGCCGGCGTTCAATTCAGCCACTCCGGTGCTCTGGCGGGCGCGGCGGGTGCGGGCGGAGGCAGCACCTCGTCCACCTTCCGCACCACCTCTTTCGCCGTGGTGGCGGCCACCTTGGCTGTCGTCGCCGCCGTGTTGGCCGCGCTGGATGTGCGCGACACCCTCGTCGCAATGCGCCCCAGGTCATCGGTCGCGCTGTCCATGCGGCGATAGGCCAGTTCCGCGAACTGCTCCGCGCGAGCATTGGCCGACGCCACACGCTCGGCGGACTCGGCCTTGGCTTCGGCGACGGCCTGCATTCGGTCCGTGCGCGCCTCCTTGGCGAACTGTTCCAGCGAGCGCTCGTGCTGACCAGACAGCAGCCAGGCAGTTCCCCCGGCCACAATCAGCATGGTCGCCACCATGAGCAGCCAGAACTGCAGGCGCTGCAACTGGTCGCAGTAGCGAGTCATGAAGCGGCGGATTTTAGGATTCATGGTCATGCCCCTGGCATTCGAGATATTTGGTTCGGTACATGTCGCGCTCTTCGGTCAACGCGGCATTCTGGGATGTCAGTGCGACGTTCTGGGAACTCAGTTGCTGGATGGTCGTGATCAGCACGGCGTTGGCCTGGGTCATGTTTCCGATTGAGGAAAGGTTGCCGGACAAGTCCGCGCGCTGGGCTTCGTCTTTCAGCCAGATCGCCCGCGCGAGCCGTAGCACGCCGTAGATCGCGCCCGAGCCGATGCCGCCGCCCACCAGGTACTGCCACCATTGGGTTTCGTCCATCGCGCCTCACAGATCCACAAGGCCAGGAACATACCTGCGCGCGGGCGACCAGGAAAGAACTTCCCGGCGCATCCGCGGGCCGATGCCGATGTGCACCCATTTCGTGCTGCCCTGCTCGTAGATCAGCTGGTCGAATTTGATGCCGCTAGCGATGATGGCCTCACAGATCTTGCGCACCGTGCCGAAACGCGGGCTGGTGAAGTCCGCTGCCAGGCCGTTGCTGTGATCGCTGGTGCTGGAGGAGTTGGGAATGGCACGGTTCAACGCCGGCGACCTGTACCCGCTGCTGATAAGCATCGGATGGCCCAGCAGCGCGCGCACCTGCTCCAGGGTCTCGGCCAACCGCTGCAGGTTGGCCAGATGCGCAGGCCCCGGCGTGTTGTCGATGCCGCGCGCCGAGGCGGTGTCCGAGCGGGTCAGCTCGTCCAAGGTGAAGTGTGGGGATAGGCGCATGGTTCCTCCAGGCGTAAAAAAACCCGCCGAAGCGGGTTGTATTGAATTCAACTAGAAACCACCGATATCTGTCATCACCCGTATGACGCCTCTGGAGCCCTTGCGTAAAACTTGAGCAGCCGTTCGTCGTCCGCCTCGATCTCTGCCAGGTTCCCGTGAATCTCAGGGTCCTGCGGAGAACCGAAGACTGCGACCACTTCGTTTTGATCGGGTCCATCAAATTGCACAATGATCAGCATATATCCCCCCTGCCTAGAAGGTGTATCCGTAAGAGTTGAAGTTGTACGTTGTTGACACACCACCGCTCGCAACATAAATGGTCTGAGCAGAAATCAGAGGAACGTCGTGGAAGTGTGCCCCCACTGGAGCGGCGCCGCCAGGCGTATACAGAGCGATGTTGCTATAGCCTGGCGTGCCGAGACCAGCTGCCGTCGAACAGATGGCTCCCGAGGCTATGCCAGCAGACGTGCTGCCCATCGCGATGTTCACGTTTATCGTTTTTGCGTTCCTGGGGACAGCGTTAACCACCGAGACCGACGCAAACCCACCCGGCCCCGGCCCGGAATAGATCAAGTTGTAATAGTTAACAGTCCTTTCGGTCTGGAACGCCACCGCCAGCACAGAAGACACCACCGGCCACACGCTAATCAACGCGGAAGCCGTGTAGCCTGCTGGCATGTTCGCGCCACCGTAGACGGCGGGCTGTGCGGCCGCGGTGGCGTTTCGCGCGAGGATGCTGCTCGCGCCCGTCGTGGGGTTGTAGATCGCGTAAACCGCTACCCATCCGGTTACAGGCGGCGCGCCAGTGTCCATGCCTCCAGCGCCGGTGGTCGAGATATTCAGTGTCTTGTTGAAGCTGGCCAGCCGGTATGTGGGGCCACCCAGCGCGGTACCGACAACGATCTCGTCCGCGGTGAAAGTGGCCGAGGCAGACGCGGCCGGAACCGAGCAGCGCACATTGCTGGCGGCACCGACAACTCCCGCAGATGCGCTCGCGGACCATTCCGGGCCGCCCGCCACGGGATCAGCGATGTTGTTGTCCACGTTGGAACGATAGACCGTATCGCCCACCATAACGTGCGAACCCTTCGGCCACCCGCCGTCGATTGCCTGCCACAGCGCGAAGCCGCGTAGCTGGATCTCCCCCAGCCCTGCGGTGATCTCGGACAGAATGCCGTTCATCTCGGCGCGCCCGACAGGACGATACGCTGGGTTGTCATTCGGCAGCTCATAGTCAGGCGTCCAGCCCGCTTGCAGCGAGACCTTCCCGTCAGGCTGATCAGCCGTCGCGAGCTGTTCCTTGTCGCCGGTCGCGGCGAAGGGGGTTTTGTAGATCCGGGTAGCCATTTACGCTCCGAAGTTTCCGTTTTCGAAATTGAGGTGATTGGGGCCGAAGCCCCACGATGGCCTGACCTGAGTCACCCACCTGGCGCCCACTGTCGAGGGTCGAGGAAGAATGTCGGTGTTCTCCAGTAGGCGCCTAAGTCTGTAGTCTGGCGCTGCCGTGAAGAAGAACGTGACCCAGGTCATGTCATAGGGATCAGCGACGAAGGCCGCGCCCTGACCGAACACCATCGCCAGGGCCTGGTTGATGTTGGGTACAGTCGGGCGCATGGTCAGCTGGAACCATCGAAGCTTCAGCAGCTTGCGCGCCGACTCGGCATCTAGCTGCGCTGTGCCATCCTGCGCGCGCCCGAAGTTGCCGCGCCCGAAGTTGCGGTTGTTGACACCAAAACCGAACACCTCTTCGACACGCCGCTGTTCTCCTATCTCTAGCGACACGCCAAGAATGCGCGCCCACACGGAAAGTCCGAATTCGTTGGCACTATCGAGATCAAACACGTCTCGATGCCATGCTTGCCAGAATTCAGATTGGTGAGCATCAATCCATGCCTGATCTGCTCGGGCCAGGGCCACAGCCCTCGGCGCTTGCTCGTATTGCCACAGGATCGACCGCATCAGGTCAACCGAGAAATCGAACTCCTGGGTAGCGCTCATGCGATCACCACCTGGATGGAGCTACGCTGCGTGCGAGCGATCTGAAACGGCAGCACCTCCATGGTGTCCGACGTCCAGATGCCCGACCCGGCCACAGAAAGCTCGACCTTCTTGATGAAGATCGTGGGTTCTTGCTGGTTGATTGCGCCAGCGATCTCGAAAGGCGAAACGTCGCGCCCGGTCGTGAAGCTCACATCCCCCTCGATCTCCCCGTCCACGTAGTTCATGACCAAGTCGGGGATCAGCCGCTGGACGTCAAGGGCGCTTTGGCGGACTGTCACTCTGATCAAGAGCGTGATCTCCTCGGGCCGGTCGAACTGGACGGGGTACATCCGGCCTGTGGTCACGTCCTCTACTTCCACCTCCACGGCGCCGTTGTACCCACCGCCCACCGTCTTGGTCTCGAACAGAGCCTGGGCAACCTCCTGATCTGTGCCGCCCTCCACCGCAACCCAGATGCTGTGTTTGCGCAGAGAAACCCCATCAATCACCACATCCTGGTCAGAATAGTTCTCCAGGTAGTAAAGGGACCGAACGCCCTCGATGGCATAGAGGCGAGACACAATGGCCTCGTTGATCGATGTCGTCTGAAGGGCCAAGGTCTGCTGACGCCGACGACGCAGCAGAACGTCGTTCTCTTCCAACTGTCCTGGGATGGCAGCGGTCGGGTTGGTGATCGTCTCCCAGCCAAGGACACTCGATGCCACCGTGTTCAGTCCGCCAGGCGGCACGATGATTTCCCCGTCAGCCAGCGCCCGCAGATTGCCGCTTGCGTTGCCCTGACTGTTCAGGACAACCGTATTGGTCAAGGCGAACTGCTCCCCCGCTGCGGTCTCCGCGATGGATCCTGCCGGCACATTCGTGCCAGGGACACCGGACAGGATCGCTCCAACGATCAGGGACCGGACAGCGCTGCGCCTTTGTCCGCCGGTCAACGCGACAATCGAGTCCAAGAACACACCGCCCGCCAGCGACGGGTTGATCTGGTTGGCCAGCTCGGCGTTATTGCGTGCGATGGCGTCACGCTCTTCGGTGATGCGAGTGATCAACGCGCCCTGAGGCGTGGCCGGATCCACCGGCATGTCGTCGCCGAACACCGAGCGAAACTCGGCAATCACCTCGTCGCGCGTCGAAGCCGTGTCAGGAACGATGACCCCACGGTTGGATATGTAGGTGTAGCTAGCCATCGATGGATACCAGTCCGTAGGTCGTTTGAAGGGTCGCGGTGTACCGCAACGTCTCGCCGTCGAGCGCCGCGGTAAGCGCCAGGATCTCGGTCACGTCCGGCGTCTCCATGATCCGGCGGCGCAAGGCCGCTTCGATCTGCGCCATGTTCGGCTGCTTGCTGAACGCCTCCCGCATGAACGGAATGCCCTGGTCGAAGGCGTGGATCATCTCCGTGCGGACAGAGGCGGCGAAGTGCTTGGCCTCCTGCGCGACCGCCTCGATGTCTCGGGCCATCGCCAGGTTTCCATTCGGAAGCGTGACGAAGTCATTGTTCTCGTCGGTCTGGAAGGTGATCATGGATTCGGACCTCCGGTGTTCCCGCTACCGGTCTGCACGCCACTATGTGTGTGCGTACTGCCGATATTCCTGCCGTCGTGGGTGATCGTGCCGCCCGTGATGGCAACGTTTCCGCCCAGCGTGGTCAGGTTCCCATCTAGGCCGATATTTCCGACCCATTCAGTTTCGGGAATCTCGATCTTTGCTCGCGGGGCCTTGAATCGGATTTCGCCGGCATGGAGGGACACGCACACGCTGCCATCCAGTGACTGGATAACCAGAGCGTCGGCGTTCTCGCCATCCACAGCCCAATCCTTGATGGTGTCGGGGAAGAACATGGCATCCGAGAATGAATGAAGTCGCTCGGTATTGGGCCAATCCTCTTGCCCCCCACGCTGGAACATAAGCGACACATCCAGGTCGTTGGCCTTGAGCCAACCGAAGTCGCCAGGCTTGATGGGGAAGCGCATGAAGAACCCGCCGCCGCCAAATCGAAAGACTGGGATGTTCGGGATAGCACCCCGGGACAACTTTCGGCCGTCGGTCGTGCCGATCATGATCAGGGGCTTGATGACCGCCCGGTTCGTGGCATCGTCATAAGAGACGACCTGAGCGGGGAGCATGTCATCCAGGTTGTCGCGGATGAACGAGCGAATCCACGAATTCAGGACGCCTGACAGGCTCCCGTCGTCCGCCGGGTCAATGTTGGGGCTTACGCTCGGCTGCATGTCGCTTGGTAGAAGAAGGGGTCTTCGTGGCTGGCCACGTCGAACTTGAGTTGATCGATCTTGTAGTCGCCGTTGAGCGACCGGTTGAACTTGCTCTCCAGGCGCAGCATGCCGCCCAACATCGACTCTCCATCGATCAGGTACTGCACCTCGATCCCCTTCTCTGTCGCCTTGGGGATGCCCACCATGCCGCTGTTCATGTTCAGGATCTTGATGCGCCCTCGGGTGGCCTTGTCGAAGTCCTGCACTATCAGCCGCGTGTCATCCACGAACGCCCTCACCCCGCCAGCCTGCGCAAGGCGTGACACTTGCCCCAACGCTCCGCCTGTGTAGGTGTAGTTGGAGATCAGCTTGTCCAGCGCCTGGAAATCCAGCGTCATGCCGATGTCGTTCGCCACCGTCGCCGAGATGGCCGACAGCTTCGAGAGCGCCTGAGCGCTCTTGGACACCACCACGCCATTGGCTGCGTTGCCAGTCTTGGACTTCAGAACGATATCCACGTCTGGCGGGCTGCTGGGCTCGGCGCTGATGATGTCCCCCTGGTAGATGGTGAACAAGCCAGTCGTCACCCGGCCCACTTCGACAATCAAGCGCTTGGGCGTGCGGTTCTTGTTGAAGGGGCTCGTTTCGGTCAGGAGGAAATCCCGCGTCTCGCGCCTCAGGCCAGAGATGGTCACGCTGCACTCGTTCTGCGTGGCGTTCGCGTACTTCGTCCCGCTCGCCCGCAGTCGCATGCCGTCCGTCGCGCTGTAGTAGTTCATCCGGCCTGATACCTCGACGCCGATCCGGATCGCGCGAAGGTCAATCATCGATTCCTACCTCAGCAGGCGTCAGATACACCAGAGACTGTGAACGGCCGAATTCTTCCCACCAAGGCAGCTCATCGTCCCTTGTCAGGATGGCGAAATTGCCTTGCAGGCTGAGGTATCGGTACGGGAGGATGGGGAAACCGGCGACGATGCGCTGTCCCTGCACCAGCGTCACGCCATCGCGCACCACGTCGGCCGCCATCGTGTTTCGGGCCGCCTTGATGGTCAGATCCCAGAGCACACCGTCCAGCGTCACAGAGATCGATTGGTTTGCCGCGACGATCAGATCCAAAATTTTCATCCGAACACCCCGCTCAACACGCTACCCTTTCGCTCCGTGCCCTCATCCGCGTCCTTGCCTGTCTGTTGCCCTCTCTGAACCGTGCTCGATTGGTTCTTGTTCGCTACCTTCGCCGGAGGCAGCGGGCCGTACTCGGGCTTTACCTCAAGCCATTCTTGGAGCCGCACCGGAACGTTGATGGCGGCTCCTAGGTCTGCGGTTTCATCGTGCGGCAGGTCCAGGATCAGCAGGTTCTCGTAAGAGGCCACCTTCGTCTGAAGCGTCACCAGCTTGTTCTGAAGGTACGCCTGCCGCAGCCCATCGAACTGATTGCGCGTGTCGTCTGTCAACAGCAGGTCAATCTGGATCTCCGTCAGCTCCTTGACCACGTGGTCGGAACGCTCGGAGCCATCCTCCACGGCGAACTTGGTCGCTCGCTTCGACTCCCTGACTGACAGCCGCATCGGCTCCGCGGATTGGAAGATGGGTTGTAGAGTCTCCGCATCCAGGATGGCGACCCGCTGCTGCGTGGACGTCGACAAGGTGTCTTGAAGCGCAATCATCGCGCCCTCCCGCTCGCAGCATCGCTTTGAACGTTCTTCATTTGGTCCCGCAGCTCGCCGCCCACATCCCGGGCAATCCCCTGTGCATCCGTAGCTTGCGTCTGTACCGTTACCTGTCCGACCTGGACATTCGTTTCGTTGGTCGTGTTGCTCGCGTTGGAAATGGCGTTGGAGGTCACAGAGTTCAGCGGGTTAGCGGCTGCGTCGCCCATAGCTGCCTGCGCCACTCTCATGTTCTCGGCTGCTTGTGCTTCTGCCCCGGCAATCCCTTTACCGACTGTGGTGGCAGTGATCTGAATATCCTCTGAACCGCCGAATCCCAACCATTTCCCGATGCGCTTCACCACAGAAGCGACGTTTTCGAATATGCCGCTTATGTGAGCCCACACCTGGTCCAGGTAACTGGAAACGGCACCGAAAGCCGATTTCAGACTACCCGTAACTCTATCGGCGAGCATTTTCATGTAGTCAGTGAAAACGGAGAGCGATTGGGATGCCGCCTCAGTGTCACCAATCAGCCAGTTGAACGCTGCCGAAGCAAGGCTCACCATCGCCCTTACGTGCTGGCCGACCAGTGGGTACGTTTCCGATATTTGACCTATCAGGGAATCATTTCCCTCCATGAAATTGGCGATGTCGTCGTACACCAAGGCAAACGCCGCCCCAACCGCAAGAATAGGGGCGGCAACCGCCAAGAACGGAGCGATAAGCGCCCACACTGCACCAGCGGCAGATATGGCGGCAGGGAGAAACATCACCGTCAGAATTGACGTAATGCCGAGGAAAAATGCCTTGATGAATGTTTCGTGCCGGTTCATCCAGGAAACAACAGAATCCAGTGCTGCTACAAGCCTTGTAAGCGCTGGGAGCATCCAGTCCACAATCCCGCCCGTCGCCACCCCCATGCTTTGGCGCAGCCGCGCCATCGACTCGGAATAGGCCCTGACGCGTTCGGCGGATTCCTTGGTGATGACGCCCTGCTCTTTCTGGGTTCGCAGCATGCGCTCCAGTTCTTGCCGGCCCTTCAAGATCAGTTCAACCGAGCGGTTGTCGGTGATGCCCAATTCCTTGATGCGGAAGACGGCTTCCTCTCGGCTCATCCCCTCGACTGCGCCCGCCAGTTCGTGCATCACCCCCACGGCGTTCTTGGCTTGGCCTTGGGTGTCCTTCAGGCTGATGCCCAGCCTCTTGAACGTCTTGGCCCGGCCCGATTCCATGTCCTGGAGCGCTTCGCCGATGGATTCGGCCATGTCGGTCAGCGTGTCGCGCGCGCCCTGGGCGTCGCCGCCCATGCGCTCGATAGCCTTGCCGAAGGCGTCCACATCCTCAATCGCCACGCCCAGCGCATCGCTGGTGTTCTGGATCTGCTCGACCAAATCGACACGTTCGTTGAACGTCTGGAGGGCCTTCGATGCTGCCACCGTTGCCAAGATCGCGGCGCCCACTCGCGTGAAGGCGCCCTTGATCTTGTCCTCCATGATCTTGGCGCGACCCTCTGCCGTCTTCATCTGCTCGGTGAAGGTGTCAACCTTCTTTTCCGACTTGTCGACCTCCTTGTTCAGCTTGGAGTTGTCGGCACTGATGACGTAGAAGAGCGCGTCCAGAATGGCCATTGATTACTTCCTCTTCTCCGCTTCCATTGCGCGGATCTCGTTGACCTTGTTGGTCGTGGCAATCTCCCAGAGGTCAAATGCCTCTTCGAGATCTATGGCTGTTTTGAGTTCGACGTATCGGGCGAGGCCTGAGCTGACAATTGATCCAATAAAGGGGTCAGCATTGGCATAGCCGAGTGGAGCAACTTTTCCAGCAGGCAGTCGAGGAAACCGCGCTGCCCGCCGAGTCCGAAAAAACCCGTGTTCTCGTCGATCATCTCGACTTCCAGCTTCAGCAACTGGATGCCGTCGTCCACGTGATTGTCGATCAGGGCCTGCGTGGTGAGGCGCTGCAGGTCGCCGTTGATCTCGACCGCCACATACCCCATCAACTTCTTCATGACCTCTTCCGAGGTCGCGTAGTCGCCCAGCTTCGGGATATTCGAGAGGGGATACTTGGCAATTACCTCCCGCGCCACCGTTGCCGGCAGGCGGGAAATGGTGAAGGCCTTTTCCACGCCGTCACGGTTGGCGACCATGACGACCCGGGGCTTGATCAGTTCGGTCATGTTCAGCCTCAGGCGCGAGTGCGCGACAAGGTTTGGAAGGCGAAGGTGTAAGACTTGGACTTGATCCGTCCAGCGGATGCGGGCGAACTCCCGGGCATGCCGTTGGTCATCTTCCCTTCGCTGAGGGTCAGACTCGACCCGTCCGGGTAGGTGCCCACAAGCGTGATCTCGTCACGCGCGTGGCGCTTGTTCTTCGCGGCGCGGTTCGCCTCGAAGATGACGGCCAGGTTGTTGTCGTCCTCGCTGCCCGGAATCACGTTGATCGTGATCGTGATCGGCGTCGGCGCGCTGAACACCACCAGATCCCCATTCACGTTCATGGCCGGAGTAGCGATGTCGATGGCGGGAATGTCGAAGGGGTCGGCGTCATCCGCGAAAGCGGTGATGGTGAAGCCGGACGGGAAAGAGTCGCTGGCCACGCAGCGAAGGGCAACGCCGATGGCGGAAATGTCATGCATGACTGATCCTCAGAAATGAGAAGGGCGGCACAGCGGCCGCCCACGTGGTATCGGTTTGCCCCGGTCAGACCAGGTTGTGACTGCCCTCGATCCGGCGAATCATGTCGCCCTTCGAGTAGGCCAGGGTGTAGTTGGCGGTGTACTCCGTCACCCCCGATTCGCCCGTCTGCTGGACGATCTGGACATCGAACCAATACCCGTTGTCCTGGACATCGTGCCAGGCGAGAGGGTCGTTGGTCAGTTGGCCTACCGCCACCTTCTGCAACTCGGTGAGAGTCTTGCCGACCAAGATGGTGCCGTTGTTCAGCCCCTTGTTCACCGCGCCCTGGATGATCGCCATGACCATGCCGCGTCCGTCGTTGTTCGCCGGAATCTTGTTGGTGGTCAGCAGCAGGCTCATGAGCTGCGCCGTCACGTAGGCCTTCAGCCATTGCTCATTGGCGTGCACCGACATGTCCAGCGGTGCCGTGGCGCCGCCCATCAGGTAGCCGCGCTGGAAGAACGAGATACGCTGGCCGGCGCTGGCGGTCTGCCCGTAGTAGTTCACGCGCAGGCCGTCGTACAAGTCCGCCATCTGATCGCTGGTCACGTCGGCCGTGAGGGTCACGCCAGACTGACGGAACATGTAGTTGATGGTGGCGTTGGTGCGCTCGTAGTCCGTCGCGGCCATCACGGCCATCGGCAGCGCTTCTTTGTGCTCTCCGGCCGTGCCATTCAGGATCAGGCCGTTCGACGCGGTGCCGATCAAGGCGGCGTTCCAGTCCTGTGCGGTCACCGACGTGACCGGCCAGTACATCTGGTACTTCACGTTCTCACCCGAGACATACTCGGCCACGGGGATCGCATCCTGCAGGGCGATATCGACGCCAAAGGAAGCGGAGCCGAACGAGTCGGTAATGTCTTCAGCAGCCTGGAAGGCCTCCAGCGGGGACATTGCCGCCGACCCGGGCGAGTTGATCGCCTGAGCGCCGAGGATACCGAGCAGTGCCCCAAGATCGGGTCCCGAGGAGGGGGTAATGACCACTGCACCCGGGCCAGAGTCCGCGGACTCCACCATGAACGCGCCAGCCAGCGCGCTGTAGGTAACCGTCGCGGCGGTGCCGGACGCAGCCGTGGCCGCGGTAGCGATTGCTGTCGTGATCAGTTGGGCGACATTGGTGAAGCTGGTAGCAGCGGACAGGTTAACGCCCGTCAGCTCGTAGGCGTTCTCGCCAACCTGGATGTTCAGGTTTCCGTCCGAAACTGCTTGGAAGTCCGCCAGGCTCGCCGTCACCGGATAGCCGTAGACTCGGCCGGGTCGGGCAACGTTCGGGAACGCGGCGAACTGCAGTTCTGGCGCCTGCGAGGCGGGGGCCGGGCTGACATAGGAGAAGTATTGTCGGGCGAAGGCCGCTTCTGGCGAAGCAGCGCCGAAATAGTCATCGGCGCCGCCCGGGCCTACGGCCACGATCTGGCCCACCGGAACGCGCGGGTCAGTGGTGAACCGGCGGCCGGTCAGCTGACGCTGCGCAACGGCATTGGCGCCGATCACCGCACTGATGATCCGGACGTAGCGAGTCATCTTGATGGACATATCTGTTCCTCAGAAACGATGAATGCCCGACGTCACCTGTTCGATGATCGCCGTGGCCTGGGTGATACTGCGTTGATGTGAAAAGATGACCGTGAAGTTCGGGTTGAACTCGAAGTTGTCGCGGTCATTGATGAATGAGGGGGTGACGATCTCGGTAGGGCGCTGCACACCTATCCCCGCCGCGGTCATTGCCTGAGTGAACTTCATCGACTGGAGCACGCCACGCACAACGGCCAGGACGTCGGCAGCCAGCAACTGGTCATCGTCCTTCAGGTCATCCTCAACGAACGCCTGAAACTGGTACATGGACTCGTTGAACTGTGTTTCCGTGGCGGTCAATCCTTGACCGACCGATTGGTACTTGCGAGACTGCCAGCCGCGCTTACCGCGGTTGATGGGGAAGAAATAGATCCCGTTGTCAACACGCCCTTGCTTGGTGGGTTGGAATGCCCCCACCACTGGCAACGCCACACCCTGCTCGGACAGGAGCGGGATCAGAGACGACCGGATCGCCGTTTCAAGCGCTTTCTGTTTCATGCCGGCCCCACGTCCACGCACATGATCCCGCGCCAGCCGTCCTGGGCGTACCAGTCGGAATGACCCACGACGTCATGCAGACGTCCGCCATATACGATCTGGTCGGGGGCCTCGCCGCGCTGCACGTTATCGATAGGATTGCTCGTGTACAGGTTGAAGTAGCGCTTCGACGTATCCAGGCCCAGGTCGCGGATCGTCGACTCGCCGACAGGCTGCCAAGATCCCCGGATCGGTACGTCCGGATCAAATTCGTTGACCCACAGCCCTCGCCCGTTCTGCGCCCGGCTCTTGAACCTGCGCCACTGTGCTGTTTGCATTGCGATGACGCCGCCAGCGAGGGCCAACAGGTTGATGCCAGGAATCATGACTTTTCCTCAACGACATGGCTCACCGACTGAATGAGCAGGCCCGTGTCCACCAGAGGCTTCGACGACACCCCGGGCGTTTTCTTCTTGGCCTGTCGGGCTTTCAGGGTGTTGGGGCTGAGCGGGGGGGATGTAACTTGCGAAATCGCCCTGCCGATGTCCCCTGCCGACCTTGCCCCCAGCGCTTCGAACGCCGCGCCAATCTCGACCTTTCCGTCGATAGCGCCGCGGATCGCGCCAGCAATCTGCCGGCCCCAATCCGTTTTCTTGTTCTCCTGCGTCGGGCGCATGAACGGCCGGGCTGGGATGTTGCCCTGCGGATAGCCGAACTCCTGGATGGCGGCCGCGTATGCGACAGGCGTGCCATCTGGATACGTGGCCTCAGGGAAAAACCCGACCCGTATCTGCTTGCTGCTCACCTCTGCCAGCGTCGCTTTCAGCTTCTCCGTGCCGCCCTTGCGTACCACCTTCACCGAAACCTCCCACCCCGGATTGAGAGGCCGCCAACGTTGCGGAACGCGGCGCGCTCAGGAAGACCGCCCACGTACACCCCGCCAGCACCGCAGCTCTTGGACAACGCCAAGAACTGCTGGCCGTATGGAGTCAGGTTCAGCCAGTGCGCCCAGGAATCGGTCGCGGGCGGCGCCTGGAACGACACGCTCACCTTGTCGATGGTGGCCGACGCCAGCGCGCCAGGTGCGCCGCCGTTACCCGAGTCGGCATTCAACCGGAGTTGGAGCAAGTGCGCGGTGATGAGCATCCACAATTGCGCATCACACTTGCACCCGCGCCCGCTGGTGTAGCACTCGGCCCACTCCGCGACCGCGAGCACGACATCATCGGGCACCGCGGCGAACATCGGAAAAAGGATTCGGAACTTCTCCAGCGGGAAGTCCATGTCGTCAGCCCTCGGCGACCTTCGTCTTGGCGGCGTTCGGGTTGCGCTTGGCGGCAGTCTCGGGCGTGTCTTGGCGGGACTTGTCCGCCGGCTCCAGGTTGCGCTTGGCGAACGACTCGGCGTCCTGGCGGTCGTGGCTCGCGGACACGAAGCCGTTCTTGGAATGGGCGGCAAACACGATGTTCTGCTGCAGCAGGGCGAATTCGTCTTCGGTGATCTCGGTCGCCTTGCCCTTGGGCGTCACCAGACGCTTGTCGGAGACGTTGGCCTTGCCGGCGATCAGCACCGACCGGCCGTCCTTGAGGGCGTAGCGCTGGTCGTTGCTCAGCGTGCTGTAGATGTAGATGCGGGACATATTGGCTCCAGAAATGGAAAAGGCCGGGTTTCCCCGGCCTGCTTCGTCGTGGTGCGCGTCAGGCGCTGATGGTCATGCGAGCGAACGCCCAGGGCCGCAGTATGAAGATGCCCGCCGTGGCGTTGATGGCGTCTTCGATGTAGCCCTTGATGCGGTTCTCGCTGCCCAGCACCTGGTATCGCACGGGCACTGCCTGGATGAGGCTGGCGCTGTCGATGTCGGACTCGTCCTGATCGGCGGCGTTCTCCACGAACAGATAGGCCACGTCGAGGCCACCGTTGGCGCCGCTGAACTCGGCAGTCGTCACCACGCGCACGTTCGGGAAGTTCTCGTTCAGCCATTGGCGGAACGTCATGCCCGAAGCCGCGGGGCTGTACACGCTGAAGATCGAGCGGTAGCCGGTGGGCAGCACCAGGACCAACTGGGCCGAGTCCTGGATTTGGCCACCCATCTGCGTTTCGATCTGGTTGTAGAGCCGGTTGAACTCGGTAACCAGTTGGTCGAAGGTGGCGGTCAGCCAGGGAGTGCCCGTGGTCAGGTAGGCCGGCAGGCTGGGGTCGTTGAGCAGGCCGTAGACGTTGGTGTCGGGCTGGTTGAAGCCGTAGAAGCCGACTTGGTTGCGGCTGATATCCAGCGACTCGGTAGCGGCGCGGCGCTTCTCGTCAGCGGCTTGGTAGCCGATGGCGGATTGGCGGGCCTCCTCCAGCTTGCCCACCTGGAAGCCCTGCTCGAAGCGCACGACACCGCGCGATTCGATGGACTGGCGATAGTCGGCCAGGGGGATATTGGTGGAGTCGCCGTACAGCTCGGCCTTGGCGGCAGGTTCGGCCACGCGCACGCTGATCAGCTCGTCTTCCCAGCGACCCACCGTCGTGATGCCCGCGATCTCATCGATGTTGCGGACTTGGGTGACGACACGCAGCGTGCCGGGCAGCCAGGTCTGCAACATGTGGGAGAGCATCGTGCCAGTGGTGACAGCGGGACCGGTCAGCGCCGAGTCCATGCCGCGCACGCCGACGCCGATGTTCTCCAGATCCTCGAAACCGACCTTGGAGTCGGCGCCGAGCTTGACCGCACCGCGTTTGACGGCCAGGCGGCCGTTCATGTGCATGTGCACCTTGGATTGGGTGTTTGCCATGATGTCTGTTTTCCTTTTCGATCAGGCTTCGGCCGGAGTGGGCAGAACCACCAGGCCGTTCAGTGCGATCACCGCGAGGCGCGGCGTTTCGGCGCTCGGCTCGTGTCGAGCGATGTGGGCGCCGATGATGACGGTGCCCGTCTCGCCAGCCGAGATGATGCCGGTGGCAGGGTCGAACGACACCGGGTCGCCGATGTCGCCATCGTTGCCCAGTTGGACGTAGACCTCGCCCATGTTCAGGAACTCGCCGACCGTCGCGTTTCGGGCGTAGTCGGTGTCGATGGCATAGGCCTTCGGGTTGATCATGATGCCGGCGAAAACGCCGGCCCCACCAGCCTGCACCTGCTCGAACGTACCGGCGCCCGAAGGCTGGCCAGCCACGTACGTGAAGGCGCGGCCGAACACGTTGTTCGACTCGGTCGCCGAATCGATCACGGCCGACAGTGCTCGAGTGGGGCCATCATGGCTGATGTTGCCCGGAATGCCGGACAGCAGGTAGGTGCGTGCGGTATTGGGGATCATTTCTTGTCGCTCCAGAGCTTGGCGGCCGTGTCTTCGGCACGCACGGTTTTGGCATCGCTGACGATCTTGTCAGCGTCGGACTTGGCCGCTTGCAGGTAGCCGTCCAGGACGGCCAGCGCGGCGCCATCAGCGGCCTTCAAGCCCAGCTTCTTGACCGCGTACTTGGCCACGTCCTGCTCGGACACCATCAGGGCGCTGTCGAACACACCGACATGCGGGGTCACGCGCTTGACCAGAGCATCGCGGGCCGCGATCTGCCTGACCACCGCGCTGGCGTCGTTGGCCTTGACCTGCTCCTGCAGGGTGCCGAGCATGCCCATGACCTGGGAGTCGGCGGCCTTCTTGGCGACCTTGTTCTTGGCGGCGCCGAGCTTGTCCATTGCTTTCTTGAGCTTTGCCATGCCGTCGGCAGTCGGCGCAGCCTTCACTTCTTCGGCTGCGGTTTCGACTTCTTCCAGCGCGGCTTGCACTTCTTCGACCGCTGCTGCTGCAGCTTCCACAGCGCCGGAGGCTTGCTCGGCGGCTTCGGCGGTCGCTTCGACAGCATCCTTTTCCTCGGTCGTCACGGCGCCGGGTGCGGGCAAGGGCTCCGCATCGGTGCCGGGCTTCTTCTCCGGGTCGTCATCCGAGACAGCGGGGGCTTTGGAGGCCAACACCTGCTCGATCAACGCCCGAATCTGTTCGAGCTGTTCGGGGGTAAATTCCATTTTGATGAACTCCGCTGAGTCGTAGGTAATGGTGAGATGGTCCTGTACTGCCACATCCGGCCCCGTCCGTCCTTCCTTGACGAGTGCCAGATGGTTGCCCCGGATGTTCCGCTGGATCGCGTCGTACTTCTGACCATCAAAAGAACCCGGCGTGAAGTCGTACTCGCACCGGTAACTCGGGGACAATTCGATTTTTCCGTCGTCGATCAGGCTCTTCATGAACTCCGAATAGACGCGGATGCTGTTGCGCAGGTACGGGTAGTCGAAGGTCGCGGCCTCCCCCGTTGTTCCCTGCACGCCTTTCTTTTCTGCCGCGGTGCCGTCCTTGCCGAGAAACTCGTGGTCGTCAATGAACGGCAGGAGGTTGAAAGACGCCACGGTTTCAGGTCGGCTCAGCTCTTCCTCAGGGCGATAGACGTGATAAACGCGGTCCAATTCCGGCGCGCCTATCTCTCGGCCTAGGTAGGGGAACACGCCCACCTTGCTGATTGGGTTGTCCCGCACCAGCAGGAACCCGTTGATGTCGGTCTGTCGCTTACTCATCGAGGTACTGTGAGAAGTCGATAACCGGACGCATCCGGCATCGGCAGTTGATCAGTTCGCCGGGAAAGCCTCGCTGACCCGTGCGCCGGTCGATGATCGGCGGGTTCTCCATGCTGAAGGTCTGCCCGTCGTACTCGACATGCAGCGACCGGGGTTCAGCCCCGCCGCCGCTGTGTATCCACTCAAACTCCCTGACGCCCGCCGACTTCAGCCGTTCTTCGTTCATGGCGGATGTAATCTTCCGCGTCTGGTCCGTGGCTATCAGCTTGGCGCGGCTCTTCGTGACCTGGCCGAGATGGTTGATCTCGTCGAATATCTCCTTCGTGCCCTGGCCGCCCGATTGGATGGACCGCATCACGATGCCCTGGATTCGTTCCAGGTACTGAGCAGGAACGCTCTTGATGAGTCCAACGTTCTCAGCCGTGCTGGCCAGGATCTTGTCGTAGAGCGCCGCGGGCATCTGGGGAGTCTTGATCGCCAACCCACCAGACATTTCCCGGAGTGACGCGCCCAGGTTCTTCTTGGCAAACCTGTCTATCGATCCGATGGTTCGGTTGGCCAGGGGCCCGGCGCGCTCCCCGAATACGCGGCTCCACTTCCTTCCCAGCTCGGCCAGGATGCGCCGCGCTTGAGTGGTCGTGCTCTCATCCTGGGTGACCTGAGGGTTGGCCTCGTACAGATCCCGCAACGCATCCTCGAAGTCGGCAAGCATGCCGCCGATCATCGATTCAAGACTGGCGCGGTATCGCTGCTCCACCGCCACCGGGTAGGCCAGCGCCTGGCCCTTGAACTGCTGGGCCTGGTGCTCCTGGCCCCACTGCTGGCGGCGCTTCGTGACCATTCGCTTCGCCATCTACGAACTCCGCTTCCTCGATATTGTGGTAATCGCTGTCACGGTCTTCGCGCAGGCGGTTGCGAATGTCTTCGGCGTCGACGGCACCAGTGTTGAAGAGCACGCCATCCCTGTCGGCCTTGAGCTTGTCGATCTCAGCCCATTCCTTCGCAGTGGGGCTATCGACCGGCAGCCACTGAATCTCGATGCCCTCGGGAAGTTCGGTCTGAGTGGACTTCGCCACCAGTTGATAGTGACGCTCCAGCAGAGGAGACATGTCGTTGGACTGGATGCTCTCCAGGTCTTCCCGATACACCGAGCGCTCGTACTCGCCGCTGGCGTTGAACCCCTTCGGTTGCGTACCGAGCAGCTTGGTGGCCGGCACATTCGCCACCGCTGCCGCCAGCTGGAACTGGGTCATGATGACCGTGTCCACATCTGCAAGCGCGGTATCGAACTGCTGGATGGTCTCGTCGGCGCCATTTACGCGCACGCCGTAGTTGTCACGGTAAGCCACCCATTCGGCCAGATTCTTCTCCAGGGCTTCGCGGTTGGTCAGCGCAGCGTCGCCGACGCCCAGCGACGTGAGGCGCTTCGTCATCAACAACTGTGGCCCTTCGTTGGCGCTGCGTTCGGCGGCGTAGGCACGCTCCATCATGCGCTGCGGGACGCTGACGCCCATGTAGCGGTAATGGGGCTTGAGGTAGTCCGGCACCGGGTACGGCACGAAGATGCGCAGGTGACTCTTGTGATAGACCCGATCCTTGATGCGCCAGTACGTGGGTTCGTAGTAAGTCTGGCTGGCCGGATCCCGCAGGTTGTCGTCCGTCAGAACCGGCGTGACCCAATTCGGGTCGATCTGGGACATCCCCTTGTAGGAGCCGGGCTGGATGCCATCCAGGTTGAACGGTGCCTTGTAGAACTCTTCCGGGTTCTCCGCCTGCACATCGAACAGAACGATGCGGCCGCCATAGACGCGACCGAAGTGGACAAGCTCGCGCAAGTGCTTCTTGACTGCGTATTTTTTGTCCGTTCTGGACAGCTTGGCCGCGATATCCTCGGAACCGCACGTCACCAAGTATCCATTGCGGACGGCATCGCGCGCGGGCATGTTGCATGCCTTGTCTATAAGCCAGTTCGTCGCCAGCATCGCGCAGGCCTGATAGCCGATGAACAGGCTGCCGGCAGCATAGAAACCCAGCTGGGCCTCATTGACCGGCGTGAAGCTCGCCATCTTGGGCGAGGGGCGCTCGCCGATGTAGCCATTGTCATACGCCACGCCCGGCGCGCCGTTGGGCTGCTCGAACGTCGGCATCTGGAACTTGGGCTGCACCTTATCGCCCAGCGGATGAGTCGAGAACAAGCCTCGACGCGGAGCGGGCGCGGGCGCCGGTTTCCGCTTGAAGATGTCGAGGAGTTTCATCCGAAGAATCCGCGTTTAGCTGATATCAGCTCGTTGAATGACCGTGACAATGCATCTACCTGGTCGTCGTACTTTCCAGATGGGAAGCTTCGAAGCTCTTCAATGAGGGCGGCGTTCCAGTCGCCTCGCAACATGACCACGTTCCCGACGTTCACCTGGGCGGCAAACGGCTCGGCGCGCGTCTCCTTGCTGCCAGACTCCGGCGACGACACGACGCTGTAGCCGGCCAGTTCCCGTGTGAGGTACAGCACTTGCGATTTCCCGGCCTGACCCGGGTCTTGGGGAATGCTGATCTTGGTGGAGCGCCCATCCGCCTGAGCGGTGTTGACCAGAGCCTTGTCGCGCTTATCCGGGGTTTCCCGCAAGCGCACCATGCCGCCGATCACAAAGCGACCATCCTGGAGTCGGCCCAGCCGTCCGCCCGCCGTCCAGTCGCCATCCTTCGTGCCGGCAAAATCCCAGCCACGAACCCAGGTAACGGGGCCAGCAGGCAGGGCATCAATGGTCCCGATCTGGTCGGGGTGGAACATGTCCCCATCACCAGGGGTCGGCAACTGCTGATACAGGGCGGACCAGGTTCGGGGGTTGGATTCGAATTGCGCCCAGTGCCCGCGGTCGAACCACTCGGGCCACAGGTAATCGCCTTGCGCCCGGCCCAGCGGGTCGTTGTCGACCTCACACCGGGCTTGCAGACACAGAATCTCCCAGTCGTTCCCATCCTTGCACCGGATGAGCCCGCTTTCACCTTTCCAGGAATCCGGGAGGATGCGACCAGACAGATCGTCTTCGTGCCAGCGCGTCTGGATGATGACGATCCAGCCGCCGGGGATAAGTCGAGTCTTCAGGTCATCTTCGTAGGCGTCCCAGGTCTTCTGCCTGACCGTCTCCGAGTTGGCCTGCTCGCGCCCCTTGATCGGGTCATCAATGATGATCCCGTGAGCGCGGTTACCTGTGACACCGCCCAGGATGCCGCAGGCGATGTACTCGCTCCCGTTCGTCAGGGCGAACTCTTGCGCCGCCGACGACTCGCTGGTGAGCCCTGCCCCCCAAATACCCCGGTAGCGTGACTGCTTGATGATGGAACGCGTGCGGCGCCCCATCTTGCGTGCTAGGTCATCGCCATAGCTCGCAAGGATCAACCGGCGCCCCGCCTTCTCGCCCAAGAATCCAGACGGGAAGACGACCGACGCATAGGTGCTCTTGGCGGATCCCGGCGGCATGAAGACCATCATGCGCCCATGCCGTCGCTCGCTGGTTTCCTTCAGCTTGGTCAGCAGCAGCCGATGATGATCGGCCATGGTGCTTTCAATGGGCTCGAAGAACTCCGTGTCGGGGTCTTCCGAGTCCACCGGCTTGCCAGGAACATCAATCGCATTGGCGTAATCCAGAATGCTGGATCGCGCCCGCCGACGAATCAGCAGTTCACGCGCCGCTTCCTGTGACGATAGCGGCGAGTTGTTCATCAGTCAGTTCCGCGGCCCGCAAGGGCGTTCCGTTCGGGCCACTCAGCTCCAGCTTTGCCGCCTCAGAGATTCCGTAGGCCTCACGCTCGATGCCAACCAGGTTCTTCAGCGTCTCGGCCAGCTTCTTCATGCTGTCGATGCGGCCCGCGCTGGAGATGACCTTCTGGTAGACGTCGTTGCGCTTATCCTGGCCCTTGTCGTCCTCGCAGCGGAGGATGTCGCCCAGTTCGCGGAAGAGGTCGATGTCGCCGGTCTCAGCTTCCAGCTCATCCAGCAGCGACATGCACAAGGTGCGAGCTCGCTTGATGTCGCCGCGGTGGGCCATACGGATGCTGGCGATCACCTCGGCGTTTGCCTCGATGACGGCTCGGTCGGTTACCGCACGCTCGCTGGTAACCCCCCTGGTAACCATGCGACTGGTAACCAGGGCATCGGCCTTGGCTTTGATCTTCGCAGCCAGGTCGCGAACCCAGCCTTCCTTCTTCGCACGCTTGGAGATGGCGACATGCGACACTCCCTGCGATGAGGCGATCTCTCGCACCGAGAGCAACCCAGCCCGATAGTCGGACTCGATCCGCTCCCAGTCTGGTTTGGCTTTCGGTTCAGTCATTGTGTTTCTCTGTGGCATCCCATCCGACTACCCGACCAGCGGGCTGGGCGCTGCGGTTCTCGTCGTGCTGGCCTCCGGCGACAAGACCGGTAAGAAGTCGTACGCGCTTTCCCCCGCGCACTCACCGGGCCGGCTGCGATGTTTCTTGGGGCCAAATGAAAAGCCCCGGCGCGATGACCGGGGCTTACGTTTCTTCAGGGCGCATTAGCCCGAACGAATTGTGATGGTTTGCGCGATGGTTTTCCAGAAAACGATGAAATGGTTTTCCATCGATACGCTGCCGACCCACCGTTTTTCTCTGGTCGGATGATCTCCACCTGGCCCGACTCCTCCAGCAGTTGCAGGACTCGCCAGATGCCGCATCGGAGGGTCGGCATCTCTGCCAGCGTTGCCCGCGGTGACGCATGGTTGATCAGCTGACGCATCTTGAATTCCCTGCCGGGGTAAGCACTCAGCAGGTCAATGATCTCGCTGGCGTACTTCAAGCAAATCTCCTTTTCACCTTGTCCTTGAAGAGCCCCAGATAGAGGCGATACTGGGTGTCGGTCAGTTCCACACCAGATCTCTCTTTAATCCAGACGCGGGCCACACGGCACCGGGCCTTGGAATCCAACCCCTCGAACATGACATTTTTCTTTGGGTACTCGGCGATGATCACCATCCGCTCATGCCATGGCAAAGCAGCGTGCATTTCCTCAACTATCCTGGCGTCACTGTCGAGAACCTTGTCTCTGGCCTCATCGTCATAGGGGATGTGTGGCGCCATATTGCCAACTGTCTCGCCAGACCAGCACCAGCGAGCCCAGTTCCAAAGCAGGTCGTCAGCCGTCCGTCCGCTCATTGCTCCCCCTTATACTGATTGCATTTCTTCCCGTAGGGGCGTCCCTTCAGGCAGCGTGTGTGTGTGCCGCCGAAAGGGTCTGTCACTTGCTTGGTGTTCGCGCAGCCGGTGCAGGACCGGTTGATGGCGGCCTGCTGCTTGCTCATCAGCACCAGGAAGGGGTCACGCATTTCCCACTTCATCAGTTCGACAGCCATGCGCCCTCCCCGGTCTGGATCTCGATCAGGACGAATCCTTTCTTGTCTGCGTCGATAGCGTCGGTCAGGATCAGCGGACGAAAGGCCTTGTCGTCCACACCGAGACCCTTTGCGATGCCGTCCAGTGCGGGCTTGCAGGCGTGTAGGAGGTTGTCCAGGTCGCGGGGTCGACGATCAGGCATGGCGAAGGTCAACCGCACAGCCACGCGGTCAGCCGGCACCAGTGCATTAAGGCCTAGGGCATTCTTGGCAGCGTAGTAGCCATCGTGCTTGGCGCTGACCTTCGCGCCCTGGGTCCTGGCCCAGTGGTTGCCGTGCTTTCGGTTGGGCATCAGGGCGCTGCTGGGCCACGGGATCTGGAACGTGAGGCGGTCGAGGTTCATGCCGCGGACCTCCGATAGCTGGGCCAGTCGAAGATGACCATGCGGCCGCCGCCCTCCCTCAGGCGGTCAACAACGCGTTCGCCCAGGTACTCCGTCAGCGCATCCTTCGCCAAGTTGCTGATGACGATGGTTGGCTTCAAGGCCTCGTACCTACCATTGATGATCTCGAAGAGATACATTTTCTCGGTCTCGCTGCCGAACTGGACGCCAACTTCATCCAGCACCAGCAAGTCAGGCTCCACCAGCCGAGCGATGGCGTCAGCCTCGTTCTCCTTTGAGTCCCGGCGGTAGGTGTCCTTGATGCTGCGCACGGCGCCCAGAACGGATGTGAAGACAGCAGCTCGGTCTTGCCGGATCACCTCGTGGCAGATACCAACGGCCAGGTGAGTCTTGCCAGCCCCGACCCCTCCGCAGAAGATCAGGCTACGGCCTGTTTTCGATCCGTCAGCAAACTGCTCGGCGAACTCCTTGGCGATAGCCAGCGCCCTCTTCGGCCCCTCGGCATGAGGTACGAAGCTGTCGAGTCGGCGATCAGCGAACCTCGGAGGAATGGCGGCCCGCCCCAGAAGCTGATCAGCTCGCCGTTGGCGCCATTCAGCAGCACGTTGTGCAGCCAGTGCCGCCGCGTCTGCCTCGCTCTGCTGCCTGAAGCATTCCGGGCATGGCGCCTCATGCCCCCGGTAAACAGCCGCCTCGTAGTCGCCATGCTTCGCGCAGGTTCGAGCCACGAGTGTCAGGCGCTCAGAAAGAGCCGTCATCACCAACCCCGGCTCGGTAGTCCTGCTGTGCAAAATTTCCATGCGCGGTCTTCCTCCCTGTCGCAAGGCCGGGCCTGGGCGTCGTGGAGCGGCCAAGCCACCCCACGATGAATTTGCCCATGCCGCGGCGAGTTTTCAGTCTCTGCGGGGAAGCGCGAAGCCATACGCGGGCTTTCACCAACTCGGCTCGCACATCCACCACGGGGTAGGCGGCACTCCACTCAGCCACCATGTCGTCAGAAACCTCGAACTCGGAGCCGTCCTTGACCGGGAGGGTCAGCACGGGAGGCGGAGTCGGGATCAATGCCAAGCGGGCATAGCCGCTCGGCGCAGAAGAATCTGCGTTAGCAGATTCCTTTTGTAGGTTGTCTTTTGGAAGGTTGTCTTTTGTGTGGACGAGATTCGTCCTAGCGACCTGGACGAGATTCGTCACACCCTGACCGAGATTCGTCCTAGTAGTTTCACTAGGACGAGATTCGTCCACCTGGACGGAATTCGTCACACCCTTCCACGTCGAATAGTCCTTGTTCACGCCGATCACGGACCCGTAGGTTCCCTGGCGCTTACTGATGATGTTCAGCGCTGCCAGCTCGTTCAGAGCCGCGTTGACGTGAGTCCGCGCCATATCGCCGCACAGGGCGGCAATCTGCGAGGCCGACATGTCGTCCTCCTTCTTGCCGTAGCCGTAGGTCTTGCGGATCACCACCAGCAGGACGCGCAGCGTCGTGTACTTGAGCGGGAATGCGGTGATGGCGTCGAACAGCTCGTTGGCTATCCGAACGAAACCGTCCTCGACCTGGGGCGACTTGGCGGCCTGGCTCACGCAGCCCCCAGGCGGTCGCGCACGGGCACCCAGGCGGCATAGGCCAGCTCCCAGACGTCGCGCTTGAGTTCGTTGGCGGCTGCGCCCTGATCCAGCCATCGATGGCAGGCCATGCAACCAGGCACAGTGAATTTGTCGTCAGCCTTCAGGCCCATGCCCTTGCCGTAGGCGCTCCAGTTGGCGTGGCACGGCACAACGGTCTCGGCGCCAGCGACACCCAGGCAGATGGTGGGCACGCACAGGTAGCAGCGCTGCCCGCGGCATGCGTTGCGCAGGGCTGCGTCATGCCCTGCCCGTTTCTTGGGCGCCTTGCGCTTCCACGCAGCACGCTGCAGCGGCTTGTTGCAGGCGCGCATGGGGGTGCGGCGCTGGATAGTGGAGTTGCGAATCAAGCGTCGAACTCCTGCAGGATGCTTTCGACAGACGCCGCCGCGGCAATGTCGCTCACGTCCGGCCAAAGGAAACGTGTCGCCGACTGCGAGCGCAGGAACGCGACGACCTTGATGTGGTGTTCGTAGAATTCAGTGTCGTCCAGGCTGTCGTACGCAATCGACAGCGGCAGCGCGACGAGGCGCCCTTTCGGCCCCGGCACGAATTGGCAGTGCCCTGCCCCGACCTCGATCCACTTCCGCAGGTCTTCGGGGTTGGCGAACTGCTCCTGGTTGTCGAAGAAGACGCCAAGCATGGCGAAGTGCAGCCGGTGGAACTTCGGGCTGCGCGGGAAGCGATGTTCAAAGCTGATGGTGTCGCCCGGGCGCATCTGCTCCAACTTCTTCTTGAAGCGAGCGTAAGCCCGGCCATCGGCAGCCGTCAGGCCATCCAACTTGCCAAGCTCGTTCACGCGCAGGGCGATCTTGGCCATGTCAGTCCCGCTCCTCGGACTCGATCTCGGCCTGCAGGTACTTGTAGGCCATGCGCTTGAGCGCCTGCAGGTCGTCACGGCTCACGACCACGGCATCCATGGGTGCGACCTGAAGCCCGACGGCAGCCAGCAACTGGCACGCGCGCTCCAGGTGGTCCGCTTTGAATCGGCTCAGCGTGCTGCCATCCACGCCAATGCAAGCGGCTGCACGGTCCTGCGTCGTGACTGCAAGCCGCTGCAAAACCTCGGACAAAAACCGTGCGCCAGTCTTGCGGGTGATTTCCTGCCTGTCGGCCGATACTTGATCGGTGCTCATCGAGTGCTGCCTTGTGAGACTTGAGAAGAGAGATTGAGAAATTGACGACCACAGAAAAACTTCTGACCGAGGCGAGAGAGATCGCCTACCGCGCTTCCCTGGACGCCAGCGAAGCGTTGATCCGCGACGTGTTCCACCGCCTCTGCGTCGAGTACGACGAGCGGGAGCCCGTGCGCCGCGAGACGTACGGCGGGGAGACGCTGCATTGAGGGGCTACACATCGCCTGGGCCCACCCGAATTCGGCACTTTTCCGGGCCCACCGAAGAAGCCCCGCCGAACGTAGAATCGGAGGCTCCTACACCAACCGCCTCTACGCCGGGGGACTCCTTATGCCGACCATTCAAAGAACCGTCAGGATTCGCTGCCCGAAATGCAGCGGCGACCAGTTCATCCAGCCCGACAAGCCGAAGCCGGAAGACACGGCAAAATGCGCCTCCTGCGGTGAGGACTACGTCATCGGCGATCTCCAGCAGGCTTCCGCTCGCATTGAGGCGAAGAAGATCGCCGATGAATTGCTCGGCAAGGCGCTCGGGAATATGCGGAAGAAGCTCAGATAGCCGCGCCATACCAGCCTCCAGCGCAGAGGCGTCTATGCGTATGTACATCTGCATGGGCTCAGACATCAGTTGCCTCTGCTTGGGCGGGTACGGGGAGGTCTCTGCGCTTATGATTGGGCTCTCCAACCATAGAGAAGGCAGCCCAAAAATTGGTCAAACGGCTCATCAAGCAGCTGAAGGCTCGGCTATGGGATATGCAAAGAGGGCCTCCGAAGGGCGTGTTCAGTCCGTACTCGGAATTCCCTCCGTGGCCTCGCCGGCTCGCGCGCAACCTGGGGAAAGAGTGGAACCAAAGTCCACTCGCCTTCATCAGTGCGGCGCTGGGGATCATCTTGGCGGTGATGGGGCTCATTTCCCTTCTCCTTTAGCCGCCTCTGCGTCTTGTCGGTCGCTCTTCCTGCCGGCGGCCATCAGCAGAGCCAGCACAGGAGCAACCAGAGCGCAGGATGCAAGCGCCGCGGCCAAGAACCCCCACGGCCCGGAAAACAAATCCGGACCGAGAATCAGGTACGTGATCCCTCGGCCAATCATGCAAGCCCCCACCAGGGCGTATGCAGCGATCAATAAGCAGAAGGCAAAGAGGGGATCGCTCAATAGCGAGTCGTCTCGGTTAGGCATCAGTTGTCTCCGCTTGGGTCGGAAGCTCTTCCACCAAGCCGAGGCTTGCGGCCAGACGAGAGAGAGTCGCGTATCCAGGATTGGGGATGTGGCCGTTGACGAACTTGGACATCCACGAATGGGACACCTGTGAAGCGTCCGCAATGTGGGCCCAATCCCCTCTGCGGGAGAGCAACGATGTCCGGACGGCTTGGTCGAGTGGCGTATGCATACACGCACATTAGCAAAACTTTGCTAAGAAGACAAGCAACACTTTGCTAGCAAGAAATTGCACACTCCGCGCATGAGCAAGCCATCCCTCACTAATAACCTGGCCAGAAACCTGTCTCGCATCATGGAAGACAGGGGACTGACGCAGGCTGGGCTTGCGCAGCAGTCCGGGATAGGCCAGACGACCATCAGCCTCTATCTGAACCCTGACCGCCGCCAGCCAAGCAAGAGCGGGAAAATCCCTTCCGCCAAACTTAGCGAGGTCGAAACGCTGGCGGTTGCGATGGGCGTCGACCCGATAGAACTACTAAAGTCGGGAGCCCCGCAGACGAAAGTCGCGCCGATTAAGCGAGGAAGCACCGTCAACCTGGGCGACGCACACGATCCTTTTCCGATGGCCCCGCGCGAGCAGATGCCATGGGATCCGGGCTGGAAGCCCACCAAGGCCGCCGACCTCCCCCGCCCCGTGTTGCGTGGCGGTGTCGTGGCGAATGTTTCACCAGGTTCGCCGCCGCCGGCCAATGACCGATTCGAGAAAGTGCCCGAGCTTGGCGAAGTGCGCCTGGCCGCGGGTGAAGGGATCGAGAACGATCACGAGCAGGAAACCGGCTACATCCAGTTCCGCCGGTCGTTCCTGCGGGCTGTAGGCGCCGATGGCGGCCGCGCCCGTGTGGTGTATGCCAAAGGCGACAGCATGCTGCCCGTCATCCAGGATGGCGCCGCCCTGCTGGTCGTGCCGGATGAAAGCCTGACCCTGCGCGACCTGGGCGCAGGCGGTGTGTTCGCCATCAACTACGACGGCAAGATGATCGTGAAGAGCATCGTGATGGACCCGCGCTCAGGCCGGTGGATGGCCAGGTCGTTCAACGAGCTGCATCCAGACATTCCACTGGACGATGACTCCAAGGTCAAGGTGTTGGGACGCGTCGTGTGGGTTGGCGCCAGGCTCCCCGAGGGGGATGCTGGGCAGTGGGTGAGGCGGTGAGCAAGAAGCTGCAACGTGGCCATGCAAAAAACTGGGGCGCATGACGTTTGATGAACCGCCCAATAAGTTGTCGATTATCGGTACTCGCCCCTAAACTCGATTATATCCTATAAATATAATGGCATACAAGACAAACGATGTGTTTGGCGTTCGGAGCAAGCTAATTGCCTCCTACATTGAGCGTCCTCTGGTAGACGAGGCATTCGTTGAGGCATTGCGGGACGGCAACGAAGTTATAGTTTATGGATCATCAAAACAGGGGAAAACTTCATTAATACTGAAGAATCTGGATCCAAACGATTACGTTAAAGTTGAATGCTCCCCACAAACTCAGACAATAGACATATACAAGTCTATACTCCGGCAACTGAGAATTACCTATATTGAAAGCGAGCAGCGAGAGCTTTCGGTGACCGAAAAAAGCGGAATCGAAGCCGGCCTTAAAGTTAAGGTCCCGCTGGTCGGAGAATTAAAGGCGGGCGGGAATTCTGGGGACGAAATCAAAAATTCCTCCACCGAGAAGCATGTTTACGTAGAGTACAATTTGGCCTTGGCTCAGGACGTCTCAGAGATACTTCGTGGCAACGGCTCTAGTCGCTATCTGATCCTAGAAAACTTTCACTATCTACCCATCGATGTTCAGGAAGCCCTAGCTTACGATTTACGTGTATTTCAGGACCACGGCATTATTTTCGTTATCCTTGGAATCTGGCGAGAGGCCAACAGACTCGCGCAATTCAACGGCGACCTATTGGACCGAATCACGGAAATACCTGTCGAACCATGGGACCGATCCGATTTCAGCAAGGTCATTTCCAAAGGATCCAAACTGCTAAACGTAGACTTTAATGAAGTCGAGCGTGACATTATTAGCAGTTCGTTCGATAGCATTGGGGTGGTTCAGGAATTGTGCAAGCACTGCTGCTTGGCAGCGGGCGTTACAGAAACCTGCGACACTAAAACGACGATCACCAAAGAGCATCTGGCGGCCGCCACGCGACAAAAAGCGAACGAATACGGCGTGCGCCACATCAGAAATTTTGAATCGTTCGTAGACATAGCAAGGAAAACCAGCAACCAGAGCGGGAAATTGTCTCTTGCTTTCCCGTACTACTTTATAAAATTGTTGCTGCAGACAGACTTTGAGGAAATAGAGCAAGGGCTGCTGAGATCAACTCTACTGGAAGAAATTCGGAACATACACCATCGTCCAGATGATGTTAGGTCGGGCGACCTTGGAGCATTTCTTCACAACATAACCCAGCACCAAGCTAATAAAAAAATAACCCCGCCTTTCGTCGACTACGACCGTGGCGGTAAAATCATGAAGATCATTGACTCTTCGTTATACTTCTTTCTCCGACATTGTGACCGACAGCAGATACTCGACGATCTGCCTAATCCGTTAACAGAAACGAATGACTCGATCGAGGAACAAGTCAGTTTGGATCTAGGTTCAACTGACACGCAATGAAGCATTGAGCGCCCCCAAGCCCCGCTCCAAGCGGGGCTTTTCTTTTGCTGCTCTTATGGCAGCGGGGTGGGAATTTTCAAGCCCTCAAAGCGTTTGCATAGGGACTCGAATTTTCGGTCAACGGCGCCTTGATCCATGCCGCCGGCATAGACAGCGGCGACGTAGTCCCGCCACCTTTCCATTTCCATATTGGACGGCCCAAAGGCCAGCAACGGGCTGAGCACATTGTCAGTCGCCTTCTGCACGGTCACGCCGTTATCTCGCCACGTCGGCACCATCATGGCATTAGCTCGAACAATGCGGCACTGCCCGAGCGGCGGATTCATCTCTATGGCATTGGCGGCTTCATGCACCCCGCTTGCCACCAACAGCAATACACCCACTAAAGATCGTCGTTTCATTCCCAGACCTCCTGATCGTTGGAAATCTTACCGCCAGCCGCCTCCGGGCGGCTTTTTCTTTGGGCGCGTCAAACGCCCTAGCAAAATTTTGCTTGACCTGATTAGCAAAGTTTTGCTATCTTTCATCTCACGCGCTACCAACCCAGCGCAGCAGCAAAGCCCTCGGCCCCGTATCCCAGCGGGAGGACGTCACCGCCACAAAGTCGGGTGGGCATGGGAAGCAGTACCGCAGCACCGCTCTTTAACAACCAGCCAAGCGATAGAACAGGCCAATGGCGCTTAGGCGCGGCTAGGCCCAGCACGCAACCCCCTACTGCTGAAGAAAGATCAGGGGCTATCCAGCGCAGCCAGGTTCCCAGGTGGGGGCTACTGAACAAGCGGGGATTGAAGAGGTGCCCGTCGAACGCGAGCCAGCAGTGCTGGGAGTAGCGCGGCGGCGGGCGCCCCGGATTTATCTGCCAGGCCGCTCATTGAGCGCTGTCTGACGAATGAACCCGCCCCGCCTCGCGCGGGGCTGCACTGGAGGAAGTGAAGATGAAACCCGCCCAGCAATTGATGACCGACGCCAAACGTCATTGTGAAAAGGTAGCAGCCGGCCCGTTCACCCCGATCGTTTTTCATCGCTACACGAACGCTTTCAGCGGCAAAACTGAAACGCTGATTGGGCGCCCTAGCGGAAACCGAGGCGGCGTTGCTTGGGCCTGACAGCCCCGGCTCATCCCTCGCGTGCGGCGGATCGGCAGGCACTGTCGCCTGAAAGAACAGGAACAGACATGACCATCCGAATTGAAATCGAAGCCGTGACTGGCGAGCAGGCCCGCGCAGAGGCCTTTGCCCTGGTGGGCATCCATGTGTCCCAGGAAATCCCCGGCACGCTGCTGCAGTCCGATCCTCCCGTCAGCATCCCCGCCGAGATTCGCCGGCAACAAGGGGGCCTCCCCGCCGGGTTCGGCGCTCCCCTCCAGGGCGGAATCTACGTCGGCCCCCACTGGGAAGACGGCAAGCTGGTTCACCTGATCGCTTCCACCGAAGACCTGGGCGAGCAAGACTGGGAAAACGCGAAGAAAGCCGCCAGCGAGTACCGCGGCGGCGACCGCAGCGACTGGTTCCTGCCGACCCGCGAACAGTTGGAAATCGTCCGCATCTACGCGCAAGCGTCGTTCGAGAAGGGCTACCACTGGTCGGCCACGCCCTGCGGCAGCGACTTCGCCTGGGTCGTGTATTTCGAGTTCGGCTTCGTGGATACGTACTTCCGCTACGACGAGTTCCGCGTCCGCCCCTTCCGCAGATTCATCGCTTAATCGCTTCTTCCATTTGCCCGGCGCCAGCCGGGCGCCCTCTCACAGGCGCACGTCGGTGGCCAGCGTTAGCGGCTGGCTTGTACTGGCATGAGAAAAGTGACTCCCGAGGATAACCGGTGCTTTATCCGGGGCCCGTCGTGCGTCTCTGAGAGGGCGAAAACCTGCACGGCTGCGTTCATGCCCGGCGCAGGCCCAGGTGCCGATCCGGCGCCCTCTCCCACCAACTGAAGGAATCGCCATGCATGAGCCATGCCTGGAAGAACTCCGTTCGTCCCCTGAAACGGTGATGGACATTCTGCGCACAAATGGCGAACAGGACGCAGACGGACACGACGCCACTTGGTGGGCTCAGCGTCTGTGGCGGGCCGATTGGTTCGCCAACCTGGATGAGCACGACCGAGCGGCGTTGCTGCGGGCGGTCGCCACGTCAACCCAATCTTCGGCGCTTCGACTTCGCGAGCAGTTGCGCCACGCAATTAGGATGGAACTGCAAGGATGAGTGCTGCCAACACCCTTTCTCTGATTGGCGCTGTCGCGTTTTGCGCCATTGCCATCGGATTCGCGGGGGATCGCTTGATGTCTTGGCTTCGCGACAACGACCCTTACGAGCCTGTCGAGAAGCCCCTGCGTCACTACATCCCCCATCTGGTCTTCATTCTCGGCGCTTGGCTGTCAGTTAGCTCGGCTGAGGCGCCGGATGAGGTAACCGGCGAGCCCACCACGACCGCCTACGCGGCGAAGGAATAGACATGTCCACCACAACTGAACTGGCGGAACTGCCGCCGCCCGAAACAGCCCTGCAGGTCTATTCCAAACCCGGCGGCCTGGATCCTTGGCTGGACAAGATACGCGCCGAGGTATCCGGCCACGTGCCGGACCTGTCGACCAAGAAGGGCCGCGACGCGATCGCAAGCCTTGCGTTCAAGGTTCGCAAGGTGAAGACCGCCCTGGACGGTATCGGCAAGGACCAGGTCGACCGATTGAAAGAAATCCCGAAGAAGATCGACGCAGAGCGCAAGCGGATGCGTGAAGCGCTGGACGCGCTGGCCGATGAGGTCCGTGCGCCGCTGGATCAATGGGAACAGGCCGAGGACGACCGCGTGCAGCGGCACAAGGACGCGATCGAGGGAATCGTCTCTCTGGCTGCCGACTGCGGCGAAACCGTCGAATCCATCCGCGCCGCCATCGGGGCGGCCGAAGCCGTCGCAATCGGGCCCGAGTGGGAAGAGTTCGAGCCGGAAGCCGCCCGAACCAAAGACAAGGCGTTGACCGGCTTGCGCGATCGGCTCGCAGCACGCGAGAAATACGACGCCGAGCAAGCCGAACTGGGCCGCCTTCGCGCCGAGGCTGCCGCGCGTGAGCAGAAGGACCGCGAAGAGCGCATCGCACGGGAGGCCGCAGAGCGCGCCCAGCGTGAAGCCGATGCGAAAGCTCAGGCGGACCGCGAGGCCGGAATCCGGCGCGAGCAGGAGGCCAAGGCAGCAGCCGAACGCCGCGAGCTCGAGCTGAAGTTGCAAGCCGAGCAGGCCGAGAGAGCCGCAGCACAGGCGAAGGCCGACAAGCTGGCCGCCGAGCAACGTGCCGAGCAGGAGCGTGTCGCCGCAGTGGAGCGCGAGAAGCAAGCCGCCGAAGCCGCCCGCCAGGCGGAGATCAAGCGACAAGCCGATGCTCAGGCGGCAGAACAAGCCGAATCCAAGCGCCGAGAGGCAGACAAGGCTCACAAGGCAAAGATCAACCGCACCGCCCTGGACGCATTCATCGCTGGTGGCATGCCTGCGGATTGCGCCAAGCAAGCCGTCACACTGATCGCCAAGGGCGCTATCCCCGCCGTCAAGATCACCTACTGAGGTTCACATGACTACTGACGTTATCGAAGCGCCTCGGCGTGATATGGCTGCCGACGTCACCGCCGTACCGACCAACTCCCCTATGGGGATGATGCTGGCTGCCATGCAGCAGGGCGCTACGCTCGAGCAAGTTGAAAAAATGATGGACCTGCAAGAACGCTGGGAGCATAGGGAGGCCGAGAAGGCATACAACGATGCCCTGGCTGCCTTCAAAGCTGAGGCTGTCGAGGTCATCAAGCGCAAGGCCGTGGACTTCACATCCACAAAGGGCCGTACCCACTACAGGCATGCCGAGCTGTCGGACGTGGTGGAGGCAGTCGGGCCAGCCCTGTCGAAGCACGGATTCTCGTGGAGTTGGAAGCCCCACCAGGAGGGTGGCGTCATCCGCGTGACCTGCATCCTAAAGCACCGCCAGGGTCATAGCGATTCCGTCACCCTGGAAGCCAGCGCCGACCAGAGCGGCAACAAGAACTCCATCCAGGCTATCGCCTCCACCATCACCTACCTCGAGCGTCATACGCTCAAGGCGATCACAGGCGTGTCGGAAAAGGGCGATGACACCGATGGCGTGCCGGCGACCAACTCCGAGCTTCGCGACGAGTGGATCAGCGCGGTAGCCCGGACGGACACCCTGGAGGCGCTCGAGACGATCTGGCAGGAAGGCGGCAACGTCATCTACTCCACCAACAACCTCGCCGACTACAACGCATTCAAGAAGGCGGTCAGCGACAAGAAAACGATCCTCAAGGGGTGACCATGGGACTGATCTACCACTACGACCAGCAAGGCTCGCCGGAATGGCTCGAAGCGCGCCGGGGCGTAATCACCGGCAGCCGCTTCAGGGACTGCCGAGACAAGCTGAAAAGCGGCCAGCCGTCGAAAGCCTGCATGTCCTACGCCATGGACGTAGCTCGCGAGCGTTTAGGCGGCAAGGCAGCTGATAAGTTCGCGAACGCAGCAATGCGCGTCGGCACCGAGCAAGAGCCGTTCGCCCGGGCGGCTTACGAACGCCGTACCGGCAATCTCGTTGACGAGGCGGGATTCATCAAGACGATTGACACCAAGTTCGGCTGCAGCGTCGATGGCCTGGTCGGCAATGATGGCGTCATCGAGATCAAAACGATGGTTTCGAGCGATACCCTCTTCCGCGCGGTGGTCGAAAGCGACCTGAGCGACTACCTGGACCAGTGCAACGGGGCGATGTGGCTGCTCCACCGCAAGTGGTGCGATCTGGTGTTGTGGGCACCCGACCTGGAGCCCATTGGTCGCCACCTGACCATCCATCGAATCGAGCGTGACGACAACGCGATCGAGTCGCTGGAATCCGACCTGCTCGACTTCGAGCGAACCGTCACGCGGTACGAAAATCTGCTGCGCAAGGAGGCAGCATAAGCATGGCACAACTATCCGGACTCGCCCGCATCGGCAGAGACGCCGAATTGCGTTACACCACTGACGGCACTCAGGTTGCCTCCCTCTCACTGGCTTTCAGCTACGGCAAAAAGGATCCAAACACCAAACAAAAGCCCACGCAATGGGTTGATGGTGCATTGTGGGGCCAGCGCGCCGAATCCCTGGCGCCATATCTGCTGAAAGGCACTCTGGTCTATGTGGTGCTGGACGACGCCCACATCGAAACCTTCCAGAAACAGGATGGCAGCCAGGGCGTGAAGCTTTCCGGGCGCGTGTCTGTCATCGAATTCGCGGCCCGACCCGCTGAATCCCAGCAACAGGCCACCCAGCAGCCCAAGCCTCAACCCGCTCCGGCCCAACGATCAGCGCCCCAGCAGCAAGCGTCCAGTCTCGCCGACATGGACGACGACATTCCGTTCTAGCCCTACCCCGCCGCGCTTCGCGGCACATCCCAAAGGAAAACCATGAGCACCATCCAGTTTGACCTGGGCGGCGGGGCAAGTATTGCCCTACCCGCCGATGCGGTCGCCCAGAAGCTGATCGAGCAATTGCGCCAGCAAAGCAAGACCGTCGCTCCGAGCCGTCCCAAGATCGGGGAATACCTGACCGGCCAGGGCGGAATTTATGTGGGCGACATCCTCGGCAACGACGGCGTTCTGTACGGCCTGATTGCCTCCCAAGAACAAGACGTGGGCCGCGCGCGATGGGCCGAGGACGGCGCGCGGGATCTGAGCGACTGGGATGGCCTGACGAACACCAATCGTCTGCGCAACGGGTGCCCTGCTGCCAAGCTGGCGAGCGACTACGAAGCCGATGCTCATGCCGATTTCTACCTGCCGTCTCGCCGTGAGCTGATGGTGGCTGCCGCCAACGTGCCGCACCTGTTCGGCAAGGAGTCCTGCTACTGGACCTCCACGCCCTGCGGCAGCGGCAACGCGTGGGGCGTGAGTTTCGAGAACGGCTTCGTCAGCTACTGGTATCACGACGGCGAGTTGCGCGTCCGTCCCTTCCGCAGATTTACCCATTAATCGCTTCACCCATTCGCCGGGCAGCGCCCGGCAGAGGAGCCTGCAATGAACGCAGTCGCAACGCAAACCCCCGCTATCAACCAGCCGTGGCCCGAACAGGGCGGCATCTACATCGGCTCTCGCCTGATCGACGGCCAGACGCACCACATCCTCATTCCAGGCGGAACCGAGCATGACATCAAGTCCGTCGAGTTCGCCGGGATCGATGCCGCCATCGAAACTGCCGGCGAGATCAACGGCTTCAGCGACTGGCGGGCGCCGGACCAGGAGGACCTGATGCTGGCCTACATCAACGCCCGCGAGCGTTTCGAGCGCTCCGGCTGGGGATCGATGTACTGGTCCCGGACGCCCTCCGGCAGCAGCCTCGCCTGGGTCGTGGGTTTCGAGTACGGCCACGTGCACGCGTACGGCCGCGGCTACGAGTTCCTCGTCCGCCCCTTCCGCAGTGTTATCGCTTGATCCATTCACCGATTTCGCGGGCGTAGCCCGCCACCGCCATGGCTTTCAACAGACTATCCCTGGAAGAAAAACTTCTCTCTAAGTCCAGACGCCATGAATCTGGCTGCCTAGTCTTTGAGGGGCAGCGAGACGCAAGAGGCTACGGGAGGATCAGATTGGGCGGCAGGCTTCAAAGGGCGCACCGCCTCATGTACGAGCTTCATCACGGATCGATTCCTGCTGGGATGGTGGTTCGTCATAAGTGCGACAACCCATCATGCATAGCTATTGGTCACTTGGAAACAGGAACCCAGCAGCAGAACGTGGATGACGCGTGGGAACGAGGAAGGGCTCACGGAAACCTTGGAGAGCGGAATGGGAGGGCAAAACTGACGCCCGATCAAGTCTTGGAAATAAGGAGCCGATACGTCAAGCACAGCAGAGATTCGGGAGCGCCTGCGTTAGCAAGAGAGTTCGGCGTTCATTTCGATGTTGTCAAAGACATCATTCGGCGCAGATCCTGGACCCATATCTAAACAAAAGCCCATTCTCGCTTTTCGGAAAATTCCATAGACAGCGGCCCTGCCATCAACGGCAGGGCCATCACCGAACCTGTCGTGTGACAGCCTGGGAACAGGACAACCAGGCCTCACCCGAAAGGTCCAGCAAGAGCCGGGTACGCCCTGCACGCGAAAGCGGGATGCAGGCAACGTTGCAAACCCGGTGCCCAGGCCGGAGTGGCCGCTGCCCTGGGCGCATGCGACAGGTTCGATGATGGCGAAGCGCAGCACCAGTAGAGGTCGCCGAAAGGCGTCAGCCCGGAAGGGTCGGATCCTCGCAGCTGGGCGCCATCAAAAATCGAAGCGGATGCCTAGGTAGGTTTTGGGATGTGACTGTCGCGTCCGGCCTATATAGCCAGGTGCAGTTTCGCGTATGCCTCCACGATACGGGGCGCCAAGCGCCTATAGCTCAATTGGATAGAGCAGCGGAATTCTAGTCCGTAGGTTGAGGGTTCAAATCCTTCTGGGCGCGCCATTCCCTCAAGCCGAAGTCTTCCCCATCCCCTCACCAACCCCGCGACGACACAGGCCAGTGCAACGCTGGCCCGGGGAGGACTTCGCCTTGAGGGATCAACCATTCAATTGCCTGGGATGCCACGAAGGCATATCGGGCTACTCAAGGAGCCTGACATGGACGTTCTGGACCCCCAGCAAGACACCCGAATCCGCGCCGCACTTTTTTCTGCCGCTCAGCAAGGCCGCCTTGGGTTGGTGGCTGCTGTCACCGGCATTCGCGGGGGAGAGAAAGAACTGCGCAAGATCATGCGTAGCAAAGAGCCTCTTTCCATCATCGACCGCGCCACGCTCGCCGTGCTCCTGGGAGCCTGACATGGGCGAGACAGACAAGGAATTGCTGCTGTTGGCAGCGCACGCGAACTGGGCCGAAGACGTGAAGAACGATGAGGTCGGTATTCGCTATTGCGAGCGCGAAGAAGCCATCCTATATCTGCATGCAGACAACCAAGATCACAACGGTGTAGATCGGGAGTTCAGGTGGAACCCGCTGGAAGAAGACGGCGACGCGCTGCAGTTGGCAGTGAAGCTGCGCATGGGCGTGACGCACAACGATCCCCGGGGCCAGAAGCGATATTGCAGTGCTGACGTGGGCGTGTTCGTCGCGCCGATCTTCGAGTCCATCACGGCTGTCGAGGAATTTGACGACGAGGCCCAACGACCCGCAGCCACTCGCCGCGCCATCGTCCGCGCTGCAGCCAAGATCGCCCTCCATACGGAGGGAGCATGAGCAATCTCACGAGCCGAGAACACTACGACCTCATGGCCGCATTCGAGCGCGAGCACCGGGGACGCATGGACCGCGAACCGAAAGAGTCCTGGCAGCGCGGAATCATCTACCAAGACGGCCACGTGAACGAGATGTTCCTGATCTACCGCCGTGGATACGCCTACGGGCAATGTGTCGCCCGCACCAAGGAGCCCAGCCATGACCGTTGATACGCAGAAGCTGCGCGAGCTGATCGCGAAGGCCACGACGGGCGAGTGGCGCCAGAGCATCCGGCCCGATGCCATCGTCGCTGACACGCCAGCCAAGTACGCCGGCGACGCAGACCGCCAAGCCTACGGCGGATACCTGATCGCCGAATCCATTTCGGCACAGAACATCGCGCTGATCGCCGGCGCCATCAATGCCCTCCCCGCCCTGCTCGACGCCCTGGAGCGCAAGGACGCGGAGATTGCGCGGCTGCGGGAGGCGCTGGAGCCCTTCGTGGCATCGAACTGCTCAGGCGATGAAATCACCATCACGGTCAAGACCGCCGACGTCGCACGCGCACGCGCCACCCTCTCCACCCAAACCGAACAGAGGGAAGCGTGAGAGGCGCGGCCTACTACAACGAGATCGAACCCTATGCGGCCCAGTGGCTGCGCAACCTGATCGCCGCCGGCCACATCGCGCCTGGCGACGTAGACGAACGGAGCATCGAGGATGTCCACCCCGACGACCTGCGTCCCTATGCGCAGTGCCATTTCTTCGCCGGCATCGGTGTCTGGAGCTATGCGCTTCGGCTCGCCGGCTGGCCCGACGATCGACCTGTTTGGACTGGTTCCTGCCCGTGCCAACCTTTCTCCACGGCAGGCAAAGGAGTTGGGTTTGATGACGAGCGGCACCTCTGGCCGCACTGGCATTGGCTCATCGGCGAGTGCCGTCCTTCAGTCGTCTTTGGAGAGCAAGTTGCGAGCAAGGACGCAGACCCTTGGGTCGACCTTGTACACGCTGACCTGGAAACCCTGGGCTACGCCTACGGGGCCGTCCCGTTTCCGTCTGCGAGCGTCGGTGCGCCGCAACCCCGAGAGCGCACTTTCTGGGTGGCGTACGCCGATGGCCACGGATGGCAAGAAGGCCGACTGCCTTCTGCCGGGCGTGCTCAAGCGCATCGCGGAGCATCGGCAAATCAGCCTGGCCCAGCAGGCTCGGCTGGCGGGGTGGCCGACCTGCAGGGCATCGGATGGGAAAAAGAACGTCCGAACACTGGAGGGCAGCCTGCGCGAGATCCAGCGCAAGGGCTCGCCGCAGGATCTTGCTATGGCAGCAGCCCTGTCAATGGGTTCTGGGCTGCGGCGGATTGGATCGAATGTTGTGACCCAGGGGGAAGCCGCTGGCGGCCAGTTGAACCCGGCACATTCCCGCTGGCTCATGGGGCTCCCTCCCGAGTGGGACGACTGCGCGCCTACGGCAACGCGATCAACGCGCAGCAAGCGCGCCTCTTCATCGAAATCTGCAAGGAACTGATGCCATGACCAATCCCTATATCGATGCCGCCCAAAACGCCCGCGCTGAAGCGCTTTTGCAGGTGCTCGGCGTGGTGCAGCGCTACATGCCGCCCGATGGAATCTCGGCACAGGACGCCATGAGCGAGATCATCGCACTGGTTGATCCGCTGCCTGGTGACGCCCTCCAGGCCCAGGCCAGCGCACCGGTGCCGGGGTATGTGCTGGTGCCGGTCGAGCCGACGCCGAAAATGATCAAGGCATGGCACGACGCATACGCAACGGGGAACCGCCGCACTGGCCGTAGCGCCGTCGCCTACGCCGCCATGCTGGCCGCCGCCCCCACTCCCGAGCCTGTGGCGGCGGGGCAGCAGGCAGTGCGGGATGCTGCACTGGAAGAGGCGGCGCGGGCGGCCTATCTGCGCCTGCATCCGAACAACGAACTCAGCGACTGGACGGAATTCGCTCACGATCAAGCGAGGGCCGCCAAAGCGGCGGCCGCCGCCATCCGCTCCCTCAAATCTACCAATGGAGGCGCAGCATGATCTGGCCTTTCAACCGAGAGCCGTCCGAAGTGACGTGCCCCAAGTGCGAGATGCGCGTCATCTCGTCCTGCGACCGTGAAAACAGGTTCGGCGGTTGCCCTGTCCCGGATGCCTACGCTGACCGCCGCGCCCAACCTGCCGCCATCCCGGCAGCGGCACAGGAGCAGGCCGCGCCGAGCGATGAATTGGTTGCACTGTTCCGCGAGGCTGTAGCCTGGGGCTGCGTGTACGGCGAAGTCATACCTGCACACCAGTGGGACAGCATACGCGATGAAATGGCGGAGAAATTTTCGGCCCGCCACGGCGCGCAGCCTGCCCTGACCGAGCAGGACCGCCAGGACATCGAAACCGGCCGCAAATGGCGCGAGAACAGCAGCCTCGAAGAATGGTTCCCGCTGACGGCAGAGGAGCTGGTGTCGACGCAGCGCATGTTCCAGGCCGCTGTCTCTGATCTGGCCGCGATCTCCGAGCGCCTGGGTATGGACCCCGACGACGCTGGCGCAGATGCGTTCATCGCTGCCATCGATGACCTGGCGCAGCCTGCCGCGAGCGCGGAGCCGGTGGCGTGGATCAACGAAGACGATCTACCAGACAACTATCCCTACGACGAGATGTTTGGCTTCAGCCAGATTCTCGATGGCGTGCGGATGTTCCCGGTGTTTTGGCCCGGGACGGTCATCACGCCAGAGTATCTCGACGGGCATAAGGATGGATTGGAATGGGCCGCACAGATGGCGGAGGCCAATGATCCACGCACGGGTGATTGGCTCTATGACGATCCCCACGAATTGGCGAGGGCGCTGCGCAAGGGGCCCGAAATGCCTGCCGGCCAGGCCAGCGGGCAGGCGCAGGATGCGGAAGACGCTGCGCGGTATCGGTGGCTGCGTGACCGGAACGATTGGTATGCGGAACCGAGGCTGGATGCCGAAGACGGCACCATGTGGCGCCTGACGTTCTACACGCCCGCTCAGATTATCGACCCGACCGACGATGACAACCTGGACGTCGCGCTGATCGCGGCGATGCTAGCAGACGCCGCCAACCCCCGCGACGCCGCGCGCCAGGAGAGCAAGGGAGGCGAAGGAAATGGCTGATTGCGAATACGTGCGCCAGCACTACGGTGTGCCGGCCTGCATCGGCCGTCGCGTGGTGGTCTACGGTAAGCCGGCGATCATCTCGGCCGACCGTGGCCACTACATCGGCATCACCTATGACGCCGACCGGCCGGGCGTCATCCGCAATGCTCACCCCACCTCAGAGGTCGAGTACCTGGATATGGGCACTGTCCGCCCCATGACGCGCGGCCAGAGGCGATATCTGCATTGGCTGGAGGTGGCCGACTGCTTCCCTGACTGGAAATTCGGCGACTGGGTGAAATCGTCATATGCACGGGAGGCTGACCATGCCTGAAGACATCAAGCTGCCCGAGCCGCGCTGGTTTGCGGTCATGCACGGGAAAGCGCTGTATGGCCTGTACGACGACCCGCAGGCCGCCGTATCAACCGCCGTCGACCTACCCGGGAATGATTCCGTCAGAGTGGAGCGGGTGTACACGGAGGACCAGGTGCGCGCCGCCGTTCTCGCTGATCGGGAGGGGCGGGAACAGGAACTCGACGCGGCGCGCGCCGACGCCAACCGTCTCGCTGCCGCGATTCGGGCACACCAGCTACGCCAGTTCAACAGTGACCATCCGCTGCTGGACCGTCGCCTGCGTGAGCACGACGCGCTGGTGGCCGCCGACGCCCAGCGCGCCAAGGAGGAATGATGAGCATCGCTGACCGAATCGCCGGCATCCCCCGCGGCCTGCCGGGCATCCAGCGCAGCGCCATCGACGCATACCGGTGCGGGCATCAGGAGGCCATCCAGGCCGCTGTCCGCATCGGTGTCGAGGCAGATGAAGCCATGCGCGAGCTGCGCGACGAGCGGGACCGGCTGGCCGCTCGCGTGGCGGAGCTGGAGGCTCGCAATGGCTGAAATCCTAGCCAAGCGCCTGCTCCTGCAGGCCGTCCACGACCTGACCCAGCGTAGCTGCCCCACCGTCGACTCGTTCGCCGCGGTCATCGACGCGCTGGAACGGGTCATGTCCGCCGAACTCGGCACCACCGTACACCTGCGGGTCATGGCGAAGGTGGCCGACCTGCCGGAGGGGGGAGTATGAGAGCCGGGCGTTTCCAAGATACCTGGCGCGGCAACGGCGTCTACATCTCTGGCCGTCGCTGGCTGGTGGCCCTGCGTTGGCGCTGGCACTTCTACTACGTCGAGCCGCCCGGCAAACCGGGGTACCGCCGGCTGTACCTTGGGCCTATCGAATTTGAGGTCCGCCCAGCATGACCCTCACCCGCATCATCGAGACAACCAGGAAAGCATGGAGGATCAACGCATGCTCACGCTCACCGACGACGAGATCGAAGAGATCACGAATCGCCGGCAAAGGCCGGCACAGTCCCGCGTCTTGAAGGCGCTGGGCATCCGCCATCAGACGAGGCCCGACGGGTCCCTGCTGGTCTACCGCTCGGCGATGCCCAAGGCCGCCGATACAATCCAACCCCGCGAACCGCAACTGAGGCTACGCAATGGGCCGTCCGCGCAAGTCAGGTAAGCACCTCCCGCCCAGGGTGTACGAAAAACACGGCGCCTACTACTTCGTCCAGGACAACAAGTGGATCCATCTGGGCAAGGATCTGCCCGCGGCGCTGGAAGAGTACGGCCGGCGCATAGACACCCCGAAGGGTGGCATGAACAGCCTGGTGGACCGCGTGCTTGACCACATCAGGCCTCGCCTCGCCAAGAACACCCAAGCTCAGTACAAGATCGCCGCCGGCCGCATCAAGGAGGCGATGGGGGAATTTGCGCCGCACCAGGTCAAGCCCAAGCACGTGGCCGCCCTGAAACTGGACATGGCCGACACGCCGAACATGGCCAATCGTGTCCTGTCCGTCCTGCGGATGGTGTTCGCGCACGCGGTCGAATGGCAGGAGGTGGAGAGTAACCCTTGCATCGGAATCATGCGGCATGCCGAGGCCAAGCGGGAGCGATACATTACCGATGAGGAGTACCGGCGCATCTACGCGAAGGCACCGGAACGCCTCCAGGTGATGATGGACCTGCTCTACTTGACCGGCCAACGGGTCGGCGACGTGATTGCCATCAAGCGGGCGGATATCACTGACGAAGGGATCCGGTTCGCGCAGCAGAAAACCGGGGCAAAACTCCTGGTCCGCTGGACCCCCGACCTAAAGACCGTGATCGACCGGGCGTATTCCCTGCAGGGGAATGTGCTGAGCGCGTACCTGTTCCGAAGCAGAGCCAAGGGCGGGAAGCCTCCTGTCTACGAAGCCGTCCGCGACCAATGGCGTCTGGCAGTCAAGGAATCCGGCGTGCAGGACGCTAATATCCACGACCTGCGCGCCAAGTCTCTGACCGATGCGAAACGCCAGGGGAAGGATGCCACGGCGCTTGCCGGGCACGCGACTGCTACGATGACAAACCGCTACATCAGGCTCCGGGAAACCCCCACCGTCGACGGGCCCGCATTTAGCCGGCCGGCCGAGAAAATCGCCTGACTTTTAGACCGTCTAATAAAAGCATGACGCAAGTTATTGATTCCAAACTCACGCCCATGATGCAGCA
>CAADIE010000033.1_pt1 | contig 220450 bp, 204 predicted proteins | sample 2381361 | NCBI WGS metagenome assembly CAADIE01 (sample SAMEA5147521, study PRJEB30075) | plant metagenome | biome: Dry deciduous forest; feature: Forest; material: Leaf | place: Madagascar | collected 2017-05 | reverse complement strand
TCCACTACTACAACCACCAGCGTATCCGGCTCAAACTAAAAGGCCTGAGCCCGGTGCAATACCGAACTCAGGCCTTGGCCGCCTGACCTTTTAAACTGTCCAACTTCTGGGGGTCAGTTCACTCGGGCGCCGCTTTTTTTCGCCTGGCTCGCTGTCAGGCCTTGCCCGCGCCGGGCATGGCCGATTCCTCGCTCATCTGGCGGCGGCGCTCACGGCTGTTGCCCAGGTGGATGCGCATGGCGGTGCGGGCCGATTCGGCATCGTGACAGGCAATGGCCGCGATGATGGATTCGTGCTCGGCATGCACGCGCTCGAGGTAGATCTCGGGCTGGATGTCGGCCACGGGCTGGCGCGCGATGCGGGCGCGCGGAATCACCGTCGAGCCCAGCGCGCCCAGCATGGCGCTGAAATGCAGGTTCTGCGTGGCGCGCGCGATTTCCAGGTGGAACTGGAAATCCGCGTGCACGGCGTCCTCGCCTGCCTGCACGGCTTGCCAGAACGCGGCCTGGGCCTCGCGCATGGCGCGCAGGTTGTCGTCGGTGCGGCGCAGCGCCGCCAGCGCGGCGGCCTCGGCCTCCAGGCCGATGCGCAGCTCCAGCATGGCGATCACGTCATGCAGGGTTTCCAGCTGGTCGGCGGTGATGTGGAACGGGGCGCTGGTGCCGGGCCCGTTCACGAAGGTGCCCACGCCGTGTCGTGTCTGCATGAGGCCGGAGGCCTGCAGGCGCGAGATCGCTTCACGCACCACGGTCCGGCTGACGCCGAACTCGGCCATGATCTCGGCCTCGGTCGGCAGCTTGGCGCCCGGCGCAAGCGCGCCGCTGCGCACACGCATGGTCAGCTCGTCGACGAGCGCCTGGGCGAGATTGCGCGACTTGCGGGGAAAAGGGGAGGTCTGGGGGGCAGGGGGCGTCACGGGGCTCACTTTAGCAAAAAGCAGTGGCAAAAAGCGCGGGGCCCGCTTGCGGCTGGCCGGGCCGTGAGACATCCAGGGATGTACAGGGCAAGAATACGCCGGGCATTGTCGTACAACAAGAACACTTCAAATCAAACGCAGCCCGTATTTACCCTAAATTGATGCGAATTGCTCGGGACGAGTATGCTTTGTGCAAATCAAGTCATACGACAACGTACAAGATGCGTCAGTCGTGCCCTACCCTCAACAAGGAGACACGTTCATGGCATTTCCCTTCCTGCGCCGCGCCGGCGCCGCCCTCGTCCTGGCCGCGACCTGCGGCGCGGCCGCCCAGGCCGCCGAGTGGCCTGCCGGCAAGCCCATCACGCTGGTGGTCCCCTTTGCGGCGGGCGGCACGTCCGACGTGCTGGGCCGCACCATCGCCCAGGAACTGGGCCAGGCGCTGGGCCAGACGGTGCTGGTCGAGAACAAGGGCGGCGCCGGCGGTGTGCTGGGGGCCGACCAGGTGGCGCGTTCCAAGCCCGATGGCTACACGCTGCTGCTGGGCACCATCGCCACCCATGCCATCAACCCCTCGCTGTTGCCCAGCATCAACTATGACGCCGCCAAGGACTTCGCGCCGGTGATCCTGCTGGGCAGCATCGCCAACGTGTTGCTGGTGGGCGCCAACCAGCCCTACAAGTCGGTGCAGGACGTGGTGGCCGCGGCCAAGGCCGATCCGGACAAGATCGCCTTCGGCTCGGCGGGCCAGGGCACCTCGCAGCATCTGTCCGGTGAAGTGTTCAAGCAGCTGGCGGGCGCCTCGCTCACACACGTGCCTTACCGCGGCAGCGCCCCGGCCATCCAGGACCTGATCGGCGGCCAGATTCCCACCTCGTTCGAAACGGCCCTGGTGGCCCTGCCGCACGTGCAAAGCGGCAAGGTCCGTGCACTGGCCGTGACCTCGGCCAAGCGCACCGACATCCTGCCGGATGTCCCGACGATGCAGGAAGCCGGCGTGGCGGGCTTCGACGTAAGCAGCTGGCAGGCCATCTACGCGCCGGCCAAGACCCCCGCGCCCGTGGTCGAGCGCCTGAACAAGGAGATCGCCGCCATCATCGCCAAGCCCGCCGTGGCCGAGAAGATGAAGGCGCTGGGCCTGGCCTACACGCCCAACTCGCCGGCCGAGTTCGCCACCTTCCAGCAGGCCGAGCAGGCGAAGTGGGCGAAGATCATCAAGGACGGCAACCTGAAGCTGCAGCAGTAGGCAGGGTGGGGGGCGCGGTGATTGCGCCGCGCCTGTGAAAAAGGGCTGCCTCGCTGCAGCCCTTTTCTGTTGCCGGCACCGGACGGCGCCGGCGCAGGGCATCAGAAGATGTGCCGCATGCCCAGGGCCGCGCCCACGACGCTGCTGCGGCCGGAGATCTCGCCGCCCGCGGCGTCGCTGACCTTGTTGTAGTCCACCGTGCCGTACACCTGCGTGCGCTTGGACAGCGCGTATTCGGCCACGCCCACCAGCGCGTAGCGCCTGCCCTTGTCGCCGTCCACGACGATGTTCTTGCTCCTGTCGTAATAGGCCGCGCCGGTCAGCGTCCAGCTTCCGCCGGCCTGCCAGGTCACGCCCGCGAAATAGCCGTTGTCCTTGCGCTCGAGGTCGGCGGTGGTGGTGCCGCCCATGATGGCGTTGACCCAGCCGGTTTCGTCGCGGCCGTTGAAATAGCCCGCGAACACTTTCGCGCTGTCGAACTGGTAGGACGCGCTCAGGTTCCAGACGCGCTGGCGCGAGCTGGAGTCCGTGCCCGCGCGGGTGTGCTGGTAGGCGGCGCCCAGGCCCAGCTGGCCCACGGTGTAGCGCAGGCTGGCGCCCATCTGCTCGCCGGCCTTGCGGTCATCCCAATTGTCGCCATTGGCCCACGACGCCACCATGGCCAGGCCGCCCAGGGTGTTCGCGTAGCGCAGCGTGTTGTCGTTGCGCACGCGCCCCATGGCGGCGGGCAACCAGGAGTTCTCGTTGTAGTTGCCGACGTTCAGCGGATCGAAGTGGTCGGCCATCAGGTCCTGGATGACGGTGTTCTGCCGGCCCAGGGTCAGGATGCCGAGTTCGCGGCCGTCCAGGCCCAGGTAGGCCAGGCGGTTGAAGGTCCTGCCGCTGTCGGACGCGCGGCCGTCCTGGATGTTGAAGCCCTGCTCCAGCCGGAAGAAGGCGCGGTTGCCGCCACCCAGGTCTTCCGAGCCGCGCAAGCCCCAGCGGCTGTTGGAGATGGCGCCGTTGGCCAGGCCGACGCGGCTGCCGTCCGCGCCAGTGGCGCCGTCGCTGGTGTTGACGTAGCGGATGCTGACGTCGGCAATGCCATAGAGGGTCACGCTGGTTTCGGCCGAGGCGGCGCCGGCGGCCAAGCCGAGGCCGGCAAGCGCGAAGGATAGGGCGGTGCGTGTCATGGGGGCTTCTCCGGGTGTATAGATTTTTGATCCAAGGATGCGCCGGACAACCCACCGGGTGGACCCCCACGCCGCGCCTTCGGCTTGCTGCCCCGAGGGGGCCGCTTTTGCCTTGGGACGGCCCGGCGGCAAAAGGGACGGGTTGCGTCATGCCGGTGGGCCCGGTTCCGGGGTGCGGAAGACAGGAACTGTTATCCAGTCGCCTGCTGGGCGGCCGTATCGGCCGACGAGAAACGTAACAGGGGACCCATTGCGGTTCCATAGGTGGAAACCGGTATGGCAACCGTGTGGGAGGGGCTGTTCAGGACAGGCAGGGTTGCCGCGCCGCCCTCCGCTTGCCGGAGGGCGGGTACGAGCGCGCGGTCTTCGTGTGCCGGGCGGGCGCGAGCCCGCCTCGCATCAGTCTTCCAGCAGCGACAGGTCGCGCACGGCGCCCTTGTCGGCCGACATCACCAGCTTGGCATAGGCCTTCAGCGCCGCCGACACCTTGCGGGGGCGCGGCTTGGCGGGCTTCCAGCCCAGCGCGTCCTGTTCCGCGCGGCGGCGCGCCAGCTCTTCGTCGGAGACCAGCACGTCGATCTTGCGGTTGGGGATGTCGATGCGGATCTTGTCGCCGTTGCGCACCAGGCCGATGGCGCCGCCGGCCGCGGCTTCGGGCGAGCAATGGCCGATGGACAGGCCCGAGGTGCCGCCCGAGAAGCGGCCATCGGTCAGCAGGGCGCATTCCTTGCCCAGGCCCTTGGACTTGATGTAGCTGGTGGGGTAGAGCATTTCCTGCATGCCCGGACCGCCCTTGGGGCCTTCGTAGCGCACGATGACGATGTCGCCGGCCTTGACCTGGTCGTTGAGGATGTTCTCGACGGCTTCGTCCTGCGACTCGGTGACATGGGCGCTGCCCTCGAAGACGAGGATGCTCTCGTCCACGCCGGCGGTCTTCACCACGCAGCCGTCCAGCGCGATGTTGCCCGTCAGCACGGCCAGGCCGCCTTCCTTCGAGAAGGCGTGCTCATGGGAGCGGATGCAGCCCTCGGCGCGGTCCAGGTCCAGACTGGGCCAGCGCGTGGCCTGGCTGAAGGCCTGCTGCGTGGGCACGCCGGCGGGGCCGGCCAGGTAGAAGGTCTTCACCGCCTCGTCCTGCGTCAGCGTGACGTCCCACTGCGCCAGCGCGTCCTTCAGCGTGGGGGCGTGCACGGTGGGCACGTCGGTGTGCAGCTTGCCCGCGCGGTCCAGCTCGCCCAGGATGGCCATGATGCCGCCTGCGCGGTGCACGTCCTCGATGTGGTACTTGTTGGTGTTGGGCGCGACCTTGCACAGCTGCGGCACGATGCGCGAGATGCGGTCGATGTCGGTCATGCCGAAGTCGATCTCGGCTTCGCGCGCGATGGCCAGCAGGTGCAGGATGGTGTTGGTGGAGCCGCCCATCGCGATGTCCAGCGTCATCGCGTTCTCGAAGGCCTTGAAGCCCACCGAGCGCGGCAGCACGCGCACGTCGTCCTGTTCGTAATACTGGCGGGCCAGCTCGACGATGCGATGGCCGGCGCGCTTGAAGAGTTGTTCGCGGTCGGCGTGCGTGGCCACCACGGTGCCGTTGCCGGGCAGCGACAGGCCCAGCGCTTCGGTCAGGCAGTTCATCGAGTTGGCGGTGAACATGCCCGAGCACGAGCCGCAAGTGGGACAGGCCGAGCGCTCGACCTCGGCCACGTCGGCGTCCGAGTAGCGTTGGTCGGCCGCGATCACCATGGCGTCCACCAGGTCCAGCTTCTTGAATTCGATGGTCTTGGTGGCCGGGTTGGCCAGCTTCGTCTTGCCGGCTTCCATCGGGCCGCCCGACACGAAGATGACGGGGATGTTCAGGCGCATGGCGGCCATGAGCATGCCCGGGGTGATCTTGTCGCAGTTCGAGATGCACACCATCGCGTCTGCGCAGTGGGCATTGACCATGTACTCGACCGAGTCGGCAATGATGTCGCGGCTGGGCAGCGAATACAGCATGCCGTCGTGGCCCATGGCGATGCCGTCATCGACCGCGATGGTGTTGAATTCCTTGGCGACGCCGCCCGCGGCTTCGATTTCGCGCGCGACGAGCTGGCCGAGGTCCTTCAGGTGCACGTGGCCGGGCACGAACTGGGTGAACGAGTTGACGACCGCGATGATGGGCTTGGAGAAGTCTTCGTCTTTCATGCCGGTGGCGCGCCACAGGGAGCGCGCGCCCGCCATGTTGCGGCCGGCGGTGGAGGTCTTGGAACGGTAAGTGGGCATCTTGTTGTCTGGGGCGGTGTCGCGGCCGCGTGGCGGCCGACAGGAAACGGAGGGGTGGAGGCCAAGGGAATGAAGGCCCCGCTCGCGCCCGTGCGAACAACCTCTTGAGCCGTACTCTGGGCAAACGCGGCATTATCGCGCATCCCTTGCAAGCGTGCTGCGGCAAGGCTGCGCGCCGCGCGCATGGCATGCACGCGATGAAAAAAAAAAGCCCCCTTCGACCCGAAGGGGGCTGCAAGTCCGCGCGATGCGCGGGACAAGGGGCTTGTGTGTCTGCGTATCCCGCCGCGTGCTTACTTGCCGGCTTGCAGCGTGCCGTCCACCAATCGCGGCAGGCCCAGCGGGTTTTCGCGCTTCAGGCCTTCGGGCAGCAGCGCGTCGGGCAGGTCCTGGTAGCAGACCGGGCGCAGGAAGCGGCGGATGGCCGTGGCGCCGACCGAGGTCGTGGCGCCGTTGGACGTGGCGGGGAAGGGGCCGCCGTGCACCATGGCGTGGCTGACTTCCACGCCGGTGGGGTAGCCATTGGCCAGGATGCGGCCGGCCTTGCGTTCCAGCACGGGCAGCAGCTCGCGGGCCTGGGCGATGTCGGCGTCGTCCACGAAGAGCGTCGCGGTCAGCTGGCCTTCCAGGTGCTCGGCGACGGCCTTGACCTGCGCGAGGTCCTTGCACGCGACGACCAGCGAGGCGGGGCCGAAGACTTCGGCTTCCAGTTCGCGCGAGGCCAGGAAGCGGTCGGCCTGGGCCGAGAACACGACCGGGCCGGCGGCGTTGCAGGCGGGGTTGGAGGCAGCGCCGCGGCCGATTTCCTTCACGTCGCCGTGCCTGGCCAGGGCTTGCGAGCCTTCTTCATAGGCGCTGAAGATGCCCGGGGTCAGCATGGTGGCGGCGCCCTTGTCGGCGACGGCCTTGGCGGCGGCGTCGCGGAAGCGGTCCAGCGCCGGACCTTCGATGCCGATGACCAGGCCAGGGTTGGTGCAGAACTGGCCCACGCCCATCGTCAGCGAGTCGACGAAGCCGCGTGCGATGGCGTCGCCGCGCGCTTCCAGCGCGGCGGGCAGCAGGAACACGGGGTTGATGCTGGACATCTCGGCGTAGACGGGGATCGGCACGTCGCGGGCATTGGCGGTGGCCAGCAGGGCCAGGCCGCCACGGCGCGAGCCGGTGAAGCCCACGGCCTGGATGGCGGGATGGGCGACCAGGGCGGTGCCGATCTCGTTGCCCGAGCCGAACATCAGCGAGAACGTGCCTTCGGGCAGGCCGTGCTTGGCGACGGCGGCCTGGATGGCGCGGCCCACCAGCTCCGAGGTGCCGGGGTGGGCGTTGTGCGCCTTCACGATGACGGGGCAGCCGGCGGCCAGGGCCGAGGCGGTGTCGCCGCCGGCGACGGAGAAGGCCAGCGGGAAGTTGCTGGCGCCGAAGACGACGACCGGACCCATCGGCACGTTGGCCAGGCGCAGGTCGGCGCGCGGCAGCGGCTGGCGCTCGGGCAGGGCGGGGTCGATGGTGGCGTCCAGGAAGTAGCCGTCGCGGATCACGCGCGCGAACAGGCGCAGCTGGCCGACGGTGCGGCCGCGCTCGCCCTGCAGGCGGGCCAGCGGCAGGCCGGTTTCCAGGTGGGCGCGCTCGGGCAGCGCATCACCCAGGTCCAGGATGTTCTGCGCGATGGTTTCCAGGAACTGCGCGCGGGTCTCCAGCGGCACGTTGCGATAGACGTCGAAGGCGGCCTGGGCCAGCTCGGCGGCGCGGTTCACGTCGGCGGCGGTGCCGGCGGGGAAGCCCGGCTCCAGCTTCTCGCCGGTGGCGGGGTTGATGGCATGCAGGGGGCGGCCTGCACCGCGCACGGTTTGCGCGCCGATGAGCATGTTGCCGGTCAAAGACATGGTCGATCTCCTGGTTGGGCGTTCAGGGTGGGCGTTCCTGGCGCGCCAGGCCCGAAGGCCGGCGCCGCGCGGAACGTGGCGAAAACGAAAAAGCCCCCGAGGCGGGGGCGTGAGGCAGGCGGGAGAGCCTTACTGCGGACCGAGCTTGCGAATGAGGACGTCGAGCATGGCGACTTCCTCTTCGGTGAGGTCGGTCAGGGGGGCGCGGACGGGGCCGGCGTCGTGGCCGACGAGCTTGGCGCCCGCCTTGACGATCGACACGGCGTAGCCGGCCTTGCGGTTGCGGATGTCGAGGTAGGGCAGGAAGAAGTCGTCGATGAGGCGGTTGGTGGTCTCGCTGTCACCGGCGGCGATGGCGCGGTAGAACGCCATGGCGGTCTTGGGGATGAAGTTGAAGACGGCCGAGGAGTAGACGGGCACGCCGAGTGCGCGGTAGGCGGCGGCGTAGACTTCGGCGGTGGGCAGGCCGCCGAGGTAGGAGAAGCGGTCGCCAAGCTTGCGGCGGATGCTGACCATGGCTTCGATCTCGCCGATGCCATCCTTGAAGCCGACGAGGTTGGGGCACTTGTCGGCCAGGCGCACGAGGCTGTCGGCGTTCAGGCGGGACTGTGCGCGGTTGTAGACGATGATGCCCATGTTGGGCACGGCCTTGCAGACCTGTTCGACGTGTGCGGCGATGCCATCCTGGGCGGCTTCGGTCAGGTAGTGGGGCATGAGCAGCACGCCCTTGGCGCCCTGGCGCTCGGCTTCCTGGGCGTAGGCGATGGCGGTGCGGGTGGGGCCGCCTGCGCCGGCGAGGATGGGCACGCCCTTGGAGTGCTGGACGGCGGTGCGCACGACGTCGGAGTATTCCTGGGGAGCCAGCGAGAAGAACTCACCCGTGCCGCCGGCGGCGAACAGCGCGGTGGCACCGTAGGGGGCCAGCCATTCCAGGCGGGCGGCGTAGGTCTTGGCGTTGAAGTCGCCGTTCTTGTCGAAGTCGGTAATCGGGAAGGAGAGCAGGCCTTCCGAAACGATTGCCTTGAGTTCCTGAGGAGTGGTCATGACTGAAGCGTCCGTATGGGGCCGAATCGAATGGTCGAGTCGGCCCGGGTGGGGCGGCGCCTTGCACCGGCCGCCAAAAGGTATGTCATCGTACAACAGGAATCCTGGGGCCTCAAGCCTGCAGGGCGTGGGAAAACTGCCACACATAGGGAAATCCCATGGTTGGACGTCTGGATAAGCTCAGAATAGCGGTTTAGTTGTACGATAACGAGGCGGCGTGCTGGCGGGCTGTCGCGCTCAAGCCAATAAAGGAATCTCCATGTCGGTCGTAGTCGGGCAAGCCCCTTTGCTCATCAAGGTCCATCCTCTGGACAACGTTGCCATCGTCGCCAATGACGGAGGCCTGCCCGCGGGCACCACGCTGCCTGACGGCCTCGCGCTCGTCGAGGCCGTGCCGCAGGGCCACAAGGTCGCGCTGGTCGACTTCGCGCCCGGGGACGCGGTCATGCGCTACAACGTGGTGGTGGGCTATGCCGCGCAGGCCCTGCCGCGCGGCAGCTGGGTGAACGAGCGCGTCACCACCATGCCCACGGCGCCCGAACTGGATGACAAGCTGCCCATCGCCACGCGCAAGGGGGAAGCGCTGCCGCCGCTGGAAGGCTATACCTTCGAGGGCTACCGCAACGCCGACGGCACCGTCGGCACGCGCAACATCCTGGCCATCAGCACCACCGTGCAATGCGTGCAGGGCGTGGTCGAGCACGCGGTGCGCCGCATCCGCGAGGAAATGCTGCCGCGCTATCCGAACGTGGACGACGTGGTCGGCATCGAGCACACCTACGGCTGTGGTGTGGCCATCGACGCACCCGGGGCGGCCGTGCCCATCCGCACGCTGCACAACATCAGCCGCAATCCGAACTTCGGCGGCACCACCATGGTGGTGAGCCTGGGCTGTGAGAAGCTGCAGCCCGATCGCCTGCTGGCGCCGCGCGCCATTCCCATCCGCGCCGGCGAAGGCATGCCGGGCGCCGATGCGGTCGAGACCATCGTGCTGCAGGACGAGGCCAACGTCGGCTTCCAGTCGATGATCGATTCCATCATGCAGACGGCCGAGCGCCACCTGCAGAAGCTGAATGCGCGCAAGCGCGAAACCTGCCCCATCTCCGACCTGGTGGTGGGCGTGCAGTGCGGCGGCAGTGATGCGTTCTCGGGCGTCACCGCCAACCCGGCGCTGGGTTTCGCGGTGGACCTGCTGGTGCGCGGCGGCGCGGCCGTGATGTTCTCGGAGAACACCGAGGTCCGCGACGGCATCGACCAGCTGACCGCACGCGCAGCCACCCCTGAAGTGGCCGAGGCGCTGGTGCGCGAGATGGCCTGGTATGACGCCTACCTGGAGCGCGGCCGCGCGGACCGCAGCGCCAACACCACGCCCGGCAACAAGAAGGGCGGGCTATCGAACATCGTCGAGAAGGCGATGGGCTCCATCGTGAAGTCGGGCACCACGCCCATCACCGGTGTGTTGTCACCCGGAGACCGGCTGGCGCAGAAGGGCCTGATCTTCGCCGCGACGCCCGCCAGCGACTTCATCTGCGGCACCCTGCAACTGGCCGCGGGCATGACGCTGCATGTGTTCACCACCGGCCGCGGCACACCCTATGGCCTGGCGCAGGTGCCGGTCGTGAAGGTGGCCACGCGCTCGGACCTGGCGCGCCGCTGGCATGACCTGATGGACGTGAACGCCGGGCGTATCGCCACCGGCGAGGCCACCATCGAGGATGTGGGTTGGGAGCTTTTTCACCTGATGCTGGACGTGGCCAGCGGCCGCAAGCAGACCTGTGCCGAGAAGCTGAAGCTGCACAATGCGCTGGCGCTCTTCAACCCGGGACCGGTGACCTGACTGCGCGTTGCGGTCCGGGCTTGGTCTGGTTGGGCCGCGCACGATTTTCCAGGCGGCCTGTCTTGCGACAGGCCGTTTTTCTTCCTGCCATCGCAACATCGAAAAAGAGGAGACACCGATGGACAGCACCGATCTGACGCAACCCGGCCGGCGCCGGCTGATGGGGGCGGCCCTGGCCGCCGCACCCGTGGGCATGGTTCAGGCGCAGGCGTTTTCCTTCACGCCCAACCAGCGCTATCCCGACCCGGCGGTGCGCATCCTGGACCCTGAGTTCGCCAAGTACCGCATCTACAGCAGCAGCGTGGAGCAGCTGGCCACGGGCTTTCGCTGGGCCGAAGGGCCGGTGTGGGTGGGCGATGGCCGCTACCTGCTGTTCTCGGACATTCCCAACGACCGCATCATCCGTTGGGACGAGACGACGGGCGAGGCCAGCGTCTTCCGTCATCCGGCCAATTTCAGCAACGGCCTGGCGCGTGACAGGCAAGGCCGCCTGCTGGTGTGCGAGCACCTGACGCGCCGCGTGACCCGCACGGAATACGACGGCAGCATCACCGTGCTGGCCGACCGTTATGAAGGCAAGCGTTTCAATTCACCCAACGACATCGTGTGCCGCAGCGATGGCTCCATCTGGTTCACGGATCCGCCCTTCGGCATCGGCGGGCACTGGGAAGGCGAGAAGGCCACGCCCGAACTGCCGCACGGGCTCTATCGCATCGCCCCCGACGGCAAGCAGGTCACGCGCCTGCTGGACGATTTGGCCGGCATCAACGGCCTGTGCTTCTCGCCGGACGAGAAAGTGCTGTACGTGGTGGAAGGACGGCGCCAGCCGTCGCGCGGCATCTGGGCCTATGACGTGGGCGCCGACGGCACGCTCTCGAACAAACGCCTGCACATCGACGCCAACGGCCCCGGCGCCATCGACGGCATCAAGTGCGACGAGGCGGGCAACCTGTGGTGCGGCTGGGGCAGCAGCGGCGCGCCCGAGGCCAAGCCCGAGGAGCTGGACGGCGTGATGGTCTTCAATCCCGCGGGCAAGCCCATCGGCCACATCCGCCTGCCCGAGCGCTGCGCCAACCTGTGCTTCGGCGGCGCGAAGCGCAACCGGCTGTTCATGGCGAGCAGCCATTCGCTGTATGCGTTGTACGTGGAGACGCGCGGGGCGGTCTGACAGGCGCAAGCCGTGCCGCGCAATGAAAGAGGGCGGCCTTGCTGGCCGCCCTCTTTCATTCGTCATGGCGTGACGTGCTGTCCTTCCCGCCAGGGCGGGTTGCCGTCCTGCGACAACTCGGGCGGGGTGGGGCCGCCACCGCCGATCAGGTTGTTCAGGAAGTCGCCCAGCGAGTCCGGCTCGGGCAGGCCCAGGCGGGCCACGGCCTGGCCGGGCGGGAATTCGGAGAAGTAGAACTCGCCGCCGTCCACGATCAGGCCGTCGGGACGTGTGCGCTGCTGCTCCGGCACGCCCTTCAGGGCCGTCTGCATGTAGTTCACCCAGATCGGCATCGAGGCGCCGCCGCCCGTCTCGCGCGAGCCGAGCGAACGCGGCTGGTCGTGGCCCATCCAGGCGATGCCCACCAGCGACGGCGTGTAGCCGGCGAACCAGGCGTCGACCGAGTCGTTGGTGGTGCCCGTCTTGCCGGCGATGTCGCCGCGCTTCAGGATGGCGCGGGCGCGCGCCGCCGTGCCCGAGGTGGCCACGCCACGCAGCATGTCGTCCATGACGTAGGCGGTGCGCGGGTCGATGGCGCGTGCCGCGGCGTCGCCGGCCACCGTGGGACGCGATTGCATGATGGTGCGGCCGGTCGCGTCGGTGACGCGGTCGATCAGGTAGGGCGTGATGCGGTAGCCGCCATTGGCGAAGACCGAGTAGCCGCCCGCCAGTTGCAGCGGGGTGACCTGGCCCGCGCCCAGCGCCATCGGCAGCACGGCGGGCTGGCGCGACTTATCGAAGCCGAAGCGGGTCACGTAGTCCTGCGCATACTGCGGCGTGATGGCCTGCAGGATGCGGATGGACACCATGTTCTTCGACTTGTACAGCGCGTTGCGCATCGTCAGCATGGGCTCGTAGGCGCCGCCGTAGTTCTTCGGCGACCAGGCCCGCGAGCCGGTCTGCGCGGCCGTCATCTCGAAGGGCATGTCCGAGATCTGCGTGGCGGGCGTCAGGCCGCGCTCCAGCGAGGCCGCATAGATGAAGGGCTTGAAGCTGGAGCCCGGCTGGCGCCAGGCCTGCGTCACGCGGTTGAAGTTGCCACGGTTGTAGTCGAAGCCGCCGATCATGGCGCGGATGGCGCCGTCCTGCGGCACGACCGACACGAAAGCCGCCTGCACCGAAGGCATGTTCAGGATTTCCCAGTCGTCGCCGTTCTTGTGCAGGTAGACCACCGAGCCGCGGCGCAGGCGCGCCTCGGGCTTGGCGCGGTCGTTCAGCGCGCGCGCCACGATGGCGATGGACTTCTTGTCGTTGATCACCACGGTTTCGCGCGAGCTTCGCGCCACGCGGACTTCCGTGGGGCTGGCCGCCAGCACGACGCCGGTCAGCATGTCCTGGCTGTCGGGGTACTTGTCGAAGACCGGGTCCAGGAATTCGTCCAGCGCCGCCGCGTTGTTCTCGATGCCGGCGGGCATCTCCAGCTGTTCTTCGGGGCCGGGGTAGGGCGCGCGGCGGGTGTAGTCCATGATGCCTTCGCGCACGGCGCGATAGGCGGCCTCCTGGTCCTTGGAGGTGACGGTGGTGTAGATGTTCAGGCCGCGCGAATAGACGTTGTCCTGGTACACGCCGTAGAGCAGTTGGCGCGCCAGTTCGGCGACGTATTCGCCGTGGATGGCGTAGCCGCCGGCGGGCGTGCCCTGGGCCGAGCGCAGCTCGATCTTCTCGGCCATCGCGGTCTTGTATTCGTCGGACGTCAGGTAGCCCAGCGATTGCATGCGGCCCAGCACATAGCGCTGGCGCAGCTCGGCGCGCGGGAAGTTGGCGATGGGGTTGAAGCGCGAGGGCGCCTTCGGGATGCCGGCCAGCATGGCGGCCTCGGCGGCGGTGACTTCCGCCAGCGGCTTGCCGAAATAGGTGCGCGAGGCCGCCGCGAAGCCGTAGGCGCGATGGCCCAGGTAGATCTGGTTCATGTACAGCTCGAGGATCTGGTCCTTGGTGAGCTGCGATTCGATCTTGAACGTGAGCAGCAGTTCGTAGAACTTGCGCGAGTAGGTCTTTTCCGAGGACAGGTAGAAATTGCGCGCCACCTGCATGGTGATCGTGCTGGCCCCCTGGCTCTTGGACATGTTGATGATGTTGGTCAGGCCGGCGCGGGCGACCCCCATCCAGTCGATGCCGCCGTGCTGGTAGAAACGGTCGTCCTCGGCCGCGAGCACCGCCGACTTCATCACGTCGGGAATCTCGTTGAAGCGCAGGACGTTGCGGCGTTCCTCGCCGAATTCCCCGATCAGGACGTTGTCCGCCGTGAAGACGCGCAGCGGCACCCGCGGGCGGTAGTCCGTCATGGCGTTCAGGTCGGGCAGGTTGGGCCAGGCCAGCGCAAGCGCCATCCCGACCAGCAATGCACCGCACAGGCCCAGGCCGGCGAAGAAAATGGCGCTTTTGACCAGGAAGCGGGTGATCCACGAGCCGGAGGAGGCCGCCGGGGCCTCGTCGCGCTTGTTGGTACGGGGGGAGGGGGTTTTGCTCATCGCCAGCGATTTTACGGGGTAGCTTACATAGACACCCGGGTAGGCCAGAGGTTTCTGTAACCGAATCGTTCAGTGTAGCGCCCCGGCAACTCCGCGCAGTGTGATAATGCCGGGATGAACGCGCTTTCGAGTCCCTGCCCTGACGCGGCACCGGCCCCCGACCCCGTCCCCCAGCCGCCGGCCGAGACCGTGTCGCTGCCTTATGACCTGCCCATCATCCTGGTGGGCATGATGGGCGCGGGCAAGACCACCATCGGCCGGGGCCTGGCCCGTGCGCTGGGCCGCGAATTCCTGGACCTGGACCACGAACTGGAAGCGCGCTGCGGCGTCCGGATCCCCACCATCTTCGAGATCGAAGGCGAAACGGGCTTTCGCAAGCGCGAGTCCGCCGCGCTGGCCGCCTGCGTCGCGCGCCGCGGCATCGTGCTGGCCACGGGCGGCGGCGCCGTCCTGGCCGAGGCCAACCGCCAGGCCCTCAAGACGTCCGGCATCATCGTCTATCTGCGGGCCAACGTCGATGAACTGTATCGCCGGACCTGCCGTGACCGGAACCGGCCGCTGCTGGCCACCCCGAATCCCCGCGCCACGCTGGCCAGCCTGCTGACCCAGCGCGAGCCGCTCTACCAAGAGGTGGCGGACCTGATCGTGGAAACCGGCGCCATGCCCGTGCCCACCGTGGTCAAGACCATCCTCCCCCTGCTGCAAGATTGCGAGAAACGACTATGACGACCGTTGCCGTGGACACGCCGGGCGGCCAATACCCCATCCACATCGCCCCGGGCAGGCTGGACGCCCTGGCGCAGAGCATTCCGGCCGACGCCACCGCGGTGGCGCTGGTCACCAATCCCACCATTGCGGCGCTGTATGCCGAGCGGGCCGAGGCCGCGCTGGCCAGGACGGGCAAGCGGGTGGTGCGCATCGAGCTGCCCGATGGCGAGGCGCACAAGGATTGGCAGACCCTGAACCTGATCTTCGACGGCCTGCTCAGCCACCGCTACGACCGCAAGGGCGTGCTGGTGGCGCTGGGCGGCGGCGTGATCGGCGACATGTGCGGCTTCGCCGCCGCGTCCTATATGCGTGGCGTGCGCTTCGTGCAGGTGCCCACCACGCTGCTGGCCCAGGTCGATTCCTCGGTGGGCGGCAAGACCGGCATCAATCATCCGCTGGGCAAGAACATGGTCGGCGCCTTCCACCAGCCGGTGGCGGTGGAAATCGATACCGACGTGCTGCGCACCTTGCCGGCGCGCGAGATCTCGGCCGGCCTGGCCGAGGTCATCAAGTACGGCCTGATCCTCGACGCGCCGTTCTTCGAATGGTGCGAAGCCAACGCGGCCGCGCTGCGCGCGCTGGACCCGCAGGCGCTCACCTACGCCATCCAGCGTTCCTGCGAACTGAAGGCCCATGTGGTCTCGCAGGACGAGCGTGAGTCGGGCCTGCGGGCCATCCTGAACCTGGGCCACACCTTTGGCCACGCCATCGAGGCGGGCCTGGGCTATGGCGAGTGGCTGCATGGCGAGGCCGTGGGCTGTGGCATGGTGCAGGCCGCCGAGCTGTCGGCGCGCGTCACCGGCTTTCCCGCGGCGGACGTGGCGCGCGTGCGCGCGCTGGTCGATGCCATCGGCTGCCCGGTGGTGTCGCCCGACCTGGGCGCGGACCGCGCGCTGGACCTCATGCGCGTGGACAAGAAGGCCGAGGGCGGCGAGATCCGCTTCGTGCTCTTGCCTGAAATCGGCCGCGCGGTGACGCAGCGCGCGCCGGAGGCGGCGGTGCGCGAGGTGCTGGCGCTGACCTCCTGCCTGCCTGTCGAACAGGCCATCAACCTGAATCCCCAGCAAGCGAGCCCAGCATGACCGGGACGGCCGACGTGATTGCAACGAAGGCCGTCCCTGCGGCCACCCCCGCGGCTGGCGCGCTTCCGCCAGCGGGCCTGGCGCCTTACGCCTGCGACCCCGCGCGCACCCGCGGCCGCCAGCATCCCGAGGCCGCGCCCGCCAACCGCAGCGAGTTCCAGCGCGACCGCGACCGCATCATCCATGCCAACGCCTTCCGCCGCCTGGAATACAAGACCCAGGTCTTCGTGAACCACGAGGGCGATCTCTTCCGCACGCGGCTCACGCACAGCCTGGAAGTGGCGCAGATCGCCCGCACGCTGGCGCGCAGCCTGCGCCTGAACGAAGACCTGATCGAGGCCATCGCGCTGGCGCACGATCTGGGACACACCCCTTTCGGCCATGCCGGGCAAGATGAGCTGAACGCCTGCATGCGCGAGCGCGCGCCCGAGGCGGGCGGCTTCGAGCACAACCTGCAAAGCCTGCGCGTGGTCGACGAACTCGAAGAGCGCTATGCGGCCTTCAACGGCCTGAACCTGTGCTTCGAGACGCGCGAGGGCATCCTGAAGCATTGCTCGGTGGCCCATGCGCGGCTGCTGGGCGAAGTGGGCCAGCGTTTCCTGGACCGCAGCCAGCCTTCGGTCGAGGCGCAACTGGCCAACCTGGCCGATGAGATCGCCTACAACAACCACGACATCGACGACGGCCTGCGATCGGGCCTGATCACGCTGGACGGCTTGCTGGAGCTGGAGGGGTTTGCGCGTCACTATCGCGGCGTCGAAGCCCAGTATCCCGGGCTGCCGGCCAAGCGCCTGACGACCGAGACGATCCGCCGCATGATCAACGCGTTCATCACCGACCTGACCGCGTCCACGGCCAGGCGCATTGCCGACGCCGATCCGCGCAGCGTCGACGACGTGCGCGGCAGCCCGGCGCTGGCGGGGTTCTCCGAGCCCGTGCGCCGCGAGGCCGAGGAACTCAAGCGTTTCCTGTTCGCCAATCTGTACCGCCATTTCAAGGTCATGCGCATGACCACGAAGGCGAGGCGCATCGTGCGAGAGCTGTTCAACGCCTTCCTGGACGAACCGCGCCTGCTGCCCCCGGATTACCGGCGCAGGGGCGGCACCGCGCAGGCCCGCGCCATTTCTGATTACATTGCCGGCATGACCGACCGCTACGCCATCCGCGAGCACCGGCGGTTGTTCCACATGGACGAATCGATCTGACCGGGTCGATCCCGACCCAGGTCACGTTGGCCCACGCGTTCCACCGCGTCCGCAGGACGACAGAGGAGACCCGCATGTCATCACGACGCAAGCCCCATTCTTCCCTGCCTGCCGCCATGGCGGTTGCCGCCTTGCTCGCCGGCCTGGCCGGCGGCGCCCAGGCGCAGGACCAGCAATCCCTGCCGCCCGCGCCCACCGGCACGCCGCTGACGGTGCATGGCAACGTCGAAGGCCCCAACCGGCTGGTGATCGTGCAGGTGTGCGAGCCGCAAGCCGCCTGCCGCCTGTTCTTCGTCGATACGCTCAAGCAGGATGACGTGCCCGCGCTGGTGCTGCGCCAGCGCGGCCAGGGCCGGCCTGGCACCGATCCCTCGGTGACGGTGCAGGCGCTGTGCGCCGGCAATTGGGTGGCGGCGGTGCACGCGGGCTCGGGCAACGAACTGTCGCAAGGCCTGGTGTGCGGCTACCCCACCGAGATGGCCGCGCTGCAGGCGGCCTTCAGCGCGTGTGAAAAGCAGGGCGGCCGCAAGTGCGGCGCCGGTTCGCCACTGCGCGTGAGCTGGGGCCGCTGGGATGGCCGCAACCTGCCAGGGCGCGATGAGGCGCCGGGCAAGCTCTATGACGTGTGGACGGGTGATGGCGCGCAGCGTTGCGAGCTGGACGCGGGCAAGCCGCTTGCCTGCGAGCCCGCCACCCAGGAGACCCTGCGCAAGGCGGGCGTGCTGTAAAGCCGCTTGCCTGCGGGCGCTCAGCGCTGCTTGCGGTAGGGTTCGTCTTCCGGCACGAAGACGCCTTCCTCGCGCGCTTCCTGGCACCATTGCTGGAAGGCGGGCAGGCCGCAGACGGCGTCCATGTATTCCTGCACCGGCGCCGATGTCGTGATGCCGTAGGTCTGGAAGCGGCTGACCACCGGGGCATAGAACGCATCGGCGGCCGAGAAGTTGCCGAAGAGGAACGGGCCGCTGCGGCCGAATTCGCGGCGCGTGTCCAGCCACAGCGATTGCAGCCGCGCGATGTCTTCGCGCGCGGCTTGCGGGAAGTCGATGCCGGGCAGGTTGGCTTCGATGTTCATGGGCAGCGCGCTGCGCAGCTGAATGAAGCCGCTGTGCATCTGCGAGGCCAGCGAGCGCGCGCGGGCGCGGGCACGCGCCTCGGCGGGCCACAGACCGGCTTGCGGGTGCCGCTCGGCCACGTATTCGCAGATCGCCAGCGAGTCCCACACGGCGAAGCCTTCATCGAGCAGGACCGGGACAAGCCCGGCAGGGCTGGCGCCGGCAATCTCGCGGCTGAACTCCGCCGAGAAGAGCGTGAGCTTGCGCTCCTGGAAGGGCACGCCCGTCGCGCGCAGTGCAAGCCAGGCCCGCATGGACCACGATGAGTAGTTCTTGTTGGCGATGAGGAGGGTATACATGCGGCTTCCCGGTCGATGGGCTTGAGGGTGAGGAAATTCTACTGGTTGCGGGACGCGGCGCGCGGCATCGCACGTGCCTTACGAGACCAAAGACGTCAATGAGGAGAACGTGACATGTCACCTTGCAGAACCTTGGCATCGGCCGCGCTGGCCTGGCTGTTGGTGGCGGCGCCGCAAGCGGGCTGGACGCGCGGACCGCAGCCGGCCGCGCCCGCTGTCGCGCAGGAAGACCGTAACCCCGAGGCCGCCAGCGGACGCGGCGCGCATTCCCTGGCGCACGCAAGCAAGCACATGGTGGCAACGGCGAATCCGCTGGCGTCGGAAGCCGGGCAGCGCATGCTGCGCAAGGGCGGCAGCGTGATGGATGCGGCCATTGCCGCGCAACTGGTGTTGAACCTGGTCGAGCCGCAGTCCTCGGGCATCGGCGGGGGCGCCTTCCTGATGCTCTACACCGCCGCAGACCAGACGCTGCGCGGCTACGATGGCCGCGAGACCGCGCCGGCCTCGGCAGGCGCGGACCGGTTCCTGAAGGGCGGCAAGCCGATTCCCTTCGACGACGCCGTCAACAGCGGCTTGTCGGTCGGCACGCCCGGACTGCTGCGCATGCTGGAACTGGCACATCGGCAGCATGGCAAATTGCCCTGGGCCACGCTGTTCCAGCCAGCCATCGATCTGGCCGAACAGGGCTTTCCCGTGTCGCCGCGCCTGCACACGCTGACCGCCGGCAACCGTGCGCTGGCGCGCCAGCCGGCTGCGGCGGCGTATTTCCTGCAAGCCGATGGCAGCGCCTGGCCGGTGGGCCACCGGCTGAAGAACCTCGCGTTTGCCGAGGTGCTGCGCGCGGTGGCCGCGGGCGGCGCGGACGCGTTCCATACCGGCCCGATCGCGCGCGACATCGTGGCGGCCGTGCGCGGCCATGCGGTGCCGGGCGATCTGTCGGAGGCGGACCTGCGCGGCTACCAAGCGCGCGAGCGCGACCCGGTGTGCGGGCGCTATCGCATGTATCAGGTGTGCGGCATGGCGCCGCCCAGCAGCGGCGGCATCGCGGTGCTGCAGATGCTGGGCATGCTGGAGCAGCATGCCTTGCGGGAGCAGAAGCCCGCGTCGCTGGCGGCCGTGCACTTCTTCTCGGAGGCAGGCCGCCTGGCCTATGCCGACCGCGACCGGTATGTGGCCGATCCGGATTTCGTGGACGTACCGGTCAAGGCCATGCTGGATCCCGCCTATGTGCAGGCGCGTGGCGCGTTGATACGCCCGGACCGCAGCATGGGCGAGGCCGCGCCGGGCGACCCCGCCGGCCTGCTGGCGCAGCGCGGCGTGGACGCCACGCCCGAGCTGCCCAGCACCAGCCACCTGGTGGCGGTGGACGACGACGGCAATGCCTTGTCCATGACCACCACCATCGAATCGGAGTTCGGCAGCAAGATCTTCGTGCGCGGCTTTCTGCTCAACAATGAACTGACGGACTTCTCGCTGTCGGGCACCGACGACGCCGGACGCGCCGTGGCCAACCGTGTGGAACCGGGCAAGCGTCCGCGCAGTTCCATGGCGCCCACGCTGGTGTTCCGCAACGGCCAGCCCTACATGGCGGTGGGGTCGCCGGGCGGCAGCGCCATCATCAACTACGTCGCCAAGACGCTGGTGGGCGTGCTGGACTGGAACCTGGATATCCAGGCGGCCATCGACCTGCCGAACTTCGGCAGCCGCAACAAGGCGACGGAACTGGAGGAAGGCACGGCCGTGGCGACGCTGGCGCCCGCGCTGCAGCGCATGGGCCATGCCGTGCAGGTGCTGCCGTTTCCCAGCGGCGTGCATGGCATCGTGATCCAGCGCGATGGCCTGCTTGAGGGCGGCGCCGATCCCAGGCGCGAAGGGCGGGCGCTGGGCGACTGAGCGGCGGGCTCAGCGCTTCAGCACGCGCGCCAGGTATTTGCCGGTGTGGCTGTCGGCCGAGGCCGCCACGTCTTCGGGCGTGCCTTGCGCCACGATGCGGCCGCCGCCGCCACCGCCCTCGGGGCCCATGTCGACCACCCAGTCGGCGGTCTTGATGACGTCCAGGTTGTGCTCGATGACCACCACCGTGTTGCCGGCCTCCACCAGCTGGTTCAGCACCTGCAGCAGCAGTTCGATGTCGGCGAAGTGCAGGCCGGTGGTGGGCTCGTCCAGGATGTACAGCGTGCGCCCGGTGCTGCGGCGCGACAGTTCCAGCGACAGCTTCACGCGCTGCGCCTCGCCGCCCGACAGCGTCGTGGCGCTCTGGCCCAGGCGCACATACGACAGGCCCACGTCCACCAGCGTGTGCAGCTTGCGCGAGATGGCGGGCACGGAATCGAAATACTCCAGCGCCTGCTCCACCGTCAGGTCCAGCACCTCGCTGATGTTGCGCCCGCGATAGCGGATCTCCAGCGTCTCGCGGTTGTAGCGCTTGCCGTGGCAGGTGTCGCAGGGCACGTACATGTCGGGCAGGAAGTGCATTTCCACCTTCACCACGCCGTCGCCCTGGCAGGCCTCGCAACGGCCGCCCTTCACGTTGAAGCTGAAGCGGCCGGGGTCGTAGCCGCGGCTGCGGGCTTCCGGCACGCCCGCGAAGAGTTCGCGGATGGGCGTGAAGAGGCCCGTGTAGGTGGCCGGATTGCTGCGCGGCGTGCGGCCGATGGGGCTCTGGTCGACGCTGATGATCTTGTCGAAATGCTCCAGGCCGTTCAGCGCCACATAGGGCGCGGGTTCGGTCTGGGCGTTGTGCAGCGCGCGCGACACGGCGGTCGCCAGCGTGTCGTTCACCAGCGTGGACTTGCCCGAGCCCGAGACGCCGCTGATGCATACCAGCCTTGCGGCCGGAATGCGCAGGTCCACCGACTTCAGGTTGTTGCCCGTGGCGCCCGTCAGCTCCAGCCACACCTGCTCGTCGTCGAAGGCACGGCGCCTGGGCACGGCGATTGCGCGCGCGCCGCTCAGGAACTGGCCGGTCAGCGAGGCCGGCGACTGCTGCACCTGTTCGGGCGTGCCGTCGGCCACCACCTGGCCGCCGTGTTCGCCAGCGCCCGGGCCCATGTCCACGACCCAGTCGGCCTCGCGGATCATGTCCTCGTCGTGTTCGACCACGATGACGCTGTTGCCCAGGTCGCGCAGGTGCTTCAGCGTGCCGATCAGCCGGTCGTTGTCGCGCTGATGCAGGCCGATGGACGGCTCGTCCAGCACGTACATGACGCCCGTCAGGCCCGAGCCGATCTGGCTGGCCAGGCGGATGCGCTGGGCTTCGCCGCCCGAGATCGTGTCGGCGCTGCGGTCCAGCGACAGATAATTCAGGCCCACGTTGTTCAGGAAGGCCAGGCGCGCCTCGATCTCGCGCACGATGCGTTCGGCGATCTCCTGGCGCGCGCCGGTCAGCGCCAGCTTGCGGAACCAGGCCAGGCAGTCCGACAGCGGCATCGCCTCCACTTCATAGATGGCCAGGCCCGACTCGCGGCCGCGCGCTTCCTTCTCGATGCGGCTGCCCGGCGAGGCGAGCGTGGCGCGCGGCAGATAGCTGCCCGGCTCATCGTCGCCGATGCGCACGTGGCGCGCCTCGGGCCGCAGGCGCGAGCCGCCGCAGTCCGGGCAGGTGCGGATGGCGCGGTACTTGCCCAGTTCCTCGCGCACGGCCGGCGAATCGGTTTCGCGCCAGCGCCGCTCCAGGTTGGGGATGACGCCTTCGAAGGCGTGGCGCTTGACCGAGCTCTTGCCTTTCTCGTTCAGGTAGAAGAAGGAGATCTCCTCCTGGCCCGACCCATACAGCACGATGTGGCGCGTGTCCTCGGGCAGGCTTTCGAACGGGGATTCGATGTCGAAGTCGTAGTGCGTGGCCAGGCTGGTCAGCAGCGAGTGCGTGAAGGCGTTGCGGCGGTCCCAGCCGCGGATGGCGCCGGAGGCCAGGCTCAGTTCCGGGAAGGCCACGACACGCTTGGGATCGAAGAAACCCAGTTGGCCGATGCCGTCGCAACTGGGGCAGGCGCCCACCGGGTTGTTGAAGCTGAAGAGCCGCGGTTCCAGTTCCGGCAGGCCGTGGCTGCACACCGGACAGGCGTAGCGGCTGGAGAACATCTGCTCGCGGCCGGAATCCATGTCCAGCGCGATGATGCGGCCTTCGGCCAGGCCCAGCGCGGTCTCGAAGCTCTCTGCCAGGCGTTGCTGGCTTTCGGGGCGCACGCGCAGGCGGTCCACCACCACGTCAATGTCGTGCTTCTCGTTCTTCTTGAGCGGCGGCAGGCTGTCCAGCTCCACCATCTCGCCGTTCACGCGCAGGCGCACGAAGCCCTGCGCCTGCAGCGACGCGCTTTCGTCCTCGAAGCTGCCCTTGCGGGCGCGGGCCAGCGGCGCCAGGATGGCCAGGCGCGTCTCGGCCGGCCAGGCCAGCACGGCGTCCACCATCTGGCTCACGCTCTGCGCTTCCAGCGGCAGGCCGTGCTCGGGGCAATAGGGCGTGCCCACCCGCGCATACAGCAGGCGCAGGTAGTCATGGATCTCGGTGATGGTGCCGACGGTGGAGCGCGGGTTGTGGCCGGCGGCCTTCTGCTCGATGGAGATCGCGGGCGACAACCCTTCGATCAGGTCCACGTCGGGCTTGTCCATCAGCTGCAGGAACTGGCGCGCGTAGGCCGACAGGCTTTCCACGTAGCGGCGCTGGCCCTCGGCATACAGCGTGTCGAACGCGAGCGACGACTTGCCGGAGCCGGACAGGCCGGTCACCACCACGAGCTTCTGGCGCGGCAGGTCCAGGGAGACGTTCTTGAGATTGTGGGTGCGGGCACCCCGGATACGTATCTCGTCCATCAGGCGGTTCTGGCGCTCGTTGACACGCCGGACTCGAGTCATCGGACCCGGGCCCCGCGTTGGAATGCATGAAACGCCAGACCGGGACGATCTGGCGCAAGGTGGCGCGAAGGCCAACTTGGTACTATAGCGCGCCCAACCTGCCGGTGTGACGATGCCCGCCGGCCGTTCCGAAGAGTCCCTTTCCCGATGTCGGCTCCACCCTCCATCAAGATGACATCCGACGAGCGCCGCGCCAGCGTGGCGCTGGCGGGCCTGTTCGCCTGCCGGATGCTGGGCCTCTTCCTGCTGCTGCCGGTCTTCGCCGTGGCGGCGCAGGGCCTGCCCGGCGGGGACGATCCCAAACGCGTGGGTCTGGCCCTGGGCATGTACGGCCTGACCCAGGCCTTCATGCAGATCCCTTTCGGCCTGGCCTCCGACCGCTGGGGGCGGCGCCCCGTCATCCTGGCCGGGCTGGCGCTCTTCATCGGCGGCAGCGTCGTCTGTGCGCTGGCCGATGATGTCTTCTGGATCACCATCGGCCGCGCCATCCAGGGCGCCGGCGCCATCTCGGCGGCCATCACCGCCTGGCTGGCCGACGCCACCCGCCCCGAGGTGCGCACCCGCGCCATGGCGATGGTGGGCGGCTCCATCGGCCTGTCCTTCGCGGTGTCGCTGGTGCTGGCGCCCGTGCTGGTCGGCTGGGGCGGCCTGGGCGGTCTCTTCTGGGTGATCGCCTGCCTGGGGGTGGCCAGCGTGGCCGTCGTGCTGACGCTGGTGCCCGTCGTGCCGCGCGCCGCGCCGGTGGGCGAGCCCGCGCGCATGCGCGAAGTGCTGCTGCATGGCGACCTGCTGCGCCTGAACTTCGGCGTCTTCTGCCTGCACTTCATCCAGATCGCGCTCTTCGTCGTCATGCCGGCCCTGCTGGCGCGCGTGGGCAGCCTGGCGCCGCAGGCGCTGTGGCAGGTCTACCTGCCCGTCATCCTGGGGTCCTTCGTCTTGATGGTGCCCATCATCTTCGCCGCCGAGAAGCGCCGCGCGCACAAGCAGGCCCTGCTGGGCGCCGTGGCGGGGCTGGTCGTGGTCTGCGCGCTGCTGCCCTGGGCCAGCGGCGGTTTCACGGCGCTGGCGCTGGCGCTCACGGGCTTCTTCGTCATGTTCAACGTGCTGGAGGCCCTGCAGCCTTCGCTGGTGTCGCGCACCGCGCCGCCCGAGTTCAAGGGCCTGGCCCTGGGCTTCTACAACACCGCCCAGGCCGCGGGCCTGTTCACGGGCGGCGTCACCGGCGGCTGGCTGGCCTCGCGCGGCGGCCCGGACGCCGTCTTCCTGGCGGCAGCGGGCGTGGCCGCGGCGTGGCTGGCCGTGACCTGGGCGCTGCGCAAGCCGGGTTGATGTCTCGGGCAGGCCGCGCCCGCCCCCTTGGTTATCCGCTGATCACCACGTCCACGCCCTGGGCGCGGATCGCCGCGACCACGTCCGGGTCCGCCCCCGGGTCGGTGACCAGGCGCTGCACGTTGTCCCACGCGCAGATGCGGAAGCTGGCATAGGCCTTGAGCTTCGTGTGGTCCGCAAGGACCGTGGCGCGGCTGGCGGCCGAGATGAAGGCGCGGTTCATGGCGGCATCCTCGCTGTCGCGCATGAAAATCCCGGCCGCCGATACCGCGTGCACGCCAAGGAAAGCTTCCCGGATCTGGATGCCCGACAGCGTGTCGTTGTCTGCCCGCTCTATCGTGGCCTGCTTGCGCGTGTCGAGCCGGCCGGCCAGCACGTAGACATGCGCAAGGCGGCTCTGGCCCGCCGCCGCGGCGACGGTCAGGCCGTTGGTGATCACGTGCAGGTCCTGGTGGCCGCGCAGCGCCTGCGCCAGGGCATGCGCGGTGGTGCCGGCATTGATGAGGATGCTGTCGCCGTCCGAGATGTATTGGGCCGCGCATTCCGCGATGGCGGCCTTTTCGGCCGACTGCTGATGATGCCGCTCGGCATAGTTGTACATCTCATAGCGGGCATTGCCCTCGGCCAGCACCTCGGTGGAGGCGACCGCGCCGCCATGCGTGCGTGCCAGCAAACCTTTCTCCCCCAGTTCCAGCAGATCGCGGCGGACCGTGATGGGCGAAATCGAGAAGGCCTGCGCCAGATCGCGCACCGTGACCGCATTGGTTTCCTGCATGAGCGCGAGAATGCGCTGCTGGCGTTCGATTTTGAGCATCTTTGATCGAAATGGGGGGCGAGCCGCACACCATATCACGGCGGAAAGACGATTTTCCTTTCTGTCATGAATGATCGTTTGTGGTGTATTTTCGCTGAATCGTTCATTTTGTCGTCATAATCGATCATTAAAGTGCGAGGCATGACACCGCTACATGCTTACGACACGATCATTTTCGATCTGGACGGCACCTTGCTGGACACCTGGCCCAGCCTCCTGCGTGCCGTCCATCACGTGACGGCGCCGGGCGCCACGCTCGATCCCGCGGCGCTGCGCCACATGCTCAGCCAGGGCATCGACGCCATGTTCGCCCTGGCGGCGCGCCAATCGACGCAAGGTGGCGCACAGGCTCGCCAGGCCCAGGCGGACATGGCACGGCATTACGGCGCGCACACCTTGCTGGAGGCCCAGCCCTATCCAGGGACGAGCCGTCTGCTGCACGCCTTGGCGGATGCTGGTTACCGCCTGGCGCTTTGCACCAACCGCGACCGTGCCTCGACGCTGGCCTTGCTGGCCCGGCAAGACTGGCTGGCGCGCTTCGCGCTGGTCCATTGCCTGGACGATGGCCTGCCGCCCAAACCCGACCCGGCGGCGCCGACTGCCTTGCTGGCGCGCCTTGCCTGCGCGCCGGCACAGGCGCTTTTCGTGGGGGACTCGCACGTCGACGCGCAATGCGCGGATCGTGCGGGCATCTCGTTCGCCGCGCACCTGGGCGGCTATCACGCCGTGCCGGAAGACCTCGACCCCGCCGTCTTCCGCTACGACGACGCGCACGACCTGACGCAGTGGCTGGCCCGCCAGCCTGCCGCCGCGATGGAGACGGAACATGAGTGACATCGTCCTGGACCGGATCAGCAAGGCCTACGACGGCACGACCGTGCTCGATGCGCTTTCGCTGACCATCCGTGATGGCGAATTCCTGACCCTGCTGGGCGCATCGGGCTGCGGCAAGTCGACGCTGCTCAAGCTCCTGGCGGGCCTGGAGCAGCCGGACGCGGGCACGCTGCGCAAGGGGAACGTCGACGTGCTTGCGCAGTCGCCGGGCGAACGCGATTGCGCCATGGTCTTCCAGTCCTATGCGCTCTACCCGCACATGACCGTGGGCGACAACATCTGCACGCCGCTCCATATGCGCAGCCTGGGTTTCGCGCAGCGCTTGCCGGGCGCGCGCTGGCTCAGCCCGGCCACGCGGCGTGCCTTGCGCGAGGCGCGCGAACAAGGCCGCCAGGTCGCGGCCACGCTGGGCATCGAGCACCTGTGGTCGCGCAAGCCCGCGCAACTCTCGGGGGGCCAGCGCCAGCGCGTCGCCCTGGCGCGCGCCATGGTGCGGCGGCCGTCGCTCTTCCTGTTCGACGAACCGCTCTCGAACCTGGATGCGAACCTGCGCCAATCGCTGCGCAGCGAGATCCGCCAGCTGCATGACAAGCTGGGCGTCACCTTCGTCTACGTGACGCACGACCAGCACGAAGCCATGTCCATGTCGGACCGCGTGGCGGTGATGAAAGGCGGCCGCATCCTGCAACTGGGCACACCGCAGGAGATCTACCACACGCCCCGGCACGCCGAGGTCGCGGCGTTCGTGGGTGCCCCGCGCATCAATTTCCTGGCGGTGACGCCCGATGCGGCAGGCCGTCCCTGCCTGCAAGGCCAGCCGCTGGATGAACGATTTCCCGCCCAGGCGGCGCGGCTGGCCTTCCGGCCGCACGCCGCGTCCCTGGCGCCCGCGCCGCACAGTCTCGCGGTGCGTGGCACCGTCGCGCTGGTGGAGTTCACGGGCGCCGAATGCATGGTGACGCTGACGGCGGCTTGCGGCACGAAAGTGGTGGCGGTGCTGGACGCGCAGGCCACGGCAAGGCCTGGGGATGCGTTGAGCCTGCATGTGCCGTTGGCAGCCTGGCATGCCTTCGACGCGCAGGGCAACAGCCTGGCGGCCGGCGCCGCGGCGCTGCCGCTGGCCGCCTAGGGAGAGGGCGGATGCGCATCAAGCCCTTGCAAGTTTCCCTGTTGCTGGGCCCCAGCCTGGTGCTGACGCTGTTGCTGCTCGTGCTGCCGCTGGCCGTCGTCGCGCTGATGTCGCTGACCGATTGGCAGTTCGGCGCCGCCAGCTGGAACTGGGTGGGGCTGGGCAATTATGTGGACCTGTGGAATGACGACACGTTCCGCAAGAGCTTCGCCAACACCGTGTACTACCTCGTGGTGGTGTCCGTGGGCGCGATCGTGGTGGGCCTGGGCGCGGCCCTGTTGATCGAATCGCATCACACCTGGCGAGGGTTCTATCGCACGGCCTTCTTCATGCCGGTGGCCTCGACGCTCATCGCGATGGCTGTCGTGTGGCAGTTCCTGATGCACCCGGCCGCCGGCTTCCTGAACCATGCGCTGGGCTGGTTCGGCGCGGCCCCGCGCAACTGGCTGAAGGATTACAGCCTGGCGCTGCCTTCGCTGGCAGCCATCGGCATCTGGCAGATGTCCGGCCTGGCGCTGGTGATGTTCCTGGCCGGCCTGAAGAACATTCCCGCCGAGCTGCGCCACGCCAGCCTGCTCGATGGCATGCGCCATCCGGTGGACCGCTTCCTGCGGGTGACGCTGCCCATGCTCGGGCCGACCCTGCTTTTCGTCGTGACCGTGTGCGGCATCCGTTCGCTGCAGGTTTTCGACACCGTGCATGCCCTGACCCAGGGCGGCCCGAACAAATCCACCGAAGTGCTGCTGCACACGATCTACGCCGAGGGCTTCGGTTTCTTCCGCATGGGCTACGCCGCCGCCATTGTAGTGGTGTTCGTGGCTTGCATCGCGGTGCTGACGCTGCTCCAGCAGGCCGGCATGGCGACGACAAGGACGCAAGACTGATGGCATCTCCCCTGCACCCTTCATTGGCCTGGCGGCTCTTCCGTCACGTGGTGCTGCTTGCCGGCAGCGCTGTCTTCCTGCTGCCCTTCGTGTGGATGCTGTCCACCTCGCTCAAGCCCGCCGACGAGATCTTCCGCGATGGCTTTCACCTGCTGCCGCAGCAATGGGCCGCCGTGGAGAACTACACCCGCGCGCTGACCCAGGTGCCGCTGCTGCGCTATCTGTTCAACGGCGTGGTGGTCTGCGCCGGCATCCTGGTCCTGCAGATCCTCGTGTCGCTGCCCGCGGCCTATTGCTTCGCCAAGCTGAGGTTTCGCGGCAAGCGGCTGGCCTGGGGCCTGGTGATGCTGTCGCTGATGATTCCCTTCCAGGCGACCGCGATCCCGCTCTACATCCTGCTCTACCAGGTCGGGCTGCTGGACACCACCGCCGCGCTGATCCTCCCCTTCATCGCCTCGGGCTTCGGCATCTTCCTCATGCGCCAGTTCTTCCTGGGCGTGCCCGACGACCTGATCCATGCCGCGCGGCTGGACGGCATGGGCGAGTTCGAGCTGGTCTGGCGCGTCATGATGCCGGCCGCCATGCCCGCGCTGATCGCGTTCTCGATCTTCTCCGTGGTCTGGCACTGGAATGATTATTTCTGGCCCTTGCTGGTCATCAACACCACGGATCTCGCCACGCCGCCGCTGGGCACCATGTTCTTCAGGAACGAGGAAGCCGGCACGGACTATGGCCCTCTCATGGCAGGCACGGTCATCATCACCCTGCCGTTGCTGTTGTTCTTTCTGTCGGCGCAGAAGCGCTTCATCGAAGGCGTCACCCTCTCGGGTGTCAAAGGTTGAAAGGAACCACCATGCAATCCAAGTTTCTGTCTGGCCTCCTGGCAGGCCTCTCGCTGCTGTGCGGCACGGCCCAGGCGGCCAAGATCGAGCTCGTCGTGGACTACCCCTATCCGGACATGTTCAATGCCGTGCATGCGCAGATCGCCCAGCGCTTCACCGAGAAGTTCCCTGACTACACGGTGAAGTTCCGCGCGCCCACGCCGGACTACGAGGTCGCGGCGCAACAGGCCCTGCGCCAGGCCGTGACCCGCCAACTGGCCGACGTGTCCTTCCAGGGACTGAATCGCCAGCGTGTGTTCGTGGATCGCGGCATCGCGGTCGACCTGACGCCTTTCATCCAGGCTGAAGAAGGCTGGGACGCCAGCGGCTACAGCCCCGCGCTGATGTCGCTGGGGCAGATCAACGGCAAGCAGGCCGGCATCGGCTTCTCGCTTTCCACGCCCATCGTCTACTACAACATGGACCTGCTGGCCAAGGCCGGCGCCAGCGCCGATGCGTTGCCCAGGACCTGGGACGACATCATCGCGCTGGCCGACAAGTCACGCGAGGCCAATCCCGGCACCAACGGGCTCCACTTCGACTGGGAGATCACCGGCAACTGGCTGTGGCAGTCCATCGTGTTTTCCAAGGGCGGCACCATGCTGGATGCCACCGAAACGAAAGTCGCCTTCGACGGCGAAGCCGGTAAATCCTCCATCGCGCAGATGGGCCGGATGGTCGAACACGGCACCATGCAGAACCTGACCTACAAGGAAGCCAGCCAGCTCTTCGCGGCAGGCAAGCTCGCCGTGCTCTCGTCGTCGACCTCGCGCCTGGGCGTCATCGAGAAACAGATCGGCGGCAGGTTCAAGATGGTGACGGGCTACTTCCCCACCTATGGCAAGGAGGCGCGCGTGCCCGCCGGCGGCAACGTCGCCATGATGTTCGCCAAGGACCCGGCGCGCCAGAAGGCCGCCTGGGAGTACATCAAGTTCGTCACGGGGCCGGAAGGCGCGACCCTGATGACGAAGGGCACGGGCTATTTCCCCGCCAATACGCTGCCGGTCGACGACCCTGCGATGCTCAAGGGCTATTACGATGCCAATCCCAACCAGTACACCGCCGTGCGCCAGTTGCCGTGGCTGACGGGCTGGTACGCCTTCCCGGGCGAGAACGGCCTGAAGATCACCGACGTCATCAACGATCACCTGCAGACCGTGTTCGACAAGTCGGTGGCGCCGCAAGCCGCGCTCGACGCCATGACGCGCGACGTCCAGGCGCTGCTGGGCAAGTAGGAGACCCGCGATGAAGTTCATCCACTTGACTGACACCCATCTGGTCGCCGACGGCGGCGAGCTGTACGGCACCAACCCCAAGCAGCGCCTGCGGCAGGCCATCGCGCATCTGCTTGCGCGCCAGCCCGACGCCGAGGCGGTCGTGGTGACGGGCGACCTGACCCACCACGGCCACGCGCAAGCCTATGCGCATCTGCGCGAATGCCTGTCTGCCCTGACACTGCCGGTCTATCCGATCCTGGGCAACCACGACAGCCGCGTCGTTTTCAAGGAATATTTTCCCGGGGTGGCGCAGGACGAACACGGGTTCATCCAGTATTCGGTGGATTTCGGCAGCCACCTCGCGCTGTTCCTGGATACCAACGAGCCCGGCGTCCACTGGGGCGTGTACTGCGAGACGCGCGCGGCGTGGCTGCGGGCGCGTCTGGCGGAAACGGACAGGCCGGTGCTGCTCTTCATGCACCACCCGTTCTTCCCGATCGGCATTCCCAGCATGGATTTCCTGTCGCTGCGCGATCCTGCGCCGCTGCTCGCGGCCATCGCCGGCCACGAGGCGCGTATCCGCCACGTGTTCTTCGGCCATATCCACCGGCCGATCTGCGGGCAGTATCGCGGCATGGGCTATTCCACGCTGCGCGGCACGAACCACCAGGTTGCACTGGACCTGCACGGGTCGGCGCAATGCATCATCGGCAGCCATGAGCAGCCTCAGTATGCCGTCGTGCAGGTGGATGCGGAACAGTTGCTGATCCACGTCGAGGACTACCTGGACTGCGACCGCCAGTTCCTGCTGCACGAGATGCGGGATGGCGCGGCGGGCCTGAAATAGGAAAAAAGGCCGGGCATCCGCCCGGCCTTCCCGCCGCCTGCGCGCGCCAGGTTCAAGGCGGCGCCAGCACGAAGGCCGACACGTCGTCCAGCACCGGCGCCCAGGCGCGCAAGGGCCAGGCCAGCGAGCCGGCCATCATCACGTGCCCCACGCCCGAATACAGCCGGAAATCCACCTTCACGCCTGCCTCGCCCAGCAGCCTTGCCAGCTGCATGGTGTTGCGTTGCGGTTCCACCGCCGTGTCGCCGGTGCCCGCGCGCAGGAAGGTGCGCGGCGCCTGGGCGCTGGCGTGGTTGATGGGTTGCGAGTCGGTCGGCGTGCCCGGGAAGGAAAACACGGGCATGACGTCCGGGTTTTCGATGGGCAGGAAATCATAGGGGCCGGCCAGTCCCAGCCAGCCGGCCAGGATGCCCGGGCTCAGGCCCTCGGCGCCCAGCCAGCGCGGGTCCAGCGCCACCATGGCCGCGTTGTAGCCGCCCGCGCTGTGGCCCATCACGAACAGCTTGTTGGGGTCGCCGCCCAGGCCGGCGATGTGGCGCGCCGTCCAGGCCACCGCCTTGGCCGAATCGTGCAGGAAGCTGGGATACGTGACGGCGGGATAGAGCTGGTAATCGGCGACCACCGCCATGATCCCGCGCGAGGCCAGCGCCTCGCCCACGAAGAGGTAATCCTTGCGCGAACCCTCGCGCCAGGTGCCGCCGTAGAAGAACACCACCACCGGCGCGGGCGTGGCCGCGGGCCGGGTGGGCAGGTAGATGTCCAGCCGGTGCCTGGGCTCGGGGCCGTAGGGCACGTCGGCCTGCAGCGTGTAGGTATCGGAAGCGGCGAGGGCGTTCAGCACCTGGGTGCCCGAGCAGCCGGCCAGCGCCAGGATCACCACCAGCGGGACGGCCAGGCATCTGGCCATTCTGGCCCAGGGCAGGCACAGGGGGTTTCGCACGATCCCTTCCTTTGGGCTCGGGCGCCCGTTTCCGCTGTCCTGGCGGGGGTGGACATGCTCGTCCTCCCTGGCTTTGCTCGCCGGGACGGTTATGCCCGATAATACGTCCCTTCACGCCGGCACAGCCGGGCCCGGACCAGCGATGCGTTGCCAATTGCAAGCGTCCCCGGCGCCCTGGCCCACAGCCGGCGTCGTTTCTGAAAATTCAGGTGACGAATGGCCTGGCGCCGGCCCCAGCGGCCCGCCGGCGTTCCACCGCAACAGGAGATCGCCATGGCATCGGTCAACAAGGTCATCATCGTGGGCAACCTGGGGCGCGACCCCGAAGTGCGCTACAGCCCCGACGGCGCAGCGATCTGCAACGTGTCGCTGGCCACCACCAGCCAGTGGAAGGACAAGAACAGCGGCGAAAAGCGCGAAGAGACGGAATGGCACCGTGTCGTCTTCTATAACCGCCTGGCCGAAATCGCCGGCGAATACCTGAAGAAGGGCCGCTCGGTCTACGTCGAAGGCCGCCTGAAGACGCGCAAGTGGACCGACAAGGAAAACATCGAGCGCTATACCACCGAAATCGTGGCTGACCAGATGCAGATGCTGGGTGGCCGCGAAGGCGGCGGCGGCGGTGAGGGCGGTGGTTACGGCGGTGGTGAATCGTCGGCGCCGCGCCAGCGTCCGCAGCAGTCGGCACCGGCGCCCCGCCCGGCGGCGCAGCCCAGCTCGCCCGCGGCGACGAATCTGGCCGATATGGACGACGATATTCCGTTCTGATCGCGCCCAGGCCCGACAGTTTCAGCCTCTGAAAACAGCCCGCGTGCCGACGGCAAGCGGGCTGTTTTCTTTATGGGCATGTCTCAGTCGCCCCGTCCCAGCATTTTCTTCGCGATCACCACCACGCCGACGATGATCCCGCCGGCCACGACCCCCACTCCGGCTTCCAGCAGGATGCCGACGGCGCCTTGCACCAGGCCGCTAGTCCCGACCGCCGCAACCACCGCTTCAACGGCATGAGCAATGACGGGCACGCCGTGCACCAGGATCGCGCCACCCACCATGAACATCGCGGCCGTGCCCACGATGGACAGCGTCTTCATCAGATAAGGCGCTGCGGCGACGATGCCGCGGCCCAGACGCTGGCTGAATGCCGAGCCGCGCTGGCTCAGGGCAATGCCCCAGTCGTCCAGCCGGACGATGCCGGCCACCAGGGCATAGACGCCCACCGTTACCAGCAGCGCAATGCTGGAGAGCACCAGCGCCTGCGTCAGCAGGCTTGCGCCGGCGACGGCGCCCAAGGCGATGGCGATGATTTCCGCCGACAGGATGAAGTCTGTTCTGATCGCGCCCTTGATCTTGGTCTTCTCGAAGGCAACGATATCCACGTCGGGGTCCTGCAAGGCCTTCACGCGCGCGGCGTGGTCACTGTCCTTGGCGTGCAGGAACCTGTGCATGACCTTCTCGAAGCCTTCATAGCAAAGAAAGGCGCCGCCCAGCATCAACAGCGGTGTCACCAGCCACGGCGAAAAGGCGCTGATCAGCAGCGCGGCGGGCACCAGGATGGCCTTGTTGATGAGCGAGCCCTTGGCCACCGCCCAGACGACGGGCAGTTCGCGGTTGACCGGAACGCCGGTGACCTGCTGCGCGTTCAGGGCCAGGTCATCGCCCAATACACCCGCCGATTTCTTGAGCGCGACCTTGCTCATGGCCGCCACGTCGTCCAGCAGCAACGCAATGTCGTCGAAGAGCGCAAAGAAACTGCTGCCTGCCATGGTGAACTCTTTCAATGCTTCGGAGGTTCGCAGTGTAGCGAGTGCCTGTAACGCGATTGTGAGGATGTATGACGCGGGCCATGCCGGCTCACGCCTGCAGGATCACGGTCTGGCGGCCGGGTTCTCCTATCGGTTCTGAGCGCGGCTCGCCGGGCGGGCATGGTCCCGGGCACGACGCCGGATGCACGCATCCGGCGAAAGCTCCATAATCGGGGATCCTGGTCCACCGGTGCCGCCCATGCCAGATACGTCCTGTTCCCTCGCGCCCCTGCGCGCCTTCGTCATGGACATGGCCGCGCTGCTCGCACGCCAGCCGGACGAACCCGCGCTGCTGCGCGAAGGCGGCCACCTGCTGGGCCGCCTGGTGGCCCGTGACGACTGGCTGCCCGACGCCTGTGCGCAGCCTCACCCCGAGCGCTACACCCAGTACCTGCTGCATGCCGATTCCGCCGAGCGCTTCTCGGTGGTGAGCTTCGTATGGGGCCCCGGCCAGCACACGCCCGTGCACGACCACACCGTGTGGGGGCTCATCGGCATGCTGCGGGGCGGGGAATATTCCCAGCCCTACCGCCTCGACGGCGCCGGGCAGCTGGCCGAGGACGGGCCGGCGGTGCTGCTCGCGCCCGGCCAGGTCGAACCCGTCTCGCCCCGCGTGGGCGACATCCATCAGGTGCGCAACGCCCACGAAGACAAGGTGTCCATCAGCATCCATGTCTATGGCGCCAACATCGGCGCGGTGCGCCGATCGGTCTATGCGCCCGATGGCACCCGCAAGCCTTTCATCTCCGGCTATTCCAACGAGACCCTGCCCAACATCTGGGACCTTTCCAAAGCGTCGTGACATCCTTATGAGCCAAACTGCCGCCAAGCTGTCCACCCTGTCCTTCCAGGACGTCCGCCAAGCCTTGCTGCAAGGCGAGGAAATCGCATTGATCGACGTGCGCGAGGAAGACCCCTTTGCGCAGGAGCACCCCTTGTGGGCGGCGAATTTCCCGCTGTCGCGGCTGGAGTTGGACGCGTGGCCCCGCATCCCGCGCCGCGACACGCGCATCGTGGTGTATGGCCATGACGATGTCACGGGCGACCTTGCGCCGCGTGCGGTGCGGACCCTGCATGCGATGGGCTACACCGACGTGCATGCGCTGGCGGGCGGCCTGCAAGGGTGGCGCGACGCGGGCGGAGAGCTCTTTCGCGACGTGAACGTGCCCAGCAAGTCCTTCGGCGAACTGGTCGAGGCCGAGCGCCACACGCCGTCGTTCAGCGCGCAGGAAGTGAAGGCCATGATCGATGCGCGCGCGGACGTGGTGGTGGTGGATGCGCGCCGCTACGACGAATACCACATCATGAGCATCCCCAGCGCGACCAGCGTACCGGGCGCGGAGCTGGTGCTGCGCATCCGCGAACTGGCGCCGGACCCGGCCACGCAGGTCATCGTGAACTGCGCGGGCCGCACGCGCAGCATCATCGGCACGCAATCGCTGGTGAACGCGGGCATTCCCAATCCGGTGGCGGCCTTGCGCAACGGCACCATCGGCTGGACGCTGGCGGGCCAGGCGCTGGATCACGGCGCCACGCGCCAGCATCCCGAGGTCAGCGTGGGCACGCATGCCGTGGCGCGGGCGGATGCGCGCCGCGTGGCGGATCGCGCAGGCGTGCGGCGGGTGCGCTGGGACCACCTGGCGTCGCTGGATGTGCCCGGGCGCACCGTCTATCGCCTGGATGTGCGCACGCCCGAGGAATACGAGATCGGCCACCTGGCGGGCTTTGCCAGTGCGCCGGGCGGCCAGCTGGTGCAGGAAACGGACCATATCGCGCCGGTGCGCGGCGCGCGCCTGGTGCTGGTCGACGACGATGGCGTGCGCGCCAACATGAGCGCCTCGTGGCTGGCGCAGATGGGTTGGGAAACCTACGTGGTGGACGATGTGCCCGCCACCGCCGAACTCGAGGTCGGCCCCTGGCTGCGCGCGCATCCCGAGGTGCCGCGCGTCGAGACCGTCACCGCCGAGCAACTGCAACGCTGGCAGCAGGAAGGGGACACCGTGTTGCTGGACGTCACGACCAGCGCCAACTACGTCAAGGCGCATATTCCCGGCGCCGGCTTCGCGGTGCGCGCGCAACTACCCGCCGTGCTGGGGGCGACGCCCCAGGCACGCCGCTACGTCTTCACTTGCGGTTCGAGCCTGCTGGCGCGCTTTGCCGCCCACGATGCGCAAGCGCTGACCGATGCGCCCGTCTTCGTGCTGGAAGGCGGCACGGCGGCGTGGCTGGCGGCGGGCCTGCCCACGCGGCAGGGCGAGGAATGGCTGGCCTCGCCGCGTGTCGACCGCTATCGCCGGCCCTATGAAGGCACCGATGCGCCGCGCGAGGCCATGCAGGGCTACCTGGACTGGGAGTTCGGGCTCGTCGCCCAATTGGGCCGCGACGGCACGCACGGTTTCCGGGTCCTCTGAGGCCGCGCGCCGCGCGCCACCAGTCCTGGGCGCCGGCGCTCAAACCCCCGGCGCCAGCCGACTTTCGCGGCCCGTGCAGGACGGGCGTCGCCACGGATCCGCTATTCGATGGTGACGCTTGCCGTCTTGACGACCTGATTCCACTTCTTCAGGTCCTGTTGGATCTGGGTGGAGAATGTCGCCGGCTTGCCATCCAGGGCGGTCAAGCCCAGCCCGTCGAAAGTCTGCCGTACCCGTGCTTGCGATAGCGCCTGCTGCAGCGCCGCGCTCAGCCGGCCGGCCACGGGTTCGGGCGTGCCGGACGGAACCACCACGCCGAACCAGGATGTGGCGATGAAGCCCGGCAGGCCGGCTTCCGCCGCGGTGGGCACGTCGGGCAGCGCCGCGCTGCGCGTGGTGCTGCTCAGTGCCAGCGGCCGCAAGGTGCCTGCGCGGATATGCGGCGCCTGCACGGCGGCGGTGTCCACGGCGACCTGCACGTGGCCGCCCAGCACTGCCTGGATGGCGGGGGCGCTGCCGGCAAACGGCACATGCAGCAGCTTCGTGTCGCTGACCGTGCCCAGCAGCTCGCCGGCCAGGTGGCAGACGGTTCCGGTCCCGCAGGAGGAGTAGCTGACGACCTCGCCCTGCCGCCCCGCGCGCGCGACGAGCGATGCAAGGTCCTGGTCGGGCGCACTGGCGGCCACGGACACGATATACGGCACTTCCGCGACGAGTCCGATGGGCGTGAAGCTGCGCACCGGGTCGAAGGGCAGGTCGCTGCGCAAGGCGGGCAGGATGGTGAGCTGCCCGGTCGTGGCCAGCGAGAGCGTGTAGCCGTCCGGGGCGGCGCGTGCAGCGGCTTCCGCCGCGATGGCGGTGCCCGCACCGGGGCGATTTTCCGCCACGACGGGTTGGCCCAATTGCGCACCCAGTTCGGTGGCGATGGTGCGGCCGATCGTGTCGGCGGCGCCACCGGGCGGGAAGGGAATGATGAGCTTGAGTGGGCGCTGGGGCCAGGCGCCGTGGTCCTGCGCCGCCGCAGGCATGCCGGCGAAGAGGGTGAGAATCGAGGCGCCCAGGGCCAGGCGGTGCAAGAGGCGATTCTGCAAGAGGCGATTCGTTTTCATCATGCCACCTTGCGTCCTTGCGCGTTGCCGCGAGCCTTCACGCCCTCGCGCAAGCGCGGTATCAGTTCGCGGCCGTAGTCCGTCACGTCTTCCAGCGGATCGAAGCCGCGGATGAGGAAGGTGCTGACGCCAAGGTCGTAGTAGGCGAGCAAGGCGTCGGCCACCTGCTCGGGCGTGCCTACCAGTGCGGTGGAATTCGATCGCGCACCTGTCAGTTTCGCGATTTCCGTCCACAGGCGGTCGTCCACGCGCGAGCCCTTGTCGGCAGCCGCCAGCAGGCGTCGCGCGCCTTCGCTCTGTTGCGGCCCTTCCGAGACGAGTCCCGCTTTTTCGCGCAGCGCGCGCGCCTGGGACAGGATGCTGTCGGCCCGCGCCCAGGCCTTTTCCTCGGTATCGGCCAGGATGGGGCGGAACGATATCGAGAAGCGCACCCGGCGCTGATGGCGCGCCGCCTCGGCCTGTACGCGCGTGGTCAGTTCGCGCACCTGCTCGCGCGACTCACCCCACAACGCATAGATATCGGCGTGCTTGCCAGCCACCGGCAGCGCGGCTTCCGATGCGCCGCCGAAGAAGATGGGCACGTGCGGCTGTTGAGCGGGCTTGACTTCGGAATAGGCGCCCTCGAAACGGTAATAGCGGCCATCGTGGTCGAAAGGCTTGTCGGCGGTCCACAGGCGGCGCAGCAGGCCCAGGTATTCGTCGGTGCGTGCATAGCGCCCGTCGTGGTCCAGGTAGTCCCCGTCGCGCCGCTGTTCCGTGTCCGATCCCCCCGAGATGAAGTGCACGCCCAGCCGTCCCCCTGTGAACTGGTCCAGGGTGGCGATCTCGCGCGCGGCAAGCGTCGGTGCCACGAAACCGGGGCGGTGGGCCAGCATGAAGTGGATGCGCTCGGTCACCGTGGCGGCATACGAGATGGTGAGCGGCGCCGACGGGCCGGTGGAATGGTGAGGGACGAGAATGCGGTCGAAGCCCGCGGCCTCGTGCGCTTGCGCGAAAGCCCGCACGTAGTCGCGGTCGACCACGGGGCCCTGCTTGGGGTGGATCTCGGACTGATGCTGGCTCTGGATCATGCCGATGATGTCTAGGGTCATGGAAACGCCTTTGCGGTCTGGCTGGAATGAAGACGCGCCGGCCCTCCGCCTCGCGTCATTGATTGAATAATCGTAGGTGATGGTTATGCATGAATTAAATAATTAATCCTGCGCTGCATATGCGAAATGCATCGTTATGGCGAGGCGGATGGAGGGCTAACCTAGGGCGCTTCCCCTTGCCCTGCTGTGCGCCTGCCCGCCATGTCCCTGTCTTCTCTCGCTGACCCTCCTCGTGCCTGCGATCGGGCGATCATTGCGGGTCGCATTGCGGCACATGCCTTGGGGCCCCGCCTTGCGGCCGGCGCCGACGCGCTGGACCGAGAGGGCGTCTTTCCCCATGACAATTTCCCCCTGCTGCACGAGGCGGGACTGATCGCCTACGCGGCGCCCGCGCCGCACGGCAAGGGCGCCGGCCTGGCGGCCTGCCGCGCTGTGATCCAGGCCGTGGCGCAGGCCGAGCCCGCCACGGCGCTCGTGCTCGTCATGACTTACCTGCAGCATCGTCAGTTGTCTTGCCCGGGTAGCCGATGGCCGCGCGACGTGCAGGATCGCGTGCTGGTATCGGCGGCCCGCGACGGCGCGCTCATCAATGCCTTGCGCGTGGAACCCGAGCTGGGCACGCCCGCGCGCGGCGGGTTGCCCGCGACGGTGGCCCGCCGCGACCGCCAGGGCTGGCGGCTCTCCGGCCACAAGCTTTACGCCACGGGCATACCGGCCTTGCGCTGGCTGGCCGTCTGGGCTCGCACCGACGAGGCGCAGCCGCGCACGGGTGTTTTTCTGCTGGAGCGACGGGCGGGGCAGGCGGGCTTGCGTGTGGTGGAGAGTTGGAACCACCTGGGCTTGCGCGCCTCGGGTAGCCACGAGGTGATCTTCGATGACGTGTTGCTGCCGTTCGAGCATGCGGTGGATCTGCGTGTGCCAGAGGACTGGGCGCCGGAACGGGCCAGCAGCGCTGACCGTGAGGGCCACGCCATCCAGCAGGCCTGGATGAGCGTGTTGCTGGGTACCTTGTATGACGCCGTGGCCAGGGCCGGGCGGGATTGGCTGCTGGGTTTCCTGGCCGGGCGGTCTCCGGCCAATCTGGGCAGGCCGTTGAGCACCCTGCCGCGGGTGCAGGAGCAGGTGGGCGAGATCGAGGCCTTGCTCGCGGCGAACGCGGCCATGCTGGACCTGGCGGCACTGCGCGTGGACGCGGGCGAGCCGCCCTCCGCGGCCGACAGCGGCCTGCTGAAGTTCAACGTGACGTCACGGGCGATCGAGGCAGTGGAGCGTGCGTTGCGTCTTTCCGGCAACCCGGGGCTGAACCGGGGAAATCCCTTGGAGCGCCACTATCGCGACGTGCTGTGCGGGCGGGTGCATACGCCGCAGGACGACACGATCCTGGCCGCCGCCGGGCAGGCGGCGTTCGTGGCGCATCAGGCGGCCAGGCCCGGCGCATGAGCATCCAGGCGTTCGAAGATGTCCGCGACGCAGGCGCCGAAGCGCGCCACCGGGTCCTGGCGCCGGCCCAGCGCCGGTCCATGGGCCAGCCACAGGTCGATGGACAGCTTGAAGTCCTTCACCGGCACCACGGCCAGCGCGTCGCGGTAGGCGCTGTGGGCCAGCAGGGGCAGGGGAACCAGGCCCAGCCCCTGGCCTTGCGCAACGCTCTGCAACTGCAGGTCGCGGCCATAGGTGTCCAGCTTCACGTGGAAAGGCAGGTTCTGCGCGGCGAGCGCGCGCTTCAGGCTGGCGCGGAAACCGCAGCCATCGGGGTTCAGCGCCCAGCCGTGGGCGCTGCAGTCCGCCAGCGTGTATTGCTTGCGGGTCCAGTCCGCGCGGCGCCCCACCACGACGAGCCGGGTCGAGGCCAGGCGGCGGCCCTCCAGCGATTTGGGGATCTGCATGCCGCGCGCCAGGAAGACGATGGCGGCATCGAGTTCCTCCCGTTCGACGCGTTCGAGCAGCGCGCGCCCGCTCAGGCCCGTGGCAACCTGGGGCGACAACCCTTCCCACGTGCTGCGCAGGTCTTGCAGCACGTCGAGCAGGGCCACTTCGCCGATGCCCTGCGTCAGGCCCAGTCGCAAGCCGCCGGAAGGCGGCAGGTCGGCAGCGACCAGTTCGCGCAGCGTGTCGATCTCCTGAAGGACGGCGCGGCATTGTTCTCGCACGCGCAGGCCGATTTCGGTGGGTTTGGGCGGCTTGGTGTTCCGATCCAGGAGTTCCACGCCGAGGACTTCCTCGAGGCTCTGGATACGGCGGGTGATGGCGGGTTGGGTGAGGCCGAGCTCCTGCGCGGCCTGGCTGAGGGAGTGGCAGCGCACCACCGCTACGAAAGCCTCGATGTCGTCTATTTTCATGCGTGAAAAGAATGATTTTCTTCTGAAAATTTCCAAAATAATCATATCCCAAACGACAGGCGCTGCCCATGCCCGACATCGAACCGCTACGTTCCGCCGCGCCGCTGCGCGAATTCGTCAAGGACCTGGCCGGGCTGCTTGCCCGCAAGCCGGAAGAAGCCGCCATCCTGCGGGACGGCGGGGCGTTGCTGGGGCGGCTGGTGGCGCGTGACGACTGGTTGCCCGAGTCGTGTGCGCAGCCTCATCCTCAGCGCTACAGCCAGTACCTGCTGCATGCCGATTCGGCGCAGCGTTTCTCCGTCGTCAGCTTCGTCTGGGGGCCGGGCCAGCGCACGCCCGTGCATGACCATACGGTGTGGGGGCTCATCGGCATGTTGCGTGGCGCCGAGTATTCCCAGCCCTTTCACCGGGCGCCCGACGGCACGCTGGCGCAGGCGGGACCGGCGGTGCGCCTGTCGCCAGGCCAGGTCGAGGCGGTATCGCCGCGCGTGGGCGACATCCATCAGGTTCGCAATGCCTACGAGGACAGGGTGTCCATCAGCATCCACGTCTATGGCGCGAACATTGGCGCGGTGCGCCGCGCGGTGTATGAGGCCGACGGTACGCGCAAGCCGTTCATCTCCGGTTATTCCAACGACTTCCTGCCCAATATCTGGGACCTTTCCAAGACATCGTGACCCCATGAGCCAAGCTGCCGATTCCCTGCCCGCCCTGACCTGCCAGGATGTCCGTCAAGCCTTGCTGCAAGGCACGGAGATCGCGTTGATCGATGTGCGAGAGGAAGACCCCTACGCCCAGGCGCACCCGTTGTGGGCGGCAAACTTTCCCTTGTCGCGCCTGGAACTGGAGGCATGGTCGCGCATCCCCCGGCGCGACACCCTGATCGTGGTCTACGGTCATGACGACGTCAGCGGCGATCTTGCGCCGCGCGCGGCAGCTGTCTTGAAAGCGCTAGGCTACGAGAACGTGCATGTGCTTGCAGACGGCCTTCAAGGCTGGATCGACGCCGGCGGGGAGGTCTTTCGGGATGTGAATGTGCCCAGCAAGGCTTTCGGTGAGCTGGTCGAGGCCGAGCGTCACACGCCTTCGCTTGGCGCCGAGGAGGTCAAGGCGCTGATCGACGGGAAGTCGGATCTGGTGGTGGTGGATGCGCGCCGCTATGACGAATACCACACGATGAGCATCCCCGGCGCGACCAGCGTGCCCGGCGCGGAGCTCGTGTTGCGCGTTCGCGAACTGGCGCCCGACCCCGCCACGCGCGTCATCGTGAACTGCGCGGGACGTACGCGCAGCATCATCGGCACGCAGTCGCTGGTGAACGCGGGCATCCCGAATCCGGTCTGCGCGTTGCGCAACGGCACCATCGGTTGGACATTGGCCGGGCAGGCGCTGGACCGTGGCGCGACGCGCCGCCACCCCGAGCCCAGTGAAGCCACGCGCGTGCAGGCGCGCGCCGATGCGCGGCGCGTGGCCGACAAGGCGGGCGTGCGGCGCGTCGACTGGCCGTCGCTGGCCACGCTGGAGGCGCCGGACCGCAACGTGTATTGGCTGGATGTGCGTACCCCGGAAGAATACGAGGCCGGCCATCTGCCGGGCTTCGCCAGTGCCCCGGGCGGCCAATTGGTGCAGGAGACCGATCATGTCTTGCCGGTGCGCGGCGCGCGCGTGGTGTTGGCCGATGACGATGGCGTGCGCGCCAACATGAGCGCGTCGTGGCTGGCGCAGATGGGCTGGGAGGTCCATGTGCTCGATGCCGTGCCCGAGGATGCACCCCGCCAGGGCGGGCCCTGGCGCCGCCCCTCCCTCCCGCCGCCCGAGGCCGACACCATCGATGCCGGACAGCTTGCCGCGTGGCTGGAGGAAGGGGGCACCGCGGTGCTGGATTTCACCACCAGCGCCAACTATGTGAAAGGACATATCCCCGGCGCGGGCTTTGCATTGCGTGCACAGCTGGCCGCCGCGCTCGCGGCCTCGCCTGCCGTGCATCGCTACGTCTTCACCTGCGGCTCGAGCCTGCTGGCGCGCTTTGCCGCGCGCGACGCCCGGGCCCTGACCGATGTGCCGGTGTTCGTGCTGGAAGGCGGCACTGCTGCCTGGGTTGCGGCGGGCCATGCCTTGCGGCAGGGCGAGGCGTGGCTGGCCTCGCCGCGCACGGACCGCTACCGTCGTCCCTACGAGGGGACGGATGCGCCGCGCGAGGCGATGCAGGGCTACCTGGATTGGGAGTTCGGCCTGGTCGAGCAGTTGGGCCGCGACGGCACGCATGGTTTTCGCGTGATTTGACCTGCCTGTGGCTGGCCTTGGCCAGGCTTGCATGCTCAACGCCGTGACGGCGGCATGGCGATGCCTGCTGGCGGCACGAAGGCCGTCACCGGCGGCAAGGGTCCGTCCCAGCGTGTGATCTCGACCGAGGTGCTTTGCGCGGCGCAGCCCTGGCTCAAGCGAGAGGCGCCGATGTCCTGCGTCACGACGTTCGGATTGCCGTGCTTGTCCAAGCCACGCGCGGTGCCTGGTGTCAGCGGGTCGTACCAGGCGCCGGTGGCGATCTGGACGACGCCCTGGCGGATGCCTGCACTCAGGCGGGCCGCCGCCAGGAAAGCGCCTTGCCCGTTGTGCACGCGCACGATGTCGCCATCGGCGATGCCGCGCGGCCGGGCGTCCTCCGGATTCATGGTGAGCGGCTCGCGTTCCTGGATCTTCGAGGCGCGGCTGAGCGCGCCTTGGTCGTATTGGCTGTGCAGGCGGGTGGCAGGCTGGTTGGATAACAGGTGCAGGGGATAGGGCGTCCCGGGCGGGTCGAACCAGGCCGGATGGCCCGGGCAATCGTCGTAGCCGAAGCTGGCGATGCGCGTCGAATACAGCTCGATGCGTCCGGAAGGGGTGGGCAGCGGGGAGGCCGCCGGGTCGCGGCGGAAGTCCTCCAGCAGCACCATCGGGCGCGCGGGCAAGGGCACTTCGAACCGCCCGGCCCGCCAGAATGCGTCGAAGGCGGGCAGCGCGATGCCATGCGACTGCGCGCGCGCCCGGGAGGCGTCGTACAGCAGGCGCAGCCACGTGCCCGCATCGCGGCCCTCCGTGTAGGCCTCCTCGCAATCCAGGCGTCGCGCCAGCGCCGACAGGATGGCGTAGTCATCCCGCGCCTCGGCAATGGGCGGGATCGCGGCCTTCATGGCGATCAGGTAGCGGTCCGAGGCGCTGCTGCCGATGTCGTCGCGTTCCAGGAAGGTCGTCGCCGGCAGCACGATGTCCGCGTGGCGAGCCTGGGCGGTCCAGTACTGCTCGTGGACGATGATGGTCTCGGGGCGATGCCATGCCCGCGCCAGTCGGTACAGGTCCTGATGATGGTGAAAGGCGTTGCCCCCCGCCCAATAGATCAGGCGGATGTCGGGATAGCGCAAGGCCTGGCCGTTGTAATCATAGGTCAGGCCGGGCCGCAGCAGCATGTCGGCCACGCGCGCGACGGGGATGAAGTCCTGGACCGGGTTGTGTCCCTGCGGCAGGCGCGGACCAGAGAACGGCGCGCGTCCGCTGCCTGTGTTGTTCATGCAGCCGTAGCCCAGTCCGAAGCCGCCGCCGGGCAGGCCGACCTGGCCCAGCAAGGCGGCCACGGCCACCGTCATCCAGAATGGCTGCTCGCCGCGCCAGGCGCGCTGCAGGGAATAGGCGGTGTTGATCAGGGTGCGGCGCGAGGCCATTTCCCGCGCGAGCGCGGCGATGTCGTGCGCGGCCAGCCCGGTGCGGGACGCGGCCCAGGCGGGCGTTTTGGGCTGGCCATCGCCGTGGCCCAGCACGTAGTCGCGCAGCGTCGTCCAGCCGGTGGTGTGGCTGGCGAGGAAGGTCTCGTCCGCCAGCCCTTCGTGGAACAGCACATGGGCGATCGCAAGCAGGAAGGCCGTGTCGCTGCCGGGACGGATGGGCAGCCATTGCACCTGCGCGACACCCTGCAGGTCGTCGCGCACGGGGCTGACGTTGATGAAACGCACGCCGCGTTCGGACAGCCGGCGCAGTGCGGTAGGCAGCAGGTGGTCGCTGGCGCCGCCCGGGCTGACCTGCGCATTCTTGAGCGGCAGGCCGCCCAGGCAGACGAACAGTTCGCAATGCTCTGCCAGCACGTCCCAGGATGTGTGCTCGCGCAGCAGCGTGTCCATGTCGGCCACGATGTGCGGCATCAGCACGCGGCCGGCACCCAGGCTGTAGCTGTCGCGGCTGGCGACGTAGCCGCCGAAGGCATTCAGGAAGCGGTGCAGCTGTCCTTGCGCGTGGTGGAAGCGTCCCGCGCTCGACCAGCCGTAGCTGCCGCCAAAGATGGCGCCATTGCCATGCGCGCTGCGCACGCGCGCCAGCTCGCCCGCGGCGAGATCGAGTGCTTCGTCCCAGGGCACTTCCACATAGGCGTCCTGGCCCCGCAAGGCCGCGCTGGCGCGGCGGGTGCGAGGGTCCAGGAAGCCCGCTCGCACGGCGGGCCTGCGCACGCGGGTGGGGCCATCGATGGCGCCGGGCACGGAGCCGCCGATGGGGGAGGGCGAGGCGTCCCAGGGCGCGGGCGCCAGCGCGACGACCCGGCCGTCCTCGACCCGGGGCAGGTAGACGCCCCAGTGCGTGGCGGTGAAATGACTGCCCATGCCGCCGCCAAGCCGCGTCAGACGCGCACCAGGTGATCGCGCACCTTGATGGCCTGGGTCAGGATCTTGCGCTCGGACAGCCAGTCCGCGGCGAATTGGAACTTGTCCAGGAAGGCGGCATCGTCCACCTCGTGGAAGTCCCACTGCTGGCGGTAGTCCACCAGCTTGTCGCGCACCGTATCGGCATAGCCGCCTTCCTTTTGCGCCAGTGTCTGCGCGGCCAGGGTGTTGCCGTTGATCCACGCGGCGTCCTGGGCATAGGCATCGATGACTGCGCGCACGAGCGCCGGGTTGTCCTGGGCGAACTGACGCGTGGTGAGGAGCGAGCTGAAGTCGATCAGGAAGCTCAGGTCCCGTCCTTCCAGGAAGATGTCGCGCGCCTGGGTGGCCTCGCGGGCGATGTCGACCTGCGGCGACCACATCGACCATGCGTCCACCTTGCCTTGCGTGAAGGCGGGCGCCGCGTCGGGCGGGTTCAGGTAGACGAAGCGCACCTTGTCGCGCGCGATGCCGTGCTTCTCCAGGGCCGCCACCAGCAGGAACTCTCCCAGGCCTGAACGATTGACCGCCACGGATTTTCCGACCAAGTCCTCGATCCGGTGGATGCCCGCGTCGGGTTTCACGATGATGGCGGTGCTGCGCGGTTCATAGGTGGCGAATTGCGTGAAGACGAGCGGCGACCCCGCGATGATGGCGGCCAGTGCGGGCGTGGAGCTGCCCCAGAAACCGAAGTCGGCGCTGCCGCCGGTGACCGCTTGCAGCGACGGGGCGTGGTTGGGGAAGGGGCCCACCCATTGCACCTTGATGCCCTGCGCGGCCAGGGTCTTTTCGAATTCGCCGCGCTGCTTGGCGATGAGCGGCAGGCCGCCGCGCCCGTAGCCGACACGCACGGTGTCGGTCTTGCGGCCCGGTTGTTTCTGCTGCGCGAGCAGGGGCCAGGCGGGCGCTGCCAGCGCCGCCGAGGCGGCGCCTTTGAGCAGGGTGCGCCGCAAGCGGTTGGGGTCCAGGGGGTGTGCAGCCATGTCGCGGATGTCTCCAGGGTGAACGAGGCCCGCCGCGCAGGCGCGCGGCAAGCAGGAAGGGCGGTCGGGAGGGCTCAGGCCGCCTGGGGGGCGGGGGCCTGTACGCCCAGTTCGGCCAGCAGGGCATCGCGCAGCGCCACGGCGTCGGGATGGCTCCGGCGCAGGTTGGCCTGCGGCGATATCGTGTACGAGGCAGCGATCATCCCGTCGCGCATGATGAGCGCCCGGCTGGCCAGCGCGATGGCCTCGTCCACGTCGTGCGTGACGAGCAGCACGCCGGGCTGGTGGCGCGCGACCAGCTGCCGGATGAGTCCATGCATCTTGATGCGGGTCAGCGCGTCCAGCGCCGCGAACGGTTCGTCCAACAGCAGCAGTTGCGGTTCGCGCACCAGCGCGCGGGCCAGCGCCACGCGTTGCGCCTGGCCACCCGACAGATTGCGCGGCCAGTCCTCGAGCCGCTCTCCCAGGCCGACCTCGGCAAGCGCGGCTTGCGCGCGGCTTCGTCCCTCTGCGTCCGCCAGGCCCAGCGAGACGTTGCGCCACAGGCTGTCCCATGGCAGCAGGCGGTGCTCCTGGAATACCACTGCGGGCTGGCGCGGGCCGGCGATGCGTCCGCCGTCCACCGGGTCCAGGCCCGCCAGCGCGCGCAGCAGCGTGGTCTTGCCGCAGCCGCTTTCACCCAGCAGCGCGACGAACTCGCCGCGGTCGATATCCAGGTCCAGGTGCTGGATGACTGCGCGCTCGCCGTAACGCCGGACCAGTCCCCGTACCTGGACCGCGCGGTCCGCGCGTTGCGTGCCTGCGTGTGTCTGTCCCATGCTCAGCTCCTGCGGGCGTAGTTGGCGTGCCACGACAGGAGACGCCGTTCCAGTTGGCGGGCAATGGCGTCGGCCAGCACGCCGATGAGGGCGTAGATCAAGATGGCCAGCACGATGATGTCGGTGCGCAGGAACTCCCGCGCGTCCATGGCCAGAAAGCCAATGCCGGAGGTGGTGGCGACGGTCTCGGCCACCACCAGCGCCAGCCAGGCGGTGGCGATCGCGTAGCGCACGCCCGTCAGGATCGAGGGCAGGGCGCCGGGCAGGATGATGCGGCGGATGAGTTGGCCGGTGCCAAGCCCGATGACGCGGCCCAGTTCCACCAGCTTGGGATCGACCTGCCGGATACCCAGCACGGTGTTGATGTAGATGGGGAACGCCACGCCCAGCGCCACCAGGAAGATCTTGCCTCCTTCGTCCACGCCGAACCAGACGATGACCAGCGGCAGCAGCGCGAGGAAGGGAATGGCGCGGACCATCTGGATGCTGCGGTCAAGGAAGGCTTCGGCCATGCGGGAGAAGCCCACCGCGGTGCCCAGCGAGAACCCGATGGCGCCGCCGATGGCGAAGCCCACGAGGGCCCGCAACAGGCTGACCCCCAGGTCTGTCAGCAGCCGGCCTTCACGGATCAGCGCCAACGCGGAGTCGAGCACGCGGCTGGGGGCCGGCAGGACTTGTGGAGACAGAAACCCCGCGCGGGCCAGCCCTTCCCACACCAGCAGCAACAGGCAAGGGACGGCCCAGGAGATCAGGGCCAGCGCGCGCTCACCGAGGTGGGGGGGCGACAGGCGCCGCCGTGCAATGGGCGCTGGTGCCGTAACGGTGGCGGGCGGCGCGTCGCCGCGCAGGGCGCCTGGCAGGCTGGACATGGGGGACTCCGTCATGCGACGGCTGGTCCCACGACGGGCGCCAGCACAGGGTTCGAATCATTTTTTGCATGATAGATTCAAAAAATAATGCGCAAAATAAATAATTCGAATAACCATGTGCCGGCCTGGATCTACCAGGTCAGGCCCAGTCCGGTCGTGATGCGTTTCTCGTTCAGGCTCTGGCGCCCGCCGCTTACCTGGTTGCGCGAGTACGTCAGGAACCACGACACCCAGTCGGTCATGCGGTAGCGCACGCCTGCGGCGGCATCCAGGCTGATGTCGGCCGCGTTGTCCAGCGGACGCATCACTTCGCCCGCGGTGAAGAGCTCCAGGCGCTGGCTGTACAGATAGCGCTTGTAGTCCCAGCGCACGCTGGCGGCGTAGAACTCGTCCGAGGCGCCATCGCGGTAGCGGTAGTTCATGCGCCCCAGCAGGCCGGTCAATGAGAACGCGCCCAGCTCGTTGTCCCAGAACTGGTAGCCCGGGCCGGTGCCCACGCCCGCCTGGCGCGACAGGTCCTCGATCTTGTTGCGGCGGTACAGTCCGCGCCCCTGCCAGAAGAACTTGTCGCTGATGAAGTGGTCGCTGGATGCCGACAGGGCGTACTTGTCGCCGGTGAGCTGGTCGTTGTCCTTCTTGCGCTCGTAGTCGACCGAGCCCTGGTGGCGCCAGCGGCCGTGGCGCAACTCGGTGTCGGCATCGAGCCTGTAGTCCTCGGTCTTGGTGGAGGCCGTCTTGTGATTCAGCCCCATGTTGATGGTGCCTTTCCAGATGGCGTCGTTGATGAAGGGGCGCGGACGCATGACCTGGTCGAGTTCGGGCAGCGGCCTGGTCTGCCGCGTCTCGCTGGTGGCCACGATCACATGCCCCGGTTCGCCGCGTTGCAGCTTGGCCAGGTACTCATCCTTCAGGGCTTCGTCGCGCACCAGGATCTCTTCGCTGCTCTCCAGCGTCTTGACCTTGTTCCAGTCCAGCGTGATGGTGCCGCCGTAATCGGTCTCCAGGCTCAGCTTGCCGGCGTCCAGCAGGCGGATCTTGCCGGTCAGGCGGTCGCCGTTCTGCAGCCAGACGGTATCGGCCAGCACGAGTCCGGGGCCGGCGCAGGCGGCCGCCAGGGCGGCGGCAAGCAGGCGTGGCTGCCAGCGGGAACGCATCGAACGGGGTGGGGGGAAAGGGCGGGCGGGAGGAGAGGCAGGTGCAATCATGCCCAGCATCTTAGGAGGGCGGGCGCACGATGGGGCGGATTGATTCAACCGCTTACAGCGTTGAAAAGTCAGTATCGTCGCGTAACGCGAGTGGCGACGACGTCGGCGAGGCCGACCTGCCCGACGCCCGCGATCAGCCGGCCAGGCGCCGGCGCCGGGAAAAGTCGCACAGCTCGGATGCGCGCCGGGCAATGATCTCCTTTCTTTCGTCCAGCGTGTCCTGGTGGAAGACGGCGCTGTAGGTCATGGGCGGAGGCATGGGATGGCTGTAGACGATCCTCAGCAGCCCGGCATCCAGTTCAGGGCGGAAATAGGCCGGGCACAGCTGGCTGATGCCAAAGCCGTCGATGGTCAACTCGCCAAGCACCGCCAGGCTGTTGGTCGAGAAGACACGATTGAACTGGAATCCATGTTCTTCCAGCCATGGACGGTAGTACCGGCTCTTGCTGGAGTCATGCGACTGCTCCAGGAATGGGTAGAGCGCGAAGTCCCGCGGCCGCATCGGCGTGTCGGGCACCCCCAGGGCCGGACTTGCCATCCACACGTTCTCCACGACTCCGACACTGATCAGGCGGAACTCGTCGCCCCAATAGTTGCCCGGCACGATGGCCATGTCGAGTTCGTGCTGACGCAACTGTTCGATCAGTTGCAGGCCGGGCGCCACGCGCGGTTCCAGCGTGAGCCCGGGATGTTCGCGGCTCAGTGCGCTGATGAGTGCGCCAAGCCAGGTCAAGGCTGTCAGTTCGGTGACACCGATGCGGACCCGGCCGGCAAGTGGGGAGGACCCGCCCGAGGCCTCCGCCATGCGCTTGCGCAGGCGCAAGGCCTCTTCCGCCATGGGCAGCAGGCGTTCCCCTACCGGTGTGATGCTGATGCCTGCGTTGCTGCGGTGGAGCACGCGCTCGCCGAGTTCGGCTTCCAGGTCGCCGACACGCTTGGAGATGGCGGATTGCGTGGTGTGCAGCGTGGCGGCGGCGGCGCTCAGGCTGCCCAGTTTCGCACTGAGGTAGAAGGCCTCGAGCTGTTTGAAGGTGGGATTCATTGCTGCAGAGTTGGTTGTACGCGGGGGCGTACCGGGCATCCTGCCAATTTGGCATGGCCGGGTATGCCGATTACTCGCTAACCCGACGAGGCTGATCGTATCGATAATCCTGACACTGTTCAACGGATTCAGGATCGGCGATGCGTCTTGCGGAAAGGCTTCAGCGAATCAAACCCTCCCCCAGTTCCATGGCCGGGCAACATGCCCGCCAGTTGCGTGCCCAGGGGCGGGATATCGTCAGCCTGACGTCGGGCGAGCCCGACTTCGACACGCCCGAACACATCCGCGCAGCGGCCTTCCGCGCGATGAACGCGGGGCAGACGCGCTACACCGACGTGGCGGGCACCGTTGCGTTGCGCGAGGCCATCCAGGCCAAGTTCGCGCGTGAGAACGGGCTGGATTACGGCATCGATGAAATCATCGTCAGTACAGGGGCCAAGCAGATCATCTTCAACGCGATCATGGCGACCGTGGATACCGGTGATGAAGTCATCGTGCCGGCGCCCTACTGGGTCTCGTATCCAGACATCACCCTGCTGGCAAATGGCACGCCGGTGATCGTCGACACGCGGGCGGAGGACGGCTTCCGGCTGCAGCCCGAGGCGCTCGAGCGCGCCATCACGCCGAATACCCGTTGGCTGATCCTGAACGGGCCGAACAATCCCAGCGGCGCCAATTACACGAAGGCGGACCTGCTGGCGCTGGCCGAGGTGCTGCTCAGGCATCCCCACGTCTGGATACTGACCGACGATATCTATGAGCATCTGCTGTATGACGGTCGTGTCTTCCACACCCTGGCGCAGGTCGCGCCCGCGCTCAGGGCGCGCACCCTGACGCTCAATGGCGTGTCGAAGGCGTATGCCATGACGGGCTGGCGCATCGGCTACGCGGGCGCGCCCGTCGCGCTCATCAAGGCCATGACGAAGCTGCAGTCGCAGAGCACCTCCAATCCCAGCTCCGTCAGCCAGGCCGCGGCGTTGGCCGCGTTGACAGGCCCCCAGGATTTCATCGCGCAAAGCCGCGAACGTTTCCAGGAGCGGCGGGATCGCGTGGTCGAGGCGCTCAATGCCATCGATGGCATCCGCTGCGCCAGTCCGGAAGGCGCCTTCTATGTGTTTCCGGCGTGCGATGCCTTGTATGGCGCCACCTTGCCGGATGGCTCCCGGCTGGAAAACAGCGAGCAATGGGTGCTTCATTTGCTCAATGCCCAGAATCTGGCGGTGCTGCAAGGCTCTGCCTATGGCGTGGACACGCATTTCCGCATTTCATTCGCCGCCAGCGTAGCGGTGTTGGAAGAGGGGTGTCGGCGCATTGCCCAGGCTCGAGCACAGCTGGGTTGATTCAACAAAACCATCTCAATGACAAGGGGAAAAACATGCCAGCCAAGGCAATCTTCAAACGCATTTCCGGCGCAGCGGCCATCGCGGCGATGTTCACGGTGGCAACGCCGTTCGCGCGTGCCGCCGACTTTCCAAGCAAGCCCGTCAGGCTGATCGTGGGATTCGCGCCGGGCGGCTCCAATGACATCATCGCCCGGCTGCTCGCGCCCAAGCTCGAGGCCGAGCTGAAGCAGTCGGTGGTGGTCGAGAACCGCCCCGGCGCGGGCGGCAATATCGCGGCTGACGCCGTCGTCAAGGCGGCCCCGGATGGCCACATGGTGTTCATGTGCACCACCGGCACGCTGTCGATCCAGCCGTTCCTGCCCGTTCGCATGCCTTTCGACGTGAAGGACATCACGCCGGTCACGCAGATTGGCAACACGCCCTATCTCATGCTGGTCAGCAAGCAGCTGCCTGTGTCCAACGTGGGTGAATTCCTGCAATACGCCAAGGCCAACCCGGGCAAGGTCAACTTCGCCTCATCGGGTAACGGCACGACGGCGCACCTGGCAGGGGAGATGCTGCGCACGCAGGCGGGCATCGACATCGTCCACGTTCCCTACAAGGGCGCCGGCCAGGCGATGGTCGATCTGACCAGCGGCCTCGTGTCGCTCATGTTCGACCAGGCTGTCAGCTCCGCACCCTATATTTCATCGGGTACCTTGAAAGCGCTGGCGGTGGCCAGCGATCGCCGCCTGCCCGGCCTGCCGGACCTGCCGACCACCGAAGAGTCCGGCCTGCCCGGCTTCAATCCCTCGCCCTGGACCGGCCTGTGCACGGGCCCCGGCGTGCCTGCCGCCGCGGTGAAAACCTTGCAGCAGGCGATGGCGCGTGTGCTGGCGGATCCGGAGATCCGGCAGCGCTTCGAGCGCGACGGCATCGAACCCGTGGGCAGCGCCCCGGCGCAGTTCGCTGCATTCCTCGAGGCCGATCGCAAGAAGTGGGGCGATCTCGTCAAGAAGGCCGACATCCAGTTGTAAGCACCAGGCCGCGGGTCGATCACCCGCGGCCGCCACGGAGACCAGTGACGTGATTGCCGATACTTCTTCCATCCAGTGGCCCGCGGGTTACCGCATCCATCCTCGCGCGGCGGGGGTCGACGCCGAGACGCTGGCCGCCTATCGCGCGTTGCCCGTGGCCGCGATTGGCGACGCCATGAGCCGGAACGTGGGCACCCTGGGCTTGCGCCAATACCACGCGGGGCTGGAAACCGTGTTGTGTGGGAACGCCTTTACCGTCCGCGTGCGGCCGGGCGACAACCTGATGATCCACAAGGCGCTCGAGATGGCGTGCCCGGGAGACGTGCTGGTGATCGACGGGGGCGGCGATCTCACGCAGGCGCTGGTGGGCGGCCTGATGCGCACCACCTGCATCGCCCGGGGCCTGGCGGGCCTGGTCATCGATGGCGCCATCCGTGACCGGGTGGAGTGGGCCGAGCCGGGGATGCCCATCTTTGCCAAGGGCCACACGCACCGTGGACCCAGCAAGGACGGGCCTGGAGAAATCAATGTCGCCATCGCCTGCGCGGGACTGGCCGTCTCGCCCGGTGACGTGATCGTGGGCGACGCGGATGGCGTCATTGCGGTGCCGGCCGCCCAGGCACAGGATGTGTTGCGCCGCACCCGGCTGCACCTGGAAAAGGAAGCGCAGATCCGCGCGGGCAATCGGGCGGGTACGACGGATCCGGAACGATTCGACGCGATATTGCGCGCCAAAGGCCTGCCTGTATAAGGCAGGCGTTGCGTGACGGGCGCTCCCTGGCGCCGCCGACGCGGGTCTGGCGCGGGTCTTGCGGTAAGCGCGTGGAGAGCGGCTGTTCAGCCGGCGTGCGCCTGCGCGGGCCCGATGAAGCTGCCACCGCCTTCGAAATTGCAGACTTCCTGCGCCATCTCGATCACTTTCGCCACCAGGGGGCTCATGACGGTCTTCTTGTAGACGGCGTAGTAGTGCACCCGCGGCAGGTCGGGGGCGACATTCAGCTGCACCAGGTCGCCCCGGCTCGTGAGCGGCGCGAAATACGAGGGCGGCAGGTAGCTGATGCCCAGCCCCAGCATGGTCAGTTGCGCCACCAGCCCCAGGCTGTTGCAGGTCAGCACGCGCTTCACGCCCATGCCCTGCTCGGCAAACCAGGCGTCGTACAGGTGCGTCAGGGCCGAATTGGTGGGCTGGGTAATGACGGGGTGCTGCACTAGGTCGAAGGGCGACAGCACCTGGCTGGTGTCGATGCCCAGGCGCGGGCTGGCCATCCAGACGTTGCGGATGGAGGCCAGCGGCACGCAGTCGTATTCATAGCTCCAGAACGGGCCGGGCATCAGCGCCACGTCCAGCGAGTCTTCGGCCAGGCGCTTGTAGAGCGTCATGCCGCCGTCGATCTCGGGCAGCAGTTGCAGGCGTGGATAGCGCCGGGTGCTCTGGTCGATGAGGGTGGCCAGCCACGTGAGTCCGATGAGCTCGGTGGCGCCCAGCCTGACGGTGCCCGCCAGCGTGTGGGCGTCGCCCATGCGCAGCGCGATGCGGGTGTTGAGCTCCAGCATCTCGCCCGCCAGGTCGAAAAGCTTGCGGCCCTGGGCGGTCAGCGTCAGCGCGCGGGTCTGGCGGTTGAGCAGCGGGCCGCCGGCGAAGGACTCCAGCTCGGCCACGCGCTTGGCGATGGCCGACTGGGTGGTGTGCAGCTTCTGCGACGAGGCGCTGAAGCTGCCCAGCACGGCGCTCCAATAGAACGCTTCCATCTGCTTGAGCGTGTACATCGCGGACGTGGGGGCGGGCGGTTGGAAAGCGCCAACCTTACCACCAACGTCCGCGCGCCCGGCCGCGCGGCGCATGGGGCCTATCCGCGGGGCGACAGGATGTCCTGCAGGAAGCGCTGCGCGCGCGGATGCTCAGGCGCCGTGAAGAAGCGCTCGGGCGTATTGCTTTCGATGATGGAGCCGCCGTCCATGAACACCACGCGGTCCGACACGTCGCGCGCGAAGCCCATTTCGTGGGTCACGCAGACCATGGTCATGCCGTCCTTGGCCAGCGATTTCATGACCTGCAGCACTTCGCCCACCATTTCCGGGTCCAGCGCGCTGGTCGGCTCGTCGAACAGCATGACCGGCGGTTGCAGGGCGAGCGCGCGCGCGATGGCCACGCGTTGCTGCTGGCCGCCGGACAGGTTGCCCGGATAGGCGTCGACCTTGTGCGCCAGGCCCACGCGCTCGAGCAACGCGTGCGCGGTGGCGGTGGCTTCCTTGCGCGACTTCTTCTGGATGCTGACCGGCGCGAACAGCACGTTGTCCAGCACGGTCATGTGCGGGAACAGGTTGAACTGCTGGAACACGAAGCCGATGCCTTCGCGCAGCTTGTTGATGTTCAGGCCTTTCTGGTAGACGTCCTGGCCGTTCACATGGATGCTGCCGCCCTGGATCGGCTCCAGGCGGTTGATGGTGCGGATGAGCGTGGACTTGCCGGAGCCGGACGGGCCGCAGACGACCACGACTTCACCGCGCGCGACCTCGAAATCCACGTCCTTCAGGACATGGTTCTCGCCGTACCACTTGTTGATTTTCTCGAGCTTGATCATGACGGGTTCTCTATCTAGACCATGGCGCGCGCGCGGCGCACCCGGACATCCAATGCATACAGGCCGCGGCTGAGCGTGAAGCAGACCAGGAAGTACATGATGGCCAGCACGCCGAAGACCTGCAGCGGCTGGGTGAGCACCATGTTGTTGACCTGGTTGGCCGCGAAGGTGAGCTCGTTGACGCTGATGACATAGCCCAGCGACGTTTCCTTGACGGTGGAGACGAACTGGCTGGTCATGCTGGGCAGCACGTTGAAGAGCGCCTGCGGCAGGATGACCTTGCGTAGCGTCGTCCAGTAGCCCACGCCCAGCGAGCGCGAGGCTTCGATCTGGCCTTTCGGGATGGCTTCGATGCCCGAGCGGATCACTTCCGACAGGTAGGCGCTTTCATAGATGACCAGCGCCGCCACCAGGGTGGTGAAGCCGCTGACTGCCTCACCCGTGAGCTTGGGCACGGCGAAGTAGGCCCAGAAGATCAGCATCAGCAGCGGCATGCCGCGCACCGTGTGGACCAGGCCCGCGCTGAGCACGCGCAGGATGCGGAAGGGGCAGGTGCGGGCGATGGCGATCAGCAGCGCCAGCGGCAGCGACAGCAGCAGGCCGCAGATGGCCAGCAACAGCGTCATGGCCAGGCCGCCCAGCGGGCCGTTGGGATACTGGCCCACCAGCAGCATGGGCCAGTATTGCGAGACGATATCAAGCACGGTCGGTCCTCCTGCCCAGGTTGTAGCGGGCATAGACGCGCGAGCCGATGAACATGATGAGGAAGGAGCCGAGCAGGTACATGATGGTGGCCGCGCCGAAGGTGGCGAAGGTGCGGTAGGTCTCGTTCTCGATCTCGCGGGCCTGGTAGGTCAGCTCGACGACACCGATGGCCATGGCCACGCTGGTGTTCTTGAAAAGCAGCAGCGCGCGGCTGACCAGCGGCGGGATCGAGATGCGCAAGGCCTGCGGCACGATGACGTGGCGCATGCATTGCAGATAGCTGGCGCCCAGCGCGCGGGTGGCCTCGAATTGCGTGAACGGGATGGCGCGCAGGCCGCTGCGGATGTCTTCGGCGATGTAGGCGGCCGAGCCCAGCGACAGCGCGATGGCCGCCAGCGACAGTTCGGCGTTGTGCTGGTAGAGCCAGCTGCGGAAGCTCTCGGGCAGCAGTTCAGGCATGCCGAAGTACCAGAACAGCACTTGCACCAGGAGCGGCACGTTGCGGTGGTATTCGACGTAGGCGTCGACGAACCAGCGGGCCGCCGCGACATTGGTCGAGCGCACCACGACCAGCGTGACGGCGATCGTGAACGCCATGACCCACGACACGGCAAACAATTGCACCGTCGTGAGCATGCCGTCCCAGAGCTGCAGGAGTTGGGCGGAAGTCAGGAACATGATGGAACAGAGGCAGCGGTCGCGCCGCGATCAGGCGGCGCGACCGGGTGGGACGGGATCAGCCCTGGCTTAGCCGCCGATGGGGCCGAACTTGAACGAACGCTCCAGCTTGTAGGGCGATTCCGGGCCGAACCACTTGTCGAAGAGCTTGGTCGCTTCGCCCGACTGCTCGGCGTCTTCCAGGATCTTGTTCACGGCGTTCAGGAACGTGGGCTCGCTCTTGCGCACGCCCAGGCCCCAGTCCTCGTCGAACACCGCCTTGTCCAGCACCTTCACGGGCGAGGTGGGGGGGCTTTGCAGCACCAGGCGGGCCAGCACGAGTTCCGAGGCGAACTGGGCTTCGGTCTTCTTCTGCTGCAGCGCCAGGTAGGCGGCCGAGCTGTCGGTGTAGCCGATCACCTGCGATTCCGGCAGGCGGGCCTTGATCTCGCGCTCCGAGCTGGAACCCTTGGTCGCGCCGATGCGCTTGCCTTTCAGGCCTTCGACGTCGGTGATCTTGGAGTCGGCGCGCACCAGCAGCTTCTGCGGGCTGGTGTAGTAGCGGTGCGAGTAGGCGATCTGCTCGGCGCGCTCGGGCGAGTAGCCCAGGTTGGCGGCCAGGATGTCGACCCGGCTTTCGTTCAGTTCCGGCACGCGGGCCGCAACCGACAGCAGCTTGTACTCGACCTTCACGCCCAGCTTGTCGGCGACCAGCTTGCAGATGTCGACGTCATAGCCGATCAGCTGGCGCGTGGCGTTGTCCTGGAAGCTGAAAGGTTGCGAGGTGCCCAGCGTGCCGCACAGCAGCGTGCCGCGCTGCTTCACGTCGGCCAGCTGGTCGGCGTGGGCGGCGGCGCTGCCCAGGAGGGCCGCGCCCGCCAGGACGGTGGCGGTCAGGAACTTCGAAGTCATGGTGTTTCCCCTTGATATGGGCAGCCATCGGCCGCCGGTTGATTGTGGATCAGCTCAGGCGGGCGCACGCGGCGCGTATACCTTCGCATCCTTTCTCGATGTCGTCCAGGGAGGCCGCGAACGACAGGCGGAACGTGCCCGGGGCGCCATAGGCATGCCCGTCGATGACGGCCACGCCGGCTTCGCGCAGCAGGTAATGGGTGACGTCGGTGTCGTTTTCCAGCACTTTGCCGTCCGGCGTGGTCTTGCCCAGCAGGCCGTTGCAGTCCGGGAAGACGTAGAACGCGCCATCGGGCACCACCACCTTCAGGCCGGGCACTTGCGACAGGCGCTCGACGGCGGCGTCGCGGCGCTGGCGGAAGATCCCGGCGAATTCGCGCACGCAGTCCTGCGGGCCCGACAGGGCTTCCACGGCGGCTGCCTGGCTGATCGAGCAGGCGCCCGAGGTGCTTTGCGACTGCAGCACGGCCATGGCCTTGATGAGGTCGGCGGGACCGGCGCCGTAGCCGATCCGCCAGCCGGTCATGGCATAGGCCTTCGACACGCCGTTGATGATGAGCGTGCGCGCGGCCAGTTCGGGCGCCACCTGCACCGGGTGCACGGTGGGCTCGCCCGTGAAGTTCAGGCGCGCATAGATGTCATCGGTCATCAGCCAGACTTGCGGATGGCGCTTGAGCACCTCGGCCAGGCCTTCCAGGTCTTCGCGCGTGTAGAGCGCGCCTGTGGGGTTGCTGGGCGAGTTCATCATCAGCCACTTGGTGCGCGGCGTGATGGCGGCTTCCAGCGCCTCGGGGGTGAGCTTGTACTGTTGCTCGGGCGTGGTGGCCACCGCGACGGGCACGCCGCCGTTGACCACGACCATGTCGGGGTAGGACACCCAGAACGGCGCGGGGATGATGACCTCGTCGCCGTCGTTGAGCGTGGCGCCCAGGGCGTTGAAGATCACCTGCTTGGCGCCGGTGCTGACGATGATCTGGGCGATCGGGTAGTCCTGCCCGACGTCTTCCTTGATGCGGGCCTGCGCGGCACGGCGCAGCGCCGTGGTGCCCTGGGACGTCGGGTACTTGGTCTGGCCGGCGTCCATCGCGCGCTTGGCGGCGTCGATGATGTGCGCCGGGGTCGAGAAGTCCGGTTCGCCGATGGTCAGGTCGATGATCTCGCGGCCTTGCTCACGCAGGTCGGCGATGATGGCGCGGGCGGCGACGCTGGGCGAGAGCTTGATGCGGCGGATGCGATCCGAGACGATGCTGGGGGTGCTCATCACTTGCCTCCCTGCAGCGCGGCCAGGGCGCTGTCCATCCACGGCTTGGCATAGGTGCCGGCGCGGATCTTCTCCTTGATGGAGGCCTCGTCGGCTTCCTTCTTCAGGGCCAGGACCAGCACGGCCTCGGCCACGTCGGCCGGAATCACGACCACGCCGTCGGCGTCGCCGACGACCACGTCGCCGGGGTTGACCACCTGGCCGCCGACGCTCACGGGCACGTTGATTTCACCGGGGCCGCTCTTGTACGGGCCCTTGTGCGAGACGCCGCGTGCGAAGCAGGGGAACGCCTCGCGGGCGAAGACATCGGCGTCGCGGATGGCGCCGTCGATGACGAAGCCGGCCACGCCGCGGCCTTGGGCATCCATGGCCATCAGTTCGCCGACCAGCGCTTGGGTCAGCTCACCGGCGCCGTCGACCACGATCACGTCGCCGGGCTGGGCGAGCGAGATGGCCTTGTGGATCAGCAAGTTGTCGCCCGGACGGGTCTTGACCGTGATCGCGACGCCGGCCATGCGGGCGGCCGTCGGCGCGTGGCGGGGCGACAGGCCCACCACGCCATACAGGCGATTCATGCAGTCGCTGATCTGGGCGGAGCCCACTTCGGCAAACTGGTTGGGAAGGGTCGCGGGGAAAGGCGAGGCGGGTCGAGCGAGGATGCGTAGACCGACGGGGGACATGATGGGCGCGGCTTGTTGAGTGGACGATGGACGTATTAAAAGTCCGCGTCTTTCACGCGCAAAACGATATAAATTCGCCAGGGATCGCGAATTTTTTTCTTGTTGTGGTGTTTTCCCAGGGAAAACCTCGCCGCGCCTACCGGCAGTCGCGCCCAGGTCTCAGGGAAATCCCCTAGTCTTTTGAGAGGGGGCCGGGACCGCTAGTGCGTGCCGGAACCGCCTCAGCGATCCAGGCCGATCATCCCGACGACGCCCAGCAAGCCCAGCAGGAAAAAGCCCAGCCCCACCTGCACCCGGGCGATCCGGGCACGGCCCGCCTGACGGGTCACTGCCACCGCCAGGCCCACCTGGCGCATGTCGGCCAGCACCTGGGCCAGCCCCTGGCGTGCCAGCGTGTTGGCGTCGGGCGGCGCGTTGTCGACGGGTTTTTCCCAGTGGCGGCTCGTGGCCAGCAGATCGGCCGCCGCGTCGGTCTGCTGCAGCGCCAGCGCGCGCGCCTCGGCCTGCACGGAGGACTCCAGCTGGGCGTCCTGGACTGCCGCCTCTTCCAGCGCGTTATCCAGGCGGGCTGCCACGGGGGCCAGCAGGTCGCCGTCCCGTCCCAGCAGGCTGTCGCGGCGCAGCCGCACCGCGTCGGCAATGGCCAGCAAATGGCGGGCGCCTTCGTGCGTTTCTTCGCGCAGGGCGAAATGCTCGTGCACCAGCGCTTCGAGCTCGGCGTTCTGCAGCAGCAGCGTGGCCTGCTGGTCGTGCAGCGCCTGGGTGCCGCGGGCGATGTCTTCCGTGCGCAGCCGGATGGCTTGCTGCTGGCGCGCCAGCAGGCTTTCCTTGGCCTGGAGCTCGCGGGACTGGGCAACGCCCTGGGAGGTCAATTGCGCAATGTCCTCGCTGACCGCTGCGGTGACATCCGTGTGGAGGGATAAGGCATGTGTCTCTGAGGTGATCTTGTTCTGCAGCATGTCGGCTTGGATAACGGGCGGTCAGGCATTGTTTGAAGCCTATCCGATACCCCAGCCGCAGGTTTTTCAGATGTTTCGGCAGATGCGCCAGAGCTGTTTCAAGACGTAGTGCACACCGTGTCGGCGCATGCATTGCACCGCCATGCCGTCTCATTGCAGGTCTGCAAGACAAAGGTCATGAACCCGGCAGAAAAGTAACTTAGTATTGCGGAAACACTAAAAAACAAGACGATGGTCTACCTGCAGCCTTTCGCTTGGGCCGCGCACAGGGGCACGACATGCACACGCCGCCGAAGTGGAAGGTTCGTTTCTATCTCCTGCCCACCCTCCTGCTGACAGCGTTCGTCATCCTGCTCGCGCTGATCACCCTGAGCATCCTCGCGTCGAAGTTCGACACGATGGCGCGCGACAGCGCCCAGACCCTGTTCTCGCAGGTGGCGCAGCGCAATGCCGATCCCCTGCAGGCGACGCTGGAGACGGTGCGACGCACCGTCGAGCAGCAGGCCCGCCGCAACGCCCGACAACTCTTGCTGCATGACAGGCTGGACCGCGCCTCGCTCGTCCCCATGCTGATTGCCACGCTGCGCGCCACGCCGCGGGCCTACAGCTTCTTCTATGGCATGGAGAACGACGAGTTCCTGCAGGTGATCGGCGTGCGCGCCGATCCGGCCGTGATCGCCGTGCTGCAGGCGCCGTCGGGCACCGCCTTCGCCATCCGCCACATCACGCCGGATACGCCGGACTTCCGGCGCCGGGAAACCTGGACCTTCGTCGATGAGGACGAGGCCGTGCTGGCGGAGTATGAGCAGCGCGCCGCCTATGTGCCGCGAGCGCGCCAGTGGTACACGACCGCGCGTGCGCGGCCTGGCCTGCAGGTCAGCGAACCCTATGTCTACGACTCCCTGCGGGATCTTGGCCTGACCCTGTCCCAGGCGCTGGAGGGCGGGGCGGGTGTCTTCGGGGCGGACGTGGCCCTGCGCGGCCTGGAAGGATTCGCCGCGGCGTCGTTGCGGGGCCTGGACGGCGGGCTCATCGTCACCGGCCCCGACGGTCAGGTGCTGGCCGCGCATGCCGAGCAGCGCTTCGTGGGCCAGCTCGTGCCGACCCTGGCGTCCGTCGATGGCCTGGGCAATCCCTATTTCGCGGCGGCAGGCCCTTTGCTGAGCGAGGCCGACGGCAGCCGCATCGTCAAGGTCCAGGGCGAGCACTTCGCCTATGCCAATCGCGCGGTGCCGATCACGCCTGCCGATGCGCTGCACGTCGTGGCCTTTTCGCCGATGAGCCTGTATTCGGGCCAGATCCGGCAGGCGCGCGATGACATCATGGTCTTCGCCGCCATCACGCTGCTCATCTGCATGCCGCTGGTGTTCCTGATGGCCCGCCGCATCGCCGGCACGCTGGATACGCTGACGCGGGAGTCCAAGCGCATCCAGCGCATGGACTTCAGCGGCGACGAGCCGGTGCGCTCGGTCTTCTATGAGATCGACCTGCTGGGCAGCGCGCATCACACGATGAAGACCGCCATACGGGAACGCAGCAAGGCGCTGGACGAAGCCATGGGCCGGCTGGCACGCCTGGTGGAGAATGGCGTGCAGCTGTCCGCGCGGCGCACGCATGATGAAGTGCTGCGCCACACGGCAGAGAGCGCGCGGCAATTGGTGGGCGCGCAGGCCGCGCAGTTCTGGCTGGCGGACGGCGAGGGCAGCCTGACGCTGGCGGCCGTGGCCGGCATGGCCGAAGCACCGGACACGCGCGTGGCCGTGCCGCATGCAGGACTGGCCATGCCGCGCGGCTGGCAACCGGGTGTCGTGGCGGACCCTTGCGCCTGGGTGGCCGTCAGCCACGAACCCCTGCTGCTGATCGGCAGCGAAGAGGGCTTCGACCTGTCCGCGCAGCAGCGGCTTCTGGGCGAGTTGCCGCGCGGTTTCATGGCCGTGCCGGTGCTGGCGCGCGGCAACAAGTTGCTGGGCGTGCTGGCGTTGGTCAATGCGCGGGATGCCGCGGGCGAGGCCGCCCGCGGTTTCGCGCCCAGCGGCCTGCGCTACGTGCAGACGCTGGTGTCGCAGTCCGGCATTGCGCTGGAGAACCTGGACCTGCTGCGCCAGCAGCGCGAACTGATGGAGTCACTGATCCGCCTGATCGCAGGCGCCATCGATACCAAGAGCGCACACACCGGCGCGCATTGCGCGCGCGTGCCGGAACTGGCGCGGATGCTGGCGCAAGAGGCTTGTCACGTCCAGGAGGGGCCTTTGGCCAGCTTCAGTTTCCAGACCGAGGACGAGTGGACCGAGTTCCGGATCGGTACCTGGCTGCACGACTGCGGCAAGGTGACCACGCCGGAGCACGTGGTGGACAAGGCCACCAAGCTGGAGACCCTCAACAACCGCATCCACGAAATCCGGACGCGTTTCGAGGTGCTGTTGCGCGATGCGCGCATCGCGCAACTGGAAGGCGTTCAGCAGGGGGGCGATCCGGCGGCCCTGCAGGCGGCCTACGAGGCCCGGCGTGCGCAGCTCATGGCGGACTTCGCGCTGGTGGCCGAGTGCAATATCGGCAGCGAGTCCATGCCCGTGGAACAGGCCGCGCGCTTGAAGGAAATCGGCGCACAGACCTGGATGCGGCACTTCGATGACCGCCTGGGCCTGTCGCACGACGAGGAACGCCGCCTGGAAGGCGTGCCGGCGCCGGCGCTGCCGACCCGGGAGACGTTGCTGCAGGACAAGCCCAACCACATCATCCCGCGTACCGAAGCCCAGCGCTATGACCCGCGCTATGGCTTCAAGATGGACGTGCCGGATCACCTCTACAACTTCGGTGAACTCTATAACCTGAGCATCGAGCGGGGCACGCTGACGGCGGAGGAGCGCTACAAGATCAACGAGCACATCGTGCAGACCATCGTGATGCTGGACCAGTTGCCGTTCCCGCCGAACCTAAGCCGGGTGGGCGAATACGCCGGCACGCACCACGAGACGCTGATGGGCACCGGCTATCCGCGCCGGCTGGACGAACGGCAATTGTCCGTGCCCGCGCGCATCATGGCGATTGCGGACATCTTCGAGGCCCTGACCGCCTCGGACCGGCCCTACAAGAAGGCCAGGCGCCTGTCCGAGGCCGTTCGCATCCTGGCGTCGTTCAAGCGCAAGCGCCACATCGACGGCGACCTGTTCGATCTCTTCCTGACCTCCGGGGTCTACCGCCGTTATGCCGAGCGCTACCTGGCGCCCTCGCAGATCGACGACGTGGATATCCGGGACTACGTGGGCGCCTGAACGGCGCCCACGCGGGCAGGGTTCATGCCGGGATGGCAGACACCACGCCGCGGCCGGCGAAATGGCCCAGCGTGTTGTCCAGGAAACGCTGCACCGAGTTGTTCACGGCTTCGGGCGACCAGCCTCCCACGTGCGGCGTGAGCACCAGCGTGTCGAAGCCCAGCAGCGTTTCCGGCGCGTCGGGCTCGCTCTCGTAGACGTCCAGGCCCGCGCCGGCGATGCGGCGCTCGCGCAGCGCGCTGGCCAGGGCCTCGGTGTCGATGACGCTGCCGCGCGCCACGTTGATCACATAACCTTGCGGGCCCAGGGCATCCAGCACCTGGGCGTTCACCATGTGATGCGTGGCGGGGCCGCCGGGCGCGGCCAGCACCAGGATGTCGCTCCATTGCGCCAGCGACAGGATGTCGGAGAAGTAGGGATACGCGGCGTCGTCGCGTGCGCGGCGGCTGTGGTAGCCCACTTCCATGTCGAAGGCCGTGGCGCGGCGCGCGATCTGGCGGCCGATGGCGCCCAGGCCCAGGATGCCCAGGCGCTTGCCCGTGAGGCCGGGCGGCATGTCGACGGTGGCGCGCCAGCCGCCCTCGCGCGTGTGGCGGTCCAGGGGCAGCACCTTGCGCACCGTGGCCAGCAACAGCGCGAAGGCGTGGTCGGCGACGCAGGCGTCATTGGTGCCGGCCCCGTTGGCCAGCACGATGCCGCGCTGGCGGGCGTGCGCGACATCGATGTTCTCGTAGCCCACGCCCAGCGCGCAGACGACCTCCAGGTTCGGCATGGCGTCGATCTGCGCGGCGGTCAGGCCCATCAGGCCGGTCGTCAGCACCGCGCGGATGCGCGGGCCGGATTCCGCCAGCGTGCGGGCGATGTCCTCGGCCGAGGTGGCATACAGGACGTCGAAATGTTCGGCGATGCGGGCGCGATGCGCCTCGGACACGAGCGTGCGGATGAAGAGAGTGGGTTTCATGGGAGGGCAGCAGGCTGAGGCGGAAAGGAAATGTGCTGCCGGGCACTGTATCAGCTGGCGCGCTTGCCGCGCGATGGCTGCCGCAGGAAAGCCTGTCCGAATGACGCCTCGGGCGGCCGGCCGAATTCGTGTCTAATGCCGGTACATCCGCTTTCCGTCTTTCCCGCCGGCCTGCCGCGCGTGCCGGTCCGTTCCCGTTCCCATGCCAGATTCCCAGATTCCCGTCGCCATCGTCGGCGGCGGCCCCGCCGGCCTCATGGCGGCCGATGTCCTGTCCGCAGCCGGCGTGCCCGTGCAGCTCTTCGACGCGATGCCTTCGGTGGGCCGCAAGTTCCTGCTGGCCGGGCGTGGCGGATTGAACCTGACGCACAGCGAGCCCGAGCCAGCTTTCCTGTCGCGCTATGGCGCGGCGCAGCAGGCCCTGTCGCCCGCGCTTGCCGCGTTTGGCGCGCGCGACGTCCAGGCATGGGCGGCGGGCTTGGGCATCGACACTTTCGTGGGCTCCTCGGGCCGCGTCTTTCCGGCGGGCATGAAGGCCGCGCCCTTGCTGCGCGCCTGGCTGCACCGCCTGCGCGCGCAAGGCGTGCGTTTCCACATGCGGCACCGCTGGACTGGCTGGAACGACGACGGCGCCTTGGTGTTCCACCACGGCGCCGACACCGTGCCGGTGGCGGCGCAGGCCGTGGTGCTGGCCCTGGGCGGCGCAAGCTGGTCACGGCTGGGCTCCGATGGCGCATGGGCGCCCTGGCTGGTTGAACGCGGCGTGTCCGTGGCGCCGTTGGTGCCGGCCAATTGCGGCTTCGAGACGCCCTGGAGCGAACACTTCATCTCGCGCTATGCAGGCGAACCCCTGAAGTCCGTGGCCTTCGCCGTGGGCGGGGAGCCCGCGGACGCGCCGCTGGCGTGGCGCGTGGGCGAGGCGCTCATCACGGCGCAGGGAATCGAAGGCGGTGCGGTCTATGCCCTGTCGGCGCCGCTGCGCGACGAGATCGCGGCGCGCGGCGACGCCACGCTTTACCTGGACCTGCTGCCTGGCCGCGATGCCGCCTGGGTGCAGGACCAGGCCGTGCACGGTCGCGGCGCGCGCTCCTGGTCCAGCCACCTGCGCACGCGCCTGAACCTGCATGGGGTCAAGGCGGGCCTGTTGCGCGAATGCCTGGGCGCCGAGGGCTATGCCGATCCGGCCACGCTGGCCGCCGCCGCCAAGCGCCTGCCGCTGCGTCTCGTGGCCTGCCGGCCGTTGGACGAAGCCATCAGCACCGCGGGCGGCGTCCGCTTCGCGGACATGGACGAGGCCGGCATGTTGCGGGCCTTGCCTGGCGTTTTCTGCGCGGGCGAGATGACGGATTGGGAGGCGCCCACGGGAGGCTACCTGCTCACTGCCTGCCTTGCGCAGGGCGTGGCGGCGGGGCGTGGCGCGGCCGCCTGGTTGCGCGGCGGGGACTGACGGCGCAAGGCCCAGGGCCCGCTTGGCGCTGCGATCCGGTCCTCCGGGCAGGCGTCGGGGGCGCGACGCCTTCATGTCGCGGCGTAGTCGCTTGGTCTAAGGGGTGTTCCCCTGAGTGAAGTTCCATCCTATGATGGTTCATTCACCCCCCCTTTCCTGCCGCCGAAGCGACGCCCGCCGGGTCGCGCCCATGAAGAAGGTGATGCCATGCCGCTCGCTTCACCCCTGGCCGAGCTTGCCTCGCAGGATCGCCTTGCCAGCCTGACCCGCACCGACATCGGCGAGGCCAGCCAGCAGGCGGCCATGCTCGATTGCGTCGAGCGCCGCTATTACCAGACCGCGTCCGGCAGCTACCACGGCAGGTTCGAACGCTTCGCGGTCTCGGGCCTTTCCTTCTGTCGCGAATCGCAATGCCGTTCGATCATGCGGCTGGTTGCCATGCCAGATGATCTCGTCACGCTGTTCCTGCCCAGCGACCGCTCCGCGATGCGGGTCGGCGTGCGCGAACTGGGACCGGGCACCGTCGCCTTCCAGCCCGGCGGCTCGCAATTCGACGTCTACACGCGCGGCGAATCCGAGGTCGCGTTCCTGCTGGTCGATGCACAGCGCTTCCGGCGTGCCGCGCTGGGCATGGACGAGGCCTTGTGGGCGTCCCGCCTGGCGCAGGGCGGCCTGCTGCATCTGCGCAACCAGGATTTCCTGCGCCAGGTGGTGTCGCAGGCCCTGCAGGCCGCGCCGCAGTGGTTGTCGACCGACCAGAACGCCGATTGGCAGGACAGCCTTGCACGCGCGACCCTGAGCGCGCTGCTGCAGGAACTCGGCGCGGCCGCCGATGCGCAGGAGCCTGGCGGACGCGCTTTCCTGGGGCACCTGCATGCGTGGCGCATGGCCAGCCGGGCGCGGGACTTCATCGAGGCGTCGGTGCACCGGCGCCTGACCGTGATGGACGTTTGCCTGGAGCTGGGCGTCAGCCGGCGCACGCTGCAGGACGTCTTCCATCGCGTCCTGGACATGAACCCGGTGGCCTACCTGCGCATGGTGCGGCTGAACCGCGCGCGCCAGGAGTTGTGCAATCCCGGCCTGCCGTTGCCCACCGTCGGCGAGATCGCGGCCCGCTGGGGGTTCCTGCATCCCAGCCAGTTTTCGGTGGACTACCAGCGCATGTTCGGCGAATTGCCGTCGCAGACGCTGCGCCGCTCGGCCGGCCTGCCCGGGGTGGCGCCGCGTGCCGCTGCCCTGTGGCCTGCCGGCCGAGCGGGCGCGCATGACGCGCGCGGGCGCTAGGCCTGCGGATAGGCCGAGATCAGTTCGCCCAGGATGCGTACCCCTTCGCGGATGCGCGCCTCCGACACCGTCACGAAGCTCAGGCGCAGGGTGTTGTGCTGCGGGTCGCCCGCATAGAACGGCGCGCCCGGCACGAAGGCCACGCCACGCGCCACGGCCTGCTCCAGCAGGCGCGTGCTGTCGATGTGCGCCGGCAGCGTCACCCAAATGAACATGCCGCCCTCGGGCGTGTCCCAGCGCACGGTCTGGGGGAAATGCTGCGACATCGCATCCAGCATGTGCGTGCACTGCTGGCGATACAGTTCACGCACGGCGGGCAGGTGACCCGCCAGGAAACCATCCTTCACGATCTCGTGCACGGCCATCTGCGTGAGCGTGGCGGTGTGCAGGTCGGTGGCCTGCTTGGCCTGCACCAGCTTGTTGATGAGCGAGGGCGCGGCGGCCAGGTAGCCAAGCCGCAGCCCTGGCGCCAGCACCTTCGAGAACGAGCCCATGCGGATCACGTTCGCGCCGGCTTCCTGTCCCAGCGCCAGCAGCCCGGGCTGGGGCTCGCCGGCATAGCGCAGTTCGCCGTAGGGATCGTCTTCCACCAGCGGCAGGTTCAGGCGGGCCGTGGCCTCCACCAGCGCGTTGCGGCGTTGGCGGTCCAGCGTGCGGCCGGTGGGATTCTGGAAGTTGGGCAGGGCGTACAGGAAGCGTCCGCCTTGGGCCAGCGCGGGCGTCAGCGACTCGGGCTGCAGGCCGCCTTCGTCGGAGGGCACTGACACATAGCGGGGCTGGTACAGGCTGAACGATTGCAGCGCGCCAAGATAGCTGGGGGTTTCGACCAGCACCTTGCTGCCCGGATCGATCAGCACCTTGCCCAGCAGGTCCAGGCCCTGCTGCGAGCCTGACAGGATCAGGATGTTGTCGGGGCCGACCCGCGCGCCCTGGCGGTTCAGGTCCTCGGCCACCCAGGCGCGCAAGGGCCCGTAGCCCTCGGTGGGGCCGTATTGCAGGGCGCTGCGGCCTTGGGTGGACAGCACCTTGTCGTAGGCCGCGCGCACCACGTCCACCGGGAACCCGTCAGGCGAGGGCAGGCCGCCCGCGAAGGAAATGATGTCGGGTCTTTCGGTGATCTTCAGGATTTCCCGGATGGCCGAGCTGGTCAGCAGGCGGGCGCGTTCGGAATAGGTGCAGGCGGGGTCGTAGGGCTGGTCCAAGGCGGATCTCGATGGGGGCGGGCCGGGCCGCAACCGGGTAGCCGCCAGCCCGAAAACCCAAGAGAATACGCCTTTGGCGAAAAGTTGCGCGGCCATCGCCGGTGATGGCGCGCACAACGGCGTCCGGTCTCTTCTGGGTGTCCCTGCTCCTCATGTTCGAACCCTTTTCCTTCTCCTCGCCCGACAAGCCGGGCCAGTATGCCGAGCTGATCCAGCAGGCCCGCGCGCTCTTCGACGGCGAGCATGACTGCATCGCCAACGCCGCCAACCTGGCGTCGCTGGTCTACGGCGCCTTGCCTGATCTCAACTGGGCAGGCTTCTATTTCTTCGACGGCACCGAGCTGGTGCTCGGCCCCTTCCACGGCAAACCCGCCTGCGTGCGCATTCCCTTGTCCCGGGGTGTCTGCGGCGCGGCTGCCAGCCAGGGCGTCACGCAAGTGGTGCCCGACGTGCATGCCTTTCCGGGCCACATCGCCTGCGATGCGGCATCGCGTTCCGAGATCGTGGTGCCCTTGCGGCGCGGCGGCGCCTTGCTGGGCGTGTGGGATGTCGACAGCCCCGTGCCCGGCCGTTTCGACGAGGAGGACAGGCAGGGCATGGAGGCCTTGTGCCAGGCCTACCTGGAGAGCCTGGCGCCCGCCTGAGCGGTGTATCAGGGATAGACCCGGCTTCTTGCAGGGCGCCCCGCATGTATAGTGCGGCAAGGTTTCCAACACGATGACGCAACCCGGCGCGCCTGTCATGGCGCCGGAAAAGCGCGCCCACCGCCATGCCAGCAGCCTCGCCCCTCGAATACCTCGCCACCGCGCTGTTCGCGCTGGCGGTCCTGCACACCTTCTCGGTTCCCGTCTTCGCCCGCCTGGCGCATCGCAACGGGCCGCACGCGGGCGTCTGGCATTTCATGTCAGAGGTCGAGGCCGTCTTCGGCATCTGGGCCTTCGCGCTGCTGGTCGGCATGGCGGCACTGACGGGCCTGCCGTCCATGGTCGAGTACCTGGACACGCGCAATTTCACCGAACCGCTCTTCGTCTTCGCCATCATGGTGGTGGCGGCCAGCCGGCCCATCATCGACCTGGTGGGCCGCGTGGTGCACGCCATTGCGCGCGTGCTGCCTGTCCAGCGCGAGCTGGCCACCTTCTTCGTGATCCTGTCGGTCGTGCCGCTGTCGGGCTCCTTCATCACCGAGCCCGCCGCGATGACGCTCGCCGCGCTGTTGTTGCGCGGCGCCTATTTCCAGCGCCCCGGGCAGGAAGGCTTCAAGTACCTGGCGCTGGGCGTGCTGTTCGTGAACATCTCCATCGGCGGCGTCCTCACGGCCTATGCCGCGCCGCCCGTGCTGATGGTGGCCGGCACCTTCGGCTGGGATTCGGCCTACATGGCCACGCATTTCGGCTGGCGCGCGGCAGTGGCGGTGATCCTCAACGCGCTGGTGCTCACGCTTGTCGCGCGACGCGCGCTGCTCGATGGCGACGTGGGTGAGGACCGCCACGCCACGCCGCGCCATGGCGCCGACCCCAAGCAGTTGCCCGTGCCGTTCGCCGTCATTGTGGTGCACCTCGTCTTCCTGGTCGGCATCGTGCTCTCGGCGCATCACCCGCCCTTGTTCCTGGGCCTGCTCATGCTCTTCATCGGCTTCTGCGAGGCCTACAAGCGCTATCAGTCGCGGCTCATGATCAAGGAGGGGCTGATGGTGGGCTTCTTCCTGGCTGGGCTGGTCGTGCTGGGCGGGCTGCAGAAGTGGTGGCTGCAGGATCTCCTGGGCGGCTTGTCGCCTACCGTGCTCTTCTGGGGCGCCACGGCGCTCACGGCCGTGACCGACAATGCCGCGTTGACCTACCTGGGCTCGCTGGTCGAAGGCACCTCGGAAGCCTGGCGGCTTATGCTGGTGGCCGGCGCCGTCACGGGCGGCGGCCTGACCGTCATCGCCAATGCGCCGAATCCCGCGGGGTTCGCCATCCTGAAGGGCGCATTCCCGGGCGGCACGATCTCGGCCGGCAGGCTGTTCCTGGCGGCCCTGGGGCCGACTGCGGTGGCCGCGTTGATGTTCCTGCTGCCGGTCTGAACGCCGGGGCGGGGGCGACGGTGTCCGGGGCTGGCGTCCCGGACACCGTCGCCCAGGGCAAAACCCGCTAAAATCCCCCGTTTTCCCGATTTTTTTGCGAACGCCCCGCCCATCGCGGGCGCGCACCGGCGCCGCGCGCCGGGGAGCCAAGACCGTGCCTATCTATGCCTATCGTTGCAGCGCCTGCGGCCATGCCGAGGATACGCTGCAGAAAATGTCCGATGCCCCGCTGACGGTGTGCCCGTCCTGCGGCCAGGCCGCCTATGCCAAGCAGGTGACGGCCGCCGGCTTCCAGCTGAAAGGCTCGGGCTGGTATGTGACCGATTTCCGCAATAACGGCAGCGGCGGCGGCAATGCCGCTGGCGCGGCCAAGGCCGGGGGCGACACTGCCGGCGCGGCTGACGCCAAGCCGGCAGCCGAGAGCGCCGCAACCCCGGCGCCTGCCGCGGCCCCTGCTGCGGCCGCCACGCCCGCGGCGCCCAGCGCGTCGTGAGCGCGGATCGCTGACTTTCCGCGCCGTGTCCTGAAACACGGCGCCCCTACAATCGAATCATCATGGCCCACCGTCGCGCGGCCCGCGCCGGCAGGTTCCAACCATTACGGAGTCATCCCGCATGCGTACGTGCTACACCGGCCAGGTTTGCCGCGAACATCTCGGCCAGACCGTTACCCTGTTCGGCTGGGTGCATCGCCGCCGCGACCATGGCGGCGTCATCTTCATCGACCTGCGTGACCGCGCCGGCCTGGCCCAGATCGTGTTCGATCCGGACCATGCCGAGTCCTTCGCCACCGCCGAGCGCCTGCGCAACGAGTTCTGCGTGCGCGTGACCGGCCTGGTGCGCGAGCGTCCGGAAGGCACCGTCAACAAGGACCTGGCCTCGGGCGAAATCGAGATCCTGTGCCGCGACATCGAGATCCTGAACGCCTCGGTCACGCCGCCCTTCCAGCTGGACGACGACAACCTGTCGGAAACCACCCGCCTGACGCACCGCGTGCTGGACCTGCGCCGTCCGCAGATGCAGCGCAACCTCATGTTGCGCTATCGCGTGTCCATCGAAGTCCGCAAGTTCCTGGACAACCTGGGCTTCATCGACATCGAAACGCCCATGCTGACCAAGAGCACGCCCGAAGGCGCGCGTGACTACCTCGTGCCCTCGCGCGTGAACGCCGGCCACTTCTTCGCGCTGCCGCAGTCGCCCCAGCTCTTCAAGCAGATGCTGATGGTCTCGGGTTTCGACCGCTACTACCAGATCACCAAGTGCTTCCGCGACGAAGACCTGCGCGCTGACCGCCAGCCCGAGTTCACCCAGATCGATTGCGAAACCTCGTTCCTGTCGGAAACCGAGATCCGCGCGATCTTCGAGTCGATGATCCGCCACGTCTTCAAGGTGGTCCAGAACGTCGACCTGCCCGAAGATTTCCCGCAGATGACCTATGGCGAAGCCATGCGCCTCTACGGTTCGGACAAGCCCGACCTGCGCGTCAAGCTCGAGTTCACCGACCTGAACGACGTCATGCAGGACGTGGACTTCAAGGTGTTCTCGCAGGCCGCCATCACCCCGGGCAGCCGCGTGGTCGCCCTGCGCGTGCCGGGCGGCGGCGCCCTGTCGCGCAGCGAAATCGACGCGTACACCCAGTTCGTCGCCATCTATGGCGCCAAGGGCTTGGCCTGGATCAAGGTCAACGAGGTGGCCAAGGGCCGCGAGGGCCTGCAGTCGCCCATCGTCAAGAACATCCATGACGCCGCGCTGGCCGAGCTGCTCAAGCGCACGGGCGCGCAAGATGGCGACATCCTCTTCTTCGGCGCCGACCGTGCCAAGGTGGTGAACGACGCCATCGGCGCGTTGCGCGTCAAGATCGGCCACAGCGAATTCGGCCGCAAGACGGGCCTGTTCGAGAACGCCTGGCGCCCGCTGTGGGTCGTCGACTTCCCCATGTTCGAGTACGACGAGGAAGCCGGCCGCTACACCGCCGCCCACCATCCCTTCACCAGCCCCAAGGATGGCCACGAGGACCTGCTGACCAACGATCCGGGCAAGGCGCTGGCCAAGGCCTACGACATGGTGCTGAACGGCTGGGAAATCGGTGGCGGCTCGGTGCGTATCCATCGCGAGGAGATCCAGAGCAAGGTGTTCCGCGCGCTGAAGATCGACGCCGAGGAAGCCCGCGAGAAGTTCGGCTTCCTGCTGGACGCGCTGCAATACGGCGCGCCGCCCCATGGCGGCATCGCCTTCGGCCTGGACCGCATCGTCACGATGATGACGGGCGCGGAATCCATCCGTGACGTGATCGCCTTCCCGAAGACGCAACGCGCGCAATGCCTGCTGACCCAGGCGCCGTCGGCCGTCGACGAGAAGCAGCTGCGTGAACTGCACATCCGCTTGCGCCAGACTGAAGTGAAGTAATCCCCCCCCGAGGCGCTGCGCGCCTCCCCCCCAGGGGGGGCGGCACCTGCGGACCGGCAGAGCCGGCTCCGCGATGCCCCGGGTCAAGGGCATACCGCTGCATGGCGGAGTGAAGCCGCTTCCGTGCCGTGCTGCTTCCCCCACAAACCCCAGGAGGTTTCTCCTGGGGTTTGTTTTTTCCGCTTGTCACCTTGTGAGAGGGACTGACTCGCGGGTGACAGGCTGGCGGGGTTATTCTTTTGGGGTGTCCAGCGTTGGAGAGACTTGGTGTCGGTCATTCGCGTCGTCAGCTACAACATCCACAAGGGCCGGTCGGCCCTGGGTCGGCGGGATTCGCTGTATGAATTGCGGCTGGGGCTGCACGGCCTGCGCCCGGACGTGGTGTTCCTGCAGGAAGTTCAGGGGCGCAACGATGTGTCGAATGTCCTGAATGCCCAGCACGAGTCGCTGGCGGCCGGCCTGCGCATGGAGGTGGCCTATGGCCGCAATGCCGTGCGCGCGGCCAGCGACCATGGCAACGCCCTGCTGTCGCGTTTCCCCATTATTGGCCACGAGAACCAGGACATCTCGGATCACCGCATGGAACAGCGTGGCCTGCTGCATGGCACGATCAACGTCAACGACCGTGAAGTGCACTGCTTCGTCGTGCATCTTGGTCTGTTCGCCGCCAGCCGGGTGCGCCAGATCAACGCGCTGGTCGAGCGTATCGACCGTCTGGTGCCCGACGACGCGCCACTGCTGATCGCGGGCGACTTCAATGACTGGAAAGACATGCTATCGCCGCTCTTCGTGCAGCGATTGGGTGTCTACGAGGTCTTTGCGCACGCCCAGCGCGCGCACAATCCCGGCGCGCCCAAGCTGCTGGATTCGGTCCGCAACCTGAGCAGCGTGCTGCGTGGGCAGGGCTTGCGCCAGAAAGGCCCGGTCCTGCGCACCAATCAGCTGGGCATGGAGGGCGGGTTCAGCCTGCTGCCGCCCCCGCGCACCTTCCCCGCCGCCTTTCCCTGGCTGCGGCTGGACCGCATCTACCAGCGCGGCTTTGCCGTGCGCAGCGCCCGCGTGCTGAAGGGCGCGCCCTGGACCGCGCTGTCGGACCATTCTCCGATCCTGGCCGAGCTGGAGCTGCCTTGACCGTCAGCGCGCGGGCGGCTGCCCGTCGGCTGAAGTGGACCGACGATAACGACATCCAGCTTCTGTGCAACGGCGTGGCATTCTTCCCCGCGCTGTGCGCGGCCATCGATGCTGCCCAGGAAAGCGTGCACCTCGAAACCTATATGTTCGAGCTGGACGAGGTGGGCGAGACCGTCCTGGCCGCACTGGCGCGCGCCACCCAGCGTGGCGTGCGCGTGCGCGTGGTGCTGGACGGCTTCGGCTGCGCGCAGAGCGCAGCCGCCATCGAGGCCCGCGTGGCGGCGATGGGCGGGCAGTTCCGTGTCTATCGTCCCGAGCCCCGGCACCTGGCCTGGCTGGTGCCCAGCCGGCGCCGCTTGCGCCGGTTGCATCGCAAGATCACCACCGTTGATGGCAAGATCGCTTTCGTTGGCGGCATCAACATCATCGACGACTTCAATACCGGCGAGCCGCCCCAGCCCGACGCGCCGCGCGGCAAGCCGCGCTATGACTACAGCTTGCGGGTGTGCGGCAGCCTGGTGGCGCATGCCGTCCATGCGCAGGACCTGCTGTGGGTGCGGATGAACCTGGCGCGCCTGCGTCGCCATCCGGCCGAGTGGCGCACGCTGCGCCTGACGCCGCCCGCCACGCCACAGGGCGAGCCTTGCGGCGCCACGCGCGCGGCGCTGATGCTGCGCGACAACGTGCGGCATCGCAAGACCATCGAGGCGGCCTACCTGCGCGCCATCGCCTCGGCCAAGCGTGACATCGTCATCGCCAATGCCTATTTCTTTCCGGGCCTGGAATTCAGGCAGGCCCTGTCCCGGGCGGTGGCGCGCGGGGTCAGGGTGCGGCTGCTGCTGCAGGGCAAGGTCGAGTACCGCATGCAGTACCACGCCACTCGCGCCCTCTACGACGAATTATTGAGGGCAGGCATGGAAATCTACGAATACATGCCCAGCCACCTGCACGCCAAGGTCGCGGTAATCGACGACTGGGCCACGGTGGGATCGTCCAACCTGGACCCCTTCAGCCTGTTGCTTGCGCGCGAGGCCAATATATTGGTCGATGATCCGGCATTTGCACGCAACTTGCTGGAATCACTCGAGAAAACCATGGCTTCCGGTGGCCGGCTGGTTGAATTGCGCGCCTACGGCAAGCGGGGGTGGTTGCACCGGCTGGTGGACGCCGCTTCGCACGTCATGCTGCGTATCGGCGTCGCGTTGACCGGCAAGGGGACGGAGTACTAACGTCCGGTAATGCCTGGACACGGCTTGTGGGCGTGCCCCTTGGTTGGGGGGCACTACACTGGCGGTCCGGCGACCCCTCTGGCCGCCCGTATCCCAGTCCAGCCCGCCTAGAAGGAGACCCCGCATGTCCACCCACCCGTCGTCGAGCGACCAGCCCGCCATGTCGGTTTCCGTGCGTAAGGTGGCGGTCCTGGGGGCGGGTGTCATGGGGGCGCAGATCGCCGCGCACTGCGTGAACGCGGGCGTGCCGGTGCTGCTTTACGACCTGCCGGCCAAGGACGGCGACAAGAGCGGCATTGCCCGGCAGGCCATCGCCCGGCTGCAGAAGCTCAAGCCCGCGCCGCTGGCCGCGCCCGACCTGGCCGTGCGCATTACGCCGGCCAACTACGACGAACACCTGGACCTGCTGGCGGACTGCGACCTCGTCATCGAGGCCATCGCCGAGCGCCTGGACTGGAAGCGCGACCTCTATGAAAAGATCGTGCCGGCCCTGGGCTCGCACGTCATCCTGGCATCCAACACGTCCGGCCTGTCCATCACCGAGCTGTCCAAGGTGCTGCCTGCCGGCCTGCGGCCGCGTTTCTGCGGCGTGCATTTCTTCAATCCGCCGCGCTACATGCACCTGGTGGAACTCATCCCCACCGCCGAGACCGAATCCGGCCTGCTCGACCAGTTGGAAACCTTCCTGGTCTCGGCCCTGGGCAAGGGCGTGGTGCGCGCGCGTGACACGCCCAATTTCGTGGGCAACCGCATCGGCGTCTTCGGCATCCTGGCCGCCGACATCGAGGCGCGCAAGCACGGCCTGAGCTACGAAGTGGTGGACGAGCTGACCGGCAAGCGGCTGGGCCGCGCCAAGTCCGGCACCTACCGCACGGCCGACGTGGTGGGCCTGGACACGCTGGCGCACGTCATCGAGACCCTGCAGACGGGCCTGCCCGACGATCCCTTCAAGTCGTCCTTCGCCATGCCCGCCGCGCTGAAGAAGCTGCTGGAAAAGGAAGCATTGGGCCAGAAGGCGGGTGCGGGCTTCTATCGCAAGGAAGGCAAGTCCATCCTGCGCTGGGACAATGGCGCGGGCAAGTACGTGCCGGCCGACGGCCAGATCGACCCTGACGTGGCCGAGATCCTGGCGCAGCGCGACCCGGGCGCGCGCCTGAAGGCGCTGCGCGAGTCCGACAAGCCGCAGGCCCGTTATGTCTGGGCGCTGTTGCGCGACACCTTCCACTATGCCGCCGTGCACCTCGCGCAGATCGCCAACAGCGCGCGCGACGTGGACCTGGCCATGCGCTGGGGCTTCGGCCACGAGCAAGGCCCCTTCGAGATCTGGCAGGCTGCCGGCTGGCGCCAGGTGGCGGGCTGGATCGCCGACGATATCGAGGCGGGCGAGGCGCTGTCCTCGCAGCCGCTGCCCGAATGGGTCACCAAGGGTCCGGTGCCCGAGACCGGCGGCGTGCACACGCCCAAGGGCTCGTGGAATCCGCGCCTGGGCCGTTTCGAGCCGCGCTCGACGCTGCCGGTCTACACCCGCCAGATCGTGCCGGTGCGCCTGGCTGGCGAACTGAACCGCTCTTCCACCATGGTGTCGGCCGCGGGCGGGCGCGTGGTGCTCGAGAACGACGCCATCCGGCTGTGGACGCTGCCCGCGCCGCATCCCACGGACGTCCTGGTCGTGTCGTTCAAGACCAAGATGCACACCATCAGTCCGGAGGTCACGCGCTCGCTGCTGCAGGCGCTGGACCTGGCGGAGTCCAATTTCCGCGGGCTGGTGATCTGGCAGGACAGCCACCCTTTCTCGGCGGGCGCCGACCTGAAGTCGATGGTGGCGGCCTACAAGGAAGGGGGGCCTGATGCCATCGAGCCCGAAGAGCGTCGCCTGCAGGAGCTGACGCAGCGCCTGCGCTATGCGCGCGTGCCCACCGTGGCCGCGCTGGCCGGGCTGGCGCTGGGCGGCGGCTGCGAACTGGCCATCCATTGCGCCAGCCGCGTCGCGCACCTGGAAACGTACATTGGCCTGGTCGAAGTGGGCGCGGGCCTGGTGCCCGGCGCGGGCGGCATGGCCTACAGCGCGCGGCGCGCGGCCGAGCAGCAGGCGCTGTGCGCGCCCGGCGCGCCCCTGCTGCTGTTCCTGCAGAAGTTCGCCGAAGCCATTGCCGGCGCCAAGGTGGCTGGCTCGGCACGCGAAGCCGTCACGCTGGGCTATCTGCGCGACGACGATCCGATCGTCATGAACGAACACGAATTGCTTTATGTGGCCGTGCGCCAGGCGCACATGCTGGCCGAAGCGGGCTGGCGCGCGCCGGTGCCCGCGCCGTTCCCCGTCGCGGGCCGTGACGGCATCGCCACGCTGACGGCACAACTGGTGAACATGCGCGAAGGCGGCTACATCTCGGACCACGACTTCCTGCTGGGCCGTCATGTGGCGGAGATCCTGTGCGGGGGCGACGTCGACCCGGGGACACTGGTCGACGAGGCCTGGATCCTGGCGCTGGAGCGCAAGGCCTTCCTGGCGCTGCCTGCCGTCGAGGCCACGCAGGCACGCATCGCGTCGCTGATGACCACCGGCAAGCCGCTGCGCAACTGATATCCCGGATACCGCCACGCGCGCGGCTCGCCGTGCGTGGCCTGAAGATTGGAGACGCCATGCCCCGCACGCTACAGGACGCCTACATCGTTGCCGCCGTTCGTTCGCCGATTGGCCGAGCGCCGCGCGGCGCCTTGCGCCACGTCCGTCCGGACGACCTGCTGGGCATGACCTTGCGCGCGCTGATGGCGCGCGCGCCCAACCTGGATCCGGCCGCCGTCGAGGACGTGATTGCCGGCTGCGCCATGCCGGAAGGTTCGCAAGGCCTGAACGTGGCGCGCATCGGCGCGCTGCTGGCTGGCCTGCCCGTGACCACGGGCGGCGTGACCGTCAACCGTTTCTGCGCCTCGGGCCTGACCGCCGTGGCCATGGCTGCCGACCGCATCCGCGTGGGCGAGGCCGATGTGCTGATCGCCGCCGGCACCGAGTCCATGAGCCAGAACCTGCCCATGGGCGCGAATCCTTCGTTCAGCCCGGACATCTTCGCGCGCGACGAGAACCTGGGCATCGCGTTCGGCATGGGCCTGACCGCCGAGAAAGTGGCCCAGCAATGGAAGGTGTCGCGCGAAGACCAGGATGCCTTCGCCCTGGCCTCGCACCAGCGTGCGCTGGCTGCGCAGACGGCGGGCGAGTTCGATGACGAGATCTTCCCGCTGGCGCTGACGCGGCGCCAGCCTGACGCCGTGACCGGCGAGGTGCACGTGCGCCAGGAACCCTTCAAGGCCGACGAGGGCCCGCGTGCCGACACCAGCCTCGAGGCCCTGGCCAAGCTGCGTCCGGTGTTCGCCGCACGCGGCAGCGTCACTGCCGGCAACAGCTCGCAGACCTCGGATGGCGCCGGCGCCTTGCTGGTGGTGTCCGAACGCGCGCTGAAGACCCACAAGCTCACGCCCCTGGCGCGTTTCGTCAGCTTCGCCGTGCGCGGCGTGCCGCCCGCCATCATGGGGATCGGGCCGAAGGAAGCCATTCCGCTGGCCTTGAAGCACGCGGGGCTGGGCCTGGACAAGATGGGCTGGATCGAACTGAACGAGGCCTTTGCCGCGCAATCCCTGGCCGTCATCCGTGACCTGGGGCTGGACCCGGCCGTGGTGAATCCGCTGGGCGGGGCCATTGCGCTGGGTCATCCGCTGGGCGCCACCGGCGCCATGCGTTCGGCCACCGCCATCCACGCCCTGCACCGCCGCAAGCTGGACTACGCCATGGTCACCATGTGCGTGGGCACCGGCATGGGCGCCGCGGGAATCTTCCAGCGCGTTTGAAGGCCTGCCGCGCCGGCGCCTGGTGTGCTGTCCCGTAAGTTGCCCTGCGGACGCGGGCGAACTTGCGGATCAACACACTAGCGGCGCACCGCCGACATCGCGTTCTTCATCTGGATGTTGTGCGTCACCAAGGCGCACAGCAACCCCAGCGCCAGGCACAGCACCAGGCCGATGCGCACGCCCGTCAGCACCGAGGCGTGCGTGATGGCGATGCCCACCGCGGCCGTGCCGGTGGCGCTGCCCACCGCGCGTGTCATCTGCACCAGGGCCGATGCGGCGCCGACGTCGGCGCGCGCGGCCAGCATCTGCATGAACAGCGTCAGGTTGGGCAGCATGAAGCCCAGGCCCACGCCATTGATCAGGAACACCAGCAGGATCCACAGGTCGGCGCTGCCCGCGCCCACCGTCAGCATCAGGCCCGAGCCGATGGCGAGCAAGGCGGAGCCGAACACCATCAGGCGTTGCGGTTCGCCCTGCCTGGGGAACAGCCGGCCATTGACGAGGCTGCCAATGGGAATGCCCACCACCAGCGGCGTCATGAGCAGGCCCGCGTGGCTGGGCGTGTAGCCCAGCTCATGCTGCAGCAGCAGCGGACCGTAGAAGATCAGGATGAACATGATGGCGCCGGTGGCCACCGCGGCGACGTTCAGCAACTGCGATTCGCGGCTGGCCAGGATGCGCAGCGGAAAGATGGGGGCGTCCACGCGGCGCTCCAGCGGCACCAGCACCCACCACGCCAGCACGCCCGTGGCGGCCAGCGCCAGGCCCCACCAGGGATGCGCCCGGTCGCCCGGCGCGAAGGCCAGTTCCAGCGCGGCCAGCGGCGCGGCCACGCCCACCACCAGCAAGGCGGCGCCCAGCCAGTCGATGCGGGGGCGGCTGGCGTGTTGCGGCTTCATGTTGGGGAAGTGGCGCACCAGCAGCAGCAGGGCGACGGCCGCGGCCACCGGCGCGATGAAAAAGGCTGCACGCCAGCCCAGCGCCTGCGTGACGGCGCCGCCCAGCACCGGTCCGATGCCGCTGGACACGGCGAAGGTGGCCGAGATCATGGCCATCCACCTGACCCGCTCGCGGGCGTCGGGAAAGAGATCCGCCGGCGCGGCGAAGGCCGTGGCGATCATCATGCCCGCCCCGATGCCCTGCACGGTGCGAAAGGCGATGAGTTGCGGCATGTTCTGGGCCAGCCCGCACAGCAGCGACCCCAGGGCCACGATGGACACCGACAGCAGCATCAGCGGCTTGCGGCCGAAGAGATCGCCCAGCCGGCCGAAGATCATGATGGAGGCCGCGGTGGCGAGCAGGTAGCCCGTGCCTGCCCAGGCATACAGCGCCATGCCGTCCAGGGCCTGGGCCACGCGGGGCAGGGAGGTGCTGACGATGGTGGAGTCGAAGGCCACCAGCACGACGGTGGCGGCCACGCCCGCCATGGCGAGGAAGAGTTCGCGGCGGGATCTTTCGGTCTTGGGACAGGGGGGAGGCGTCTGCGGCGCTTCTGGTTCCGGGCTGGGCGCGTTCATGCACCCTAGGATATCACCGCCACTCCGGCGCAATGGTGTCAGTTTGCTATGACGTGGCGTGGGCCAGCCCGATCATTTCTTCACGAAGAAGTGATAAAGCGCCAGCACCACGACGACCGCGACGACCGCCAGCCAGGACCAGCGCGAGGCGCACAGGCCGCGTTGCGGCTCCTCCGGCGCGGGCGGCGGTTCGGTGCGCGGCAGGCCGCTGGCGTAGTCGATGAAGGCGGTGAAGAATTTCTCGATGATGCGCTCGGCCGCGCGCCGCACGGCGATGTCGCCCAGGGCCGCCACCTTGCCGCCCACCTGGGACGCCACCGTATAGGCCAGCCGCGTGCCGCGGTCCTTGGTGCTCAGGTTGATCTGCGCGGTGCCGATGACCAGGCCGGCGGCGCGGCCCTTGCCTTCGAAGGCAAGCGTGCAGCTGTTGGGGGCGTCGACATCGGCCAGCAGCAATTCGCCTTGATACGCCGCCTCCATGCCGCCCACCTGCGTCTGCACGGTCAAGGCGAATTCGGTGTCGGCGAGCTTCTCGACCAGCACGCAGCCCGGGATGCAGCGCTGCAGGATGGCCGGGTCGTTCAAGGCGTCCCAGACCTGGTGCTGGGCGGCGGGTATCCATTGGGCGTCGGCGATGCGCATGACAGTCTCCAGCCTGGTGTTTGTTGATTCTTGTGATTCCATTCTGGACCTGTCGCACGGGCTTGAACAGGGGAAGAACCCTGGCAGGCATGCTGCGGCGCAGCAGTAGTATCATCCCCCGATTTACGGCCGCTGATATGCTGGCCAGAACATGACAATAATTAGCGGAGCACGGGCAAAGTGATCCTCGTGACAGGTGGGGCCGGCTTCATCGGCGGGAATTTCGTGCTCGATTGGTTGGCGCAGGGCGATGAGCCCATCGTCAACCTGGATGCGCTCACCTATGCGGGGAATCTGCAGACGCTTGCTGCCTGCCAGGGAGATCCCAGGCACGTCTTCGTGCATGGCGACATCGCGGATGGGGCCTGCGTGGCCGCCTTGCTGGCCCGGTACCAGCCGAGGGCGATCGTGCATTTTGCGGCCGAGTCGCACGTGGACAACTCCATCGCCGGCCCACGCGCCTTCGTGCGAACCAATGTCCAGGGGACCTTCGAGTTGCTTGAAGCCGCGCGCGCCTATTGGTCCGGGTTGCTGGCCGGCGGGCGTGAGGCATTCCGTTTTCTGCATGTTTCCACCGACGAGGTCTATGGAACCCTGGCGCCCGAGGACCCCGCCTTCAGCGAAACCACGCCCTACCAGCCGAACAGCCCGTATTCGGCGACCAAGGCGGCCAGTGATCATCTGGTGCGTGCCTGGCACCACACCTATGGCCTGCCGACGCTCATCACCAATTGCTCGAACAATTACGGGCCCTACCAGTTTCCCGAGAAGCTGATCCCGCTGGTCATCCGCCGGGCGCTGGCGGGCGAGCCGCTGCCGGTCTATGGTGATGGCCAGCAGGTGCGTGATTGGCTGTACGTGGGCGACCACTGCGCGGCCATCCGGCGCGTGCTGGAAGCCGGCCGGCCCGGCGAGACCTACAACATCGGCGGCCTGAACGAGCAGACCAACCTGGCCGTGGTCGAACAGATCTGCGGCCTGCTGGATGCCAGGCAGCCGAGGGCGGACCGCGCGTCGTATGGCGCGCAGATTGCTTTCGTCACGGATCGTCCCGGACATGACCGGCGTTACGCCATCGATGCGCGCAAGATCGCGGGTGAACTGGGCTGGCGGCCGGCGAAGACCTTCGCGGATGGTCTGGCTTCAACCGTCGATTGGTATCTCGGCCACGCTGAGTGGGTAGCAGGGGTGATCAGCGGTGCCTACCAGTGCGGAGGACAACCCAGGCTGTAGCCTGCATCAGATCGTTCCCTTTTCTCGTTACTTCATGTCCTTATGTCCACGCCCAAGACCGTAGCAATCATCCAGTCCAGCTATATCCCATGGAAAGGGTATTTCGACATGATCCGTCGGGCGGACGCCTTTGTTTTCCTGGACGACGTCCAGGCCACGCGCCGGGACTGGCGTACCCGGAATCGCATCAAGACGGCCAATGGTGAGCAGTGGCTGAGCGTGCCGGTCCATCAGGACCGTCAGACGCGGATCTGCGATGTACACGTTTCCGACCGCAAGTGGGCCGCCAAGCACTGGCGATCCATAGAGCAGGCTTATGCGCGCGCACCGTTCATGGCCGAGTTGCGCCCTTGGTTGTCTGGCATGTACGAGCAGGCTGGCGAGCTTGAGCGCTTGACCGACATCAACCGCTATTTCATAGAGGCTTGGGCAGACTGGCTGGGCATTTCCACCGTCTATCATGCCTCCTACGATCTCGTGCCGCTGGTTGAACTCGATGCCTTGGATCCGACGACGCGTCTTGCTCTGCTTTGCCAGCGTGCGGGCGGCACGCACTATCTGTCAGGCCCATCGGCGCAAGCCTACATGGACGTATCCGTATTCACCTCGCGAGGCTTGAGCGTCGAGTGGATGCGCTACGACGGCTATCCGCAATACCCGCAGTTGCATGGAGCGTTCCGGCATGATGTCTCGCTGGTGGACCTTCTGCTGATGACCGGGCCTGACGCGCCCGCCTACTTGAAACAATCGCCCGCCAGTCCCTGATGCTCTTCCAGACATGAAGCTCTCGATCGTAACCACCCTCTATCGTTCCGCACCGCATCTCGCTGAGTTCTATCAGCGCGCCAGCGCCGTTGCCCGCGCGCATGCCGGCTCGGATTACGAGATCGTCATGGTGAATGACGGCTCGCCGGATGATTCCCTGCGCCTGGCCTTGGGATTGCTCGAAAGCGATCCGCACCTCAAGGTTGTCGACCTTTCTCGCAATTTCGGTCATCACAAGGCGATCATGGAAGGGCTGGCGCACAGTCGAGGGGAAGAGGTATTCCTGATCGACAGCGATCTCGAAGAGTCGCCGGAATGGTTGGAGCCGTTCGCGAAACAACGGCATGAAGACTCTGCGGATGTTGTGTATGGTGTTCAGGCGAGCCGCAAGGGCGGTGTGATGGAGCGTTGGTCTGGCGCCTTGTACTACTGGTTGATGCGCCGGTTGGCGGGCGTTGCCCTCCCGCGCAATCTCGTGACGGCGAGACTCATGAGCCGCCGGTATGTCGATTCGCTATTGCAATTCCGCGAACGGGAGATGTTCCTCTCCGGCCTGTGGTATCTGACAGGTTTTCATCAGGTGGCCCATGAAATCGTCAAGCTCAGCCACAGTGAAACCACATATGGTTTCAGGCAGAAAGTCTATCTGCTGATCAATTCCGTCGTTTCGATCAGCAACCGGCCGCTCATCCTGATCTTCTATACCGGAATGAGCATCTTTGGGGCGGCATTGCTCTATTCCGTCTACCTCGTATTCAACTGGCTGGTTGCGTCCCGTCCGCCAAATGGCTGGACATCGGTCATGGTTTCCGTCTGGCTGCTTGGAGGCCTGGTCATCTCGTTCCTTGGCGTCATTGGGATCTATCTTTCCAAAGTCTTCTCCGAAACAAAGCAACGGCCCAATGCCATCGTGAAGGAAGTCCATGTCAATACCGAGCAACGATAGTCTCCTGCGCGAGGTTGCCGACTACTATGCCGGCAAGTTGAAGGCGCATGGCACGACCTCTCGCGGTGTCGACTGGAGTACGGAGGAGGGCCAGCATCTTCGTTTCGAGCAGCTGTGCCGCGTGTTGCCCGACGCGCCATGTTCCTTGCACGACATCGGCTGTGGATATGGTGCGTTGTCTACCTTTCTTTCCCAGCGTTGCTCAGGCGTTGCGTACCACGGCTGGGACATCAGCGAGGCGATGATCGAGGCTGCGCGCAAGGAAGCCTCGGCCGGCGCGCATTTCCATGTGGGCGGGACACCCATCGAGCCGGCAGATTACTGCGTGGCGAGCGGTATCTTCAATGTCAGGCTCAGCCGCAGTGACGAAGAGTGGACTGCCTACATGACGTCCACGCTGGAGATGATGGATGGCGCCAGCCTCAAGGGTTTCGCGTTCAACTGCCTGACGTCCTATTCGGACGAGGACCGGAAGCGGCCCGATCTGTACTATGCCGACCCGGCGTACTGGTTCGATCTTTGCAAGCGCAGGTACTCCCGCAACGTTGCCTTGCTGCATGACTACGATCTCTACGAATTCACGATTCTCGTGAGGAAATAGATGAAGCCTTTGATCATCTTCGGGGCCGGGGATATCGCCGAGCTCGCACATTACTACTTCAGTACGGACAGCGAGCGCGAGGTGGTCGCATTCACTGTCGATCGTGAGTACCTGTCCGCAGACACATGGCAGGGTTTGCCGGTGGTCGCTTTCGATGAAGTGGCGGACCGCTTTCCTCCCGACAGCCATGACATGTTCGTTGCGCTGAGCTATACGAAGTTGAATCGACTGCGTCGCGAGAAGGTCGATGCCGCGCGTGCACTTGGGTATCGCCTTGCGACCTATGTCAGTTCCCGGTGTACCTATCTTGCACCGCAGCAGCCCGGTGAAAACAGTTTCATCCTGGAAGACAACACGATTCAGCCATTCGTCTCCATTGGTGAGAACGTGACGCTATGGAGCGGCAATCACATTGGCCATCACAGTGTGATCGGGAATGACGTGTTTATCGCTTCGCACGTAGTGGTGTCTGGAGGCGTCGGAATCGGCGATGGGTGCTTTATCGGCGTGAACGCCACGTTGCGGGATCACATCGCAATCGGGCCGCGTTGCGTGATTGGCGCGGGTGTGGTCATGTTGGCGGATGCCGAGGCTGAAGGGGTCTATGCCGCCGACGCAGCGGAGCGGTCACGCGTGCCCAGTACCCGACTCAAGCGCATTTGAGGCAGGCGATGAGCATGGACGGTAGACCCAAGGAGTCGTCCTCCGATCGACAGGCTGGCTACGTCCGCGCACAACTCTTCCGGCAATTGCTTGTGTATGGCGGCATCGGCCTGATCAGCAATGGCGCGGGCTATCTTGTCTACCTTGGATTGACCGGGATGGGGGCGCCGCCGAAACTCGCCATGAGCTGTCTCTACGGCGTTGGCGTGCTCATCGGTTTTTTTGGCAACCGGACATTGACGTTTTCCCATCAAGGAAGAATGGGTCACGCTGCCTGGCGGTTTTTTGTCGCCCATTTGGGTGGATATCTCATCAATCTTTCCCTGCTGCTTTGCTTTTCAGACTGGATGGGCTATCCCCATCAATGGGTGCAAGCCATCGCGATCTTCATCGTTGCCGCCTATCTTTTCGTGGCGATGCGAGTCTTCGTATTCAGGACACGATATGACCGTTGAGAAAACCCCCTTTCCCATTTCGGCATTCTCATTGCTGGCGCAACGGGAGGCAGGCCATTGGTGGTTCCGGGGCCGCAACCGTGTCTTGCTTTGGGCGTTGCGAAAGAAGATCGGGAAAATCGAAAGCTTCCTGGAGATCGGGTGTGGCACGGGATATGTGCTGGAGGGGGTCAGGCGAGCCTATCCCGACGCCAAGCTTTACGGTGTTGAATATTTTGAAGAGGGATTGGCCTTCGCAAGGCAACGCATTCCGAGTGCGACGTTCAGGCAGATGGATGCAACCGCGATGGACGAAGTGGATGCCTATGACGTGATCGGCACGTTCGATGTGCTTGAGCACATCGAACAGGATGAACTGGCGTTGAGGAACATGGCTCGGGCGTTGAGGCCGAGTGGCAGTCTGGTGATCGCTGTGCCCCAGCATCGCTGGCTCTGGTCCCAGGCAGATGACTATGCTGGCCACGTCAGGCGCTATCGGCGCGCGGAGCTGGTGGATAAGGTGCGTGCCGCAGGACTCCAGGTCGAATACGTCTCCTCCTTTGTCAGCCTGTTGATCCCGCTGATGTGGTTGGCACGCAGCCGCAAGCAGGCTGGCGAGTTCGATCCTGAGGCCGAGTTCCGTATTCCTGCGTGGTTGAACACTGCGCTGGAGGGCGTCATGAGTGTCGAGGCAGCCCTAATTCGTGCCGGCCTGCGTTTCCCATTCGGCGGCTCTCTGCTCCTGGTCGCCAAGAAGCGGGATTGAGGCAGCCTTCCGAAAAGGAGACGCGGCCCGCCATGAGGCTTTCGTTGGTGATGCGGGTGATCAGGAAGCCGGATATGACGAAGAAGACATCCACGCCTGCTTAGCCGCGTGGCCTGGCTAGCAAGCGGTATTCAGAGCGCGGACGACTCTTTCCTGTTCCTGGATCGACAGGTCGGCGAACATCGGTAGCCTGAGCAATGAGCCCGAGACCCGGGTGGTGACCGCGAGGGCGCCGTCGGGGCGGCCATGGCGTTTGCCAGCTGGTGAGTCGTGCAGCGAGACATAATGGCTCGTCGTGCTGATACCTTGCTCGCGCAGCGTTTGCTGGATACGCCCGCGCTGGATCTCGTCCTCCAGGAGAACAGCGTAGATATGGCCGTTGTGCTGGGCGCCTTCAGGCACCACCGGGCGCCGGATTCTTCCCGAGGCCTCGAGCGGGAGCAAGGCGTCGTGGTAACGCTGCCAGACCGCCAGGCGTCGGTCCGTGATTGCCCGGCTATCCTCCAGCTGGGCCAGCAGAAATGCAGCGGTCAACTCGCTGGGCAGGTACGAAGAGCCTATGTCTTGCCACGTATATTTGTCGATGTCACCGCGCAGAAATCGAGAGCGGTCCGTGCCTTTCTCTCGCACTATCTCCGCGCGCTCGGCGTCCGCGCGGGATTGCACAAGCAGCGCGCCACCTTCGCCGGCCACGATGTTCTTGGTGCCATGAAAGCTCAAGGCGCCAAAATCTCCCAGCGTGCCCAGTGCGCGTCCCTTCCAGCTCGCGCCAACGCCTTGAGCGGCGTCCTCCAGCACCCTGAGATCGTGCCGTGCCGCGATGTCGCAGATGACGTCCATGTCGCACGCCACGCCAGCGTAATGTACAGGGACGATCGCGCGTGTCCGGGAGGTGATTGCTGCTTCGATCAGGCTTTCATCCAGATTGAAGGTGTCCGGCCTGATATCCACGAACACGCATGTCGCCCCGCGCAGCGCAAATGCATTGGCGGTACTGACAAAAGTGAAGGACGGCATGATGACTTCGTCCCCAGGGCCGATGTCGCAAAGCATGGCGGCGATTTCCAATGCCCCTGTGCACGAATGCGTCAGCAGGGCATGGGGGCTGCCCAGGTTCTCTTCCAGCCAACCGTGGCATTTCCGCGTGAACGGACCATCTCCCGCGAAATTCCCGCTTTGAACGACGGCTGCCAAATAGTCCAATTCCCGACCTGTGACCGGCGGACGGTTGAAAGGAATGGGTTCCATGAGACTCTCGGGAGATGGGGTTGTTACCTGACGTCCTGGGTCAATCGACGCAGGTAGTCCGCATAGGCATTCTTGCCGATGCGATCGGCTTGTTTCAGCAATGCTTCGCTGTCAATCCAGTGGTTGCGCCACGCAATCTCTTCCAGGCATGCGATTTTCATGCCTTGACGTCTTTCCACCGTGGCCACGAGGTTGGCGGCGTCAAGCAGCCCGTCCGCGGTGCCTGTATCGAGCCAGGCGAAGCCTCGACCCAGGCGCTCCACGTGCAGGGCGCCCTGTTCCAGGTATTTGCGATTCAGATCGGTGATCTCGATTTCACCGCGGGAGGAAGGCTTCAAGTGTTTGGCATGTTCGACGGCGATGTTGTCGTAGAAATACAGGCCGGTTACCGCATGGTTGGAGCGCGGCTTGAGCGGTTTTTCCTCCAGGCTGACGGCCTTGCCCGCTGCATCGAACTCGACAACGCCAAATGCACGAGGATCCATGACTTCGTAGCTGAAGACTGTTGCTCCAGTCCGTCGTTGCATGGCTCTTTCCAACGAGGTGGAAAGCCCGACGCCATAAAAAATGTTGTCGCCCAGGATGAGCGCGACGTCACTGTCCCCAAGAAAGGACTCCCCAACGAGGAAAGCGTCGGCCAGGCCTCGAGGCGTGTCCTGCGCTGCGTAGGAGAGTTTCAATCCCAGGGGGGCGCCATCACCCAGCAATTCACGGAAGCGTGGCAAGTCGCCCGGCGTTGAAATGATGAGGATTTCCTGTATGCCTGCCAGCATGAGGACGGATAGGGGGTAGTACACCATCGGCTTGTCGAAGATTGGCAGCAACTGCTTGCTGATGCAGTGCGTCATCGGATAAAGCCGAGTGCCGTGGCCGCCTGCGAGGATGATGCCTCTTCTCATGGGATGGGGACTCCAGTATTCCGGTGGGGAAATCCGTCAATTGACGGGTTGCGCGCGTTTGCGCAGGCAGTTTTCCATGGCGAGTTGAGGTGCTCGAGGCTTGAATAGCTGCTGCCTTCGAGGCTCTGCATAGCCACCGCCGCCAGGAGGGGTGTCGAATTCGCCGACAAGCTCGAAATCCGAGTCCGGCTGGCCCAGTCCCAGCTCGTCAAGCAGGCTGTCAGCGAGGCTCCTGGGGCCACCGGGCTCACGAAGCAGCCACGCGGATGCCAGGTCTTCGCACGATTCCAGGCGCAAGGTATTGGCCGCGAAGGAAAGGCTGCGTGGATATCCACCGATCAGCCACGCGGCTCCCGCGGGCTTGCCACCCAGGGTGTACGGAACGATCGGGGATTGCCCTGACATATCGATCACGGGCGTGCCCGGCTGGAATTCCCCTTTCTTCGCCGTATCGGATATATCCCGCAGATAGCGGCCGATATCCGCAGATACCTTCACGGCGGCGGCGGGTACGCCGATCGTTGCTTCCTCTGTGTTGGTCCATAACGGCTGGGGTTGGCGGTAAGGGGTGGTGGCATGCATCCCCAGCAGTGTGGCCGCAAGCAACTGGGCGGCGGCTGCCATGGGAACCAGTGAGGGTTTCTTGCCGTGGAGAGCCTGAGTCGCGGCAAGCAGGGCGGCGCCAGCCATTATCCAGAAGAAAGAGGCTTGCCACCCTTGGTGCCAGTAGTAATTGTTGGTCCCCAGGGCGTAGGCGTGTGGCAGGCACAAGAGTGCGACGAGCATGCCGGCGAAAGACGGGGACAGGCGAGGGGTGCCGTTCTTGACCTTCAACAGGTAGTAGATTGCCACGGGTAAAACGCCGAAGACGACTCCCCAGGCTAGCAGGCCCTGGAAGAGCTCTGCTGGCATCAGGGTCGGCGTCGTGCCCAGCGTCAGGTAGATCGCGACACCGCAACCCGCCATGCTGAGCGCCATCGCAACGCCTCGGGCGATTCTGTTGCTGCTGTTGGATAGTGCGGAAATCACTGCCAGGCCCAGGGCCAGGAAGTACAGCCGAGACAGGAGGTCGGGGTGAAGCGTGAATGTGTCGATCCGGAGAATGCGCGCCCAGTCATGGCCTCCCCCAAGCTGGAACGCATCGCGTTGTGCGCCCTGCAGCCGGCCCAGGAACGCGATGGGCGAACCGTCGATGAGCCACGCCAGGCTGGCCAGGCTTGTCGTGGCGCTCAGGGCAGACACTGCCAGCACAGGGAGGTTCCGCCGTGGTCGGATCGCGAGCCATAGCAGGACGAGCGGGCAGAGGGCCAATGCTGATGTGGGCTTGGCTATGAAGCAGAGGGTGCCACCCAGCCCGACGATGAATCCGCTCACCAGGGCGCTGCGCGTGGGTCGCTGTGCAAGCAGCACCCCGCAGGTGGTGAGCATGAGGGCTTGCAGCGTCAACAGGTTGTAGTTGGGTATTCGATGATTGGTGGTAAACGCAGCAAGGACACAGGTGGCCAGTGCGGCGGAAACAGCAAGCATCTGAACGGGCCGCCACAGAGCGTCCGCTTGCGCAGCTGCTACGCTGTAGCGCAGCACTGCGCTGGATAGCCACCACGCGAGTCCGAACGTCAGTAGGATATTGATGCGCCGAAGCGTGGCAATGTCTCCGCTCAGCAATTCATAGAGCGGGTGATAGATGAATCCGAATTGGGTGACCGAATAAGCGTAATCATGAGGATGCTTGAGCCAGTTCAGATAGAAGCTCTCATCCGTGAAGTCGAGTCCGTACGGGGCGTAGTACAGCATGCCGCCAACGATGAGGAGGCTCGTGAGCGCCAGTGCGGCATAAGGCAGCAAGGCAAGCGAGCGAGCGGCAGAGGCGGCAGGTGGATTCATTGGGTGGGAAAGGACACGGTCTGGTGCTCCCAGGTCGGGAGGAACGGCCTGCGCGATAATAATTCACTTCGACTGCGGGTTGCGCTGCGCCTGCCGTTCGCAGCACGTATACGCCATCGATGTTGTACATTCCAACCTGTCCTCCGGACAGGTGCGGCATGCCGCCGCTCATCGCGTTTTCCTTTATGCCCACCCGCATCCTAATCGTACGCACCTCCTCGCTCGGCGACCTGGTGCACATGCTGCCCGCGATCTCCGACATCGCCGCGCATGTGCCCGGGGCCCAGATCGACTGGCTGGCCGAGGAGTCCTTTGCCGAGATTCCCGGCTGGCATCCCGCCGTCAACGAGGTCATCCGCGTGGCGCATCGCCGCTGGCGCAAGGCCTGGTGGTCGGCGCCGGTGCGGGCCGAACGCGCGGCGCTGCGCCAGCGTTTGCGCGGCGTGCGCTATGACATCGTGCTGGATATGCAGGCGCTCATGAAGTCCGCCTGGCTGGTGCGCCAGGCGCGCGGCGTGAAACATGGCCTGGATTGGCGCTCGGCGCGCGAGCCCCTGGCGTCGCTGTTCTATGACGTGCGGCATCGGGTGGAATTCTGGCAGCCTGCCGTCATCCGCCAGCGCAAGCTGGCGGCGTCGGTGTTCGGCTACACGCCCCAGGGCGCACCGGATTTCGGCCTGCAGGCCTTTGCCCGCGTGCCGGGCCAGGCGCCCGCCGAGGGACAGGTCACCGGATCGCCTTACGCGATCATCATGCCGTCGGCCAGCCGCGACGACAAACTCTGGCCGGTGGAAGACTGGCAGGCGGTGTTCGACCAGCTGCAGGAGGCGGGCCTGGGCCTGCGCCTGCTGGCGGGCAATGCCGCCGAAACCGCGCGGGCGCAGTCCTTGATCGTGGCGCGCGAGAATGCCGTGGTGCTGCCCCGCATGGGCCTCACCGAGATCGCCCGCGAACTGGCGGGGGCACGTCTCATGGTGGGGCTCGATAGCGGGCTGACCCACCTGTCGGCCGGCCTGGGCCGTCCCACCGTGGGCATCTACAAGGCTTCCACGCCTGTCCGCACGCCGCTGGTGGGGAGCGCCTACACCGCCAGCCTGGGCGACCGGGGGGCGCCGCCTTCGCGGGACGCGGTGCAACGTGCCGTTGAACAGGCGCTGGGCGAAGCGCCGGACGCCTGACATGCCGGGACGTACCCTCTATACCTGGGCCTTGCGTCTGCTGGCGCCGGTGCTTTGGCTATGGATGTGGCGCCGTGCCCGCAAGGCTGGCGGGCACTGGCACATCCTGGGCGTCGAGCGCCTCGGCTGGGTCACGCCATCCGCCCCCGACAACCGGCCGGTCTGGGTGCATGCGGTCAGTCTCGGCGAGACGCGGGCCGCCGAACCCTTGCTGCGCGCGCTGCTGGCGCGCGGCCTGCCTATATTGCTGACCCACATGACGGCGACAGGCCGTGCAGAAGGGGCGCGCCTGTTCCCTGATGCGATCGCGCAAGGCCAGTTGCGCCAAGCCTGGCTGCCCTACGATTTCCCTGGCGCCACCCGGCGCTTCCTGGCGCGGGCCAGGCCGCGCTGCGGGGTGCTGATCGAACGAGAGGTGTGGCCGAACCTGCTTGCGCAGGCGCGCAAGCAGGGCGTGCCCATGGCGCTGGCCAGTGCGCGCTTTTCCCCGTCGTCACTGGCGCAGGCGCGCTGGCTGGGGGAGGCGCTGCGCGAGGCGTTGGCCGGGCTGGATATCGTGCTGGCCCAGACCGCCGAAGATGGCGGGCGTCTCGCGCTGGCGGGCGCGCGGGACATCCAGGTCGTGGGGAATCTCAAATTCGATCTCACGCTGCCGCCAGACCAGGTCTCGTCGGGCAAGGCCTGGCGCCAGGCACTGGGACGTCCGGTGCTGGCGGTTGCCAGCACGCGTGAAGGCGAAGAGGCCATGCTGCTTGCCGCGCTGCGGTCGCATCCTCTGCCCAACGTGAACGACCAGGCCCCGCTGGTCGTGCTGATTCCCCGCCATCCCCAACGTTTTGGCGACGTGGCGGACCTGTTGCGCGCGCAAGGGGTTTCCTTCGCACGCCGCAGCGAGGGCGCGGACGTGGCCGCGCTGGCTGACAAGGCGGTGCTGCTGGGCGACAGCCTGGGCGAGATGCCTTTCTATTACGCGGGGGCGGACGTGGCCATCGTGGCGGGCAGTTTTGCGCCGCTTGGGGGGCACAACCTCATCGAGGCCTGCGCCGCGGGCGTGCCGGTGGTCGTGGGGCCGCACACCAAGAATTTCGCGCAGGCCGTCGACGATGCCGTGGCGGCGGGAGCCGCCCTGCAGGTGCTGGATGCCGATGCGGCGATCGACTTTGTCAGCGCCCTGCTGAACGATGGGCCGCGGCGTGCCGCCATGGCCGAGGCCGCGCGCGCCTGGCAGGTCAGCCATGTGGGGGCGACGGCGCGCATCATGGACGCGCTGCCGCTGGACTGAGTCGGCTCAGCGCGCGCTGGGCGGCAGGACGATGATGGCGTCCGGCTGCATCTGCCGGGCCGCCTGGCCCGGCTTGCGGCCCGTTTCCGCGGGCGGAACGCCCAGCCAGCCGCGGCCCAGCGCGAAGAACGCCAGGTTCACCAACAAGATAAGAATGAAAAGCCCACGCATGGATTCAGGTCTCGTGCAGGCCGGCGCATGCGCGCACGGCGGATGGGAGGCGTGGCAGGGCCCGGGTCATGCGCCCTCGGCCGCTTCGGTGGCCGCCGCCAGCGCGGCCAGGCCGTCCAGGACGGGATTCGGCACCCAGCGCGGCACAACGGCGGGCAGGCCGAGATGGCGGGTCAGTTGATCCAGCAGCGTTTGCGTCTGGGCCTCGACATCGGGCCAGCCGCCGCCGCTCACGTGCAGCACGGGCGCCTGGCCGAAGGTTTCCCAAGCCCGCAGCCATTGTCGCAGGACGGCGCCTGCCTGGGCAGCCGCCACGCCGGTGCTGATGGCGTCATGGGTGTTGCTGGGGAAGTCTTGCAGCGTGCCATCGGCCAGCGGCAGGTTGGCCGTGCCCTGGGTCAGCGACGCGCGCATGAGCGAGGGGCCGGGCAGGATGAGGCCGCCGCGGAAGACATCGTCCGGGCTGGTCGAGTCCAGCGTGGTGGCCGTGCCGAACGTCGCCAGCAGCAGGGGCGGGCGCGGCGCGGGCATGGCGGCCCAGATGCCCAGCATGCCCATCCAGCGGTCGGGCCCCAGTTGCGTTGGGGTGTCATAGCCATTGCGCAGCCCCAGCAGCGCGGGCGCCGGCCGTATCCATTCCAGCATGTAGCCTGCCTGATCCAGCAGTGCCTGCAGCCTGCCGCCCAAGGCATCGCCGGCCACGTTCACGCCCAGCGCGCGGCGCCGCTGGCCGGCCTGGGCGGAAGGCCAGGCGGCCATGCGGGCGGGCAACTGTTCCAGCTCTGCGTGCGGCAAGGTAATCACGTCGGCCGCGCGCGCCTGGCCGGCCACGCGCCAGCCCAGCTTGATGCGGCTGTTGCCGGCGTCGACGAGCAGCATCATCGCGCGCGCACCGAGATTTCGCCGACCGAGATGGGCACGCGTCCTTGCCCGGCATCGACCAGCAGGCGGCCGTCGCCGTCGGTGCCTTGGGCCAGGCCCGAGAACAGCACGCGGCCATCCTCGATCACATTGACCTCCCGGCCCGCCAGCGCATCCACCTGGGCGTGACGGGAAATGAAGGGTGCGTAGCCCTGGCGGGCATACTGCACCACCGCTTCCAGCCAGGCGCGCGCCACGTCCGCGACCAGGGTCGCCAGCGTGTCGCCTGCTGCCGGCAAGCCGCCGCGCACCTGCGTCCAGTCCGCGATCTCGCGGCCGAGCTCGGCGGACAGGCGGCCGGCCTCGCGCAGGTTGATGCCGATGCCCATGACCACGACAGGCGTGGCTTCGCCGGGCGCGCGCGCGGTTTCCACGAGGATGCCTGCCAGCTTGCCGTCGCCGAATTGCAGGTCGTTGGGCCATTTCATGCGCAGCGACGGCGCGGCGGCGCCAGCCTGCGCGCGCAGGGCTTCGCATGCCGCGATGCCGCTGATGGGCGAGAGCGCCGGCAGCTTCGCCAGCGGCAGCGGCACGTCGAAGGCGCAGGAAAACATCAGGGCGTCGCCCGCGTGATTGGTCCAGACCCGTCCGGCGCGGCCTCGGCCGCTGTCCTGGCGATAGGTGCCGCGCAGCCAGGGCTGCGCGGCGTCCTGGCCTTCCCGGACGCGTGCCAGCATGTCGGCGTTGGTCGAGCCGGTCACGTCCAGCCATTCCGCGCGCGTGAAGGCGGGCAGGCGGCTGGCGATCCGGGCCGCCATCTCGGGGGCGTCCAGCAAGGGGGCGGAGGGGGAGGGAGTCTGCATGGCCGCGATTTTAGGCGCGTTTTCGCCGCGCCCCCCCACGGAGGGCAGTCCGGCGCGGGGCTTTGCTACAGTTGCACGCGGAGCGGCCGCCTTTGGTGGCGGCCGCACATGACCTACGCAGGATGATCCGCCATGGCAGCACGTACCGACACCGAAACCTTCACCGGACCCGCCGGCCGCATCGACTGTGCGCTGGATTGGCCCGAGGACACCCCGCGCGGCTGGGCGCTGGTGCTGCATCCGCATCCCCTGCAGGGCGGTGCGCGCGAGAACAAGGTGGTGACCACCATCGCGCGCGCCTGCGTGCAGCATGGCCTGGTGGCGGTGCGCCCGAACTTCCGTGGCGTGGGCGCGTCGGCGGGCGAGTTCGACCAGGGGCGTGGCGAGACGGACGACATGAATGCCCTGGTCGCCGAGTTCGTGTCGCGCTATCCCGAGGTCGCGCAAGGGCGTTGGCTGCTGGCGGGATTTTCCTTCGGCAGCGCCGTGGCGGCGTGCGTGCAGGGCAGCCAGGCGCAGGCAGGCGCGCGCCTGCCCGATGCGCTGATCCTGGCCGGGACGGCCGTCAAGCGCTTCGACACGGGCGTTGCCCAGGTGCCGGCCGATGCGCTGCTGGTGCATGGCGAGGAAGACGACGTCGTGCCGCTGGCCGAGGTCATGGAATGGGCGCGGCCGCAGTCCCTGCCGGTGACGGTGGTGCCCGGCGCCGGCCACTTCTTCCACGGCAAGCTGCTGGTCCTGCGCCAACTGGTGCAGACTCGCCTGCAGGCGCTGTAAGTCAGTCCACCCCCGAAGCGCTGGCGCGCCTCCCCCTCAAGAGGGGGAGGCCGGCGGACCGGCGCCGCGGCATCCTGGGTCGTGCCTGGCTAGGACAGGCCGGGCGCGTCGGGTTGCTGTTGCTGGGCCCGCACGAAGCGTTCGAACTCATCCGAAGGCAGCGGGCGCGCCAGCAGGTAGCCCTGCACCTGGTCGCAGGACAGGTCGCGCAGTTTGCGCATCTGGCTTTCGGTCTCCACGCCTTCGGCCACCACCTGCATCTTCAACGAGTGCGCCAACGCCACGATGGCCGAGACGATGGCTTCGCCTTCCTCGCCGTGCGTATCCAGCCCGTTGGTGAAGAAGCGGTCGATCTTCAGTTGCTGCACGCGGAACTGCTGCAGGTAGGCCAGGCTGGAATAGCCGGTGCCGAAGTCATCGATGGCCACTTCGAAGCCGACGCGGTGGAAGGCCCGGATCACCTCGCCCGTCTTGCGGGCGTTGTCCATGGCCACGCTTTCGGTGATCTCGAAGATGATGCGCCTGGGCGAGATGCCGGCCTCGCGCGTGATGGCGTGCATGCCTTCGACGATATCGGGATGGGCCAGTTGCTTGGGCGACAGGTTCACCGCGATGACGAGATCCGGCATGCCCTGGCGCTCCCACTCGCGCAACTGGCGGCAGACGTGCCGCACCACCCAATAGCCGATCTCGATGATCTGGCCGGAGCGCTCTGAGATGGGAATGAATTCGCTGGGCGGGACGATGCCCAGCGTGGGGTGGTTCCAGCGGATCAGGGCTTCGGCGCCGGTGAGGCGCTGCGTGGCGCCATCGAATTTGGGCTGGAAGTGCAGCGTCAGCGTGTCATGGGTCAATGCTTCCTGCAGGCCTTGCTGCAGCAGCAACAGGCGCATGGCCTGCTCCCCCATCGCGGGTTCGTAGTGACGGTAGGTGTTGCGGCCATTCTGCTTGGCCGAATACATGGCGATGTCGGCGTTCTTGATCAGGCCGTCGACGGTGTCGGCGTCACCCGGGAACATCGCGATGCCGATGGAAGGCGTCACGCGCAGCGCGGTGCCGTCGATCAGCAGGTCCTGGCGCATGGCCTCCAGGATCTGGGTGGCCATCTGGCCGGGGAACTCGGCGCCATCCAGGTTTTCCAGCACGATGACGAATTCGTCGCCGCCCAGTCGGGCCACCATGTCGTTCGGGCGCACGCACTGGCGCAGGCGCTGGGCGAAGGCCTTGAGCATGCCGTCGCCGACGGAGTGGCCCAGCGAGTCGTTGATGGTCTTGAAGCCATCCAGGTCCATGAAGAGGACCGCCAACTGACGGCCGCGTGGCCGCGCACGTGCCAGGCACAGCGCGACGTGGTTCAGCAGCGTGGAACGGTTGGGCAGCTCGGTGAGCGGATCGACCGTTTCGAGCCGGCGCAGCGCGCTGCTGATGCGCAGCAGCGAGCCCTTGAGTTCGCGGGTGGAACTGTCGTAGCGCTGGTCCAGCATGCTCAGGACCAGCGTGATGGTGAGCAGGGTCAGCGTGATGGCCGCCGCGGCCATGCCCAGGCCGGCGTTGTCCAGGCCGTTGGCCGCCAGGCAGACGGTATCGGGCGCGAAGCTGGCGGCGGCCATGCCGGTGTAGTGCATGCCGGTGACGGCCAGGGCCATGATGATCGAGGCTGCCAGGCGCTTGCGCTGCAGGCCCTGCGTGCCCGCCGCGCGCAGGGCGTGCGCGATCCACATGGCGGCGATGGAGGCCGCCACCGCGATGAAGGCCGACAGCAGGAACAGCCAGGGATTGAAACGGATGGGCGGGAACATGCGCATGGCGTCCATGCCCAGGTAATGCATGGTGGCGATGCCCGCGCCCATGACGACGCCGCTGGCGACCAGCCTGCGCATGCCCAGCACGCTGTTGCTGGCGACATGCAGCGCGATGCCCGAGGCTGCAATGGCGATCAGCAGCGAGGCGGCCGTCATCAGCAGGTCGTAGCCGATTTCGATGGGAAGGGAGAAGGCCAGCATGCCCACGAAATGCATGCACCAGATGCCGGTGCCGAGGGCGATGGCGCCACCCGTCAGCCAGAGCAGGCGTTGCCGGCGGTCCGCCAGCAGGGCAAGGCGGCTGGTGAGGCTAAGGGCGGTATACGAGGCCAGACCTGCAATCAGCAGGGAGATCAGGACGATCCGTAAATCGTAGGTTCCAGTCATACGGGGGCATGCGGGGCGTGCGTGAACAAGGCTGGCCAGGGGGAAAAGGGCGGCTAATCATAGCGTAGGCAGTCCGCTGCGGCGGGCGGGCCGTGGCCAAAGAATCCCAGGGTTGCTGTTGCATCGGGTTGCATATCCGTGACGCCCGGGTGCACTGCGCGGAACCCTTTGGCCATGAGCGGGTCGGACAGCCTGCCTATAATGACGAGCCTCGGCGCCGCGGAAAGCGTTCCCGCGTGCCTGCGCCGACACTTCCTACCCTTTATTGCGATGCTCATGACGAATTTCCCTGCCGCCGCGCGACTCCCGTTCTCCGCCGCCCGCCTTGCGCTGGCAGGCCTGCTCCTGGCGATGGCGCCGGCGCTTGCGCCTGCCCAGAGCCAGAATCCGCAGGTGGCGCAGACTGGCCGTGACACAGGCACGGGTTCGACCGTCGTGCCGGTTTCCGAACTCTCGACCATTCCCGCGCCGGCCATCGCCGCCCGCGCCTGGATCTCCATCGACGTCACCAGCGGGCAGGTGCTGGCCGCGTCCAACCCCGACCAGCAGGTCGAGCCGGCCTCGCTCACCAAGATCATGACCGCCTTCGTGGCGTTCACCGCCGTCGACGAGAACCGTCTCTCGCTAGAGCAGCAGGTCAACGTCTCGGAGGCCGCCTGGAAGACGGGCGGCTCGCGCATGTTCATCGAGCCGCGCAAGCCCGTGACGGTCGAGCAGCTGCTGCAGGGCGTGATCGTGCAATCCGGCAATGACGCCTCCGTCGCGGTGGCCGAGGCCGTCGCCGGCAGCGAGTCGGCCTTCGCCACGCTGATGAACCAGGAAGCGAAGCGCCTGGGCATGAGCCGCACGCACTTCATGAACGCCACGGGCCTGCCCGACCCGCAGCACGTCACTTCGGTGCGCGACCTGGCCACCTTGGCCACGCACCTGATCGTGAACCACCCCAAGCACTTCCACTATTACAAGCAGCGCGACTTCACCTATAACGGCATCACGCAGTCCAACCGCAACCGCCTGCTATGGGCCGACCCCTCGGTGGACGGCATGAAGACCGGCCACACGGAGTCCGCCGGTTACTGCCTGGTGGCCACGGCCATGCGCGGCGACCGCCGCATCCTGACCGTCGTGGTGGGCACCGACAGCGAAGCCACCCGCGCCGAGGAAAGCCTGAAGCTCATGAACTGGAGCTTCCAGAACTTCGACACGCTCAAGCTCTTCGACGCCAGCCAGCCCGCCATCGAGGCACGCATCTGGGAAGGCAAGGCCGAAACCGTGAAGCTCGGCACCGCCGAACCCGTCTGGGTCACCGTGCCGCGCGGCCGTTCGGGCGAGGTCAAGCCCGTGGCCCAGCGCCCTGATCCGCTGGTCGCCCCGCTGGAGCAGGGCCAGGCCATCGGCACCGTGGCGCTGACCCTGGATGGCAAGACCCTGCGCGTCGAACCGCTGGTGGTCAAGGAAACCGTCGAGCGCGCCGGCTTCTTCGGCCGCCTCGCCGACACCGTCAAGCGCTGGTTCCAATAGGGCTGCCGCCATGCAGAACATCCCGCCCGAACAGTCCCTGATCGAGTATCCCTCCGACTTCCCGATCAAGGTCATGGGCCGCCAGCATCCCGAGCTGGCCCAGGTCCTCACCGAGGTCGTGCTGCAGCACGACCCCGGCTTCGACCCGGCCACGGTCGAGATGCGCCCCAGCAAGGGGGGCAACTACATCGGCCTGACCTTCACGGTGCGCGCCACCTCGCGCGAGCAGCTCGACGCGCTGTATCGCGCGCTGCACGGCCACCCCATGGTGTCCGTGGTCCTCTAGCAAGCGCCGCCGTGTCCCTGCTCATGGATCCGCCTGCCGCCCAGTGGCTGGCCCGGCCGGCGGACTACCTGCCGGTCTGGCAGGCCATGCGCGACTTCACGCTGGCGCGCGACGCCGCCACGCCCGACGTGCTGTGGCTGGCGGAACATGCCCCCGTCTACACGCAAGGCCAGGCCGGCCGGTCCGAACACGTCCTGAACCCTGCCGGCATCCCGGTCGTGCGCACCGACCGGGGCGGGCAGGTCACTTATCACGGGCCGGGCCAGCTCATGGTCTACACGCTGGTGGACCTGCGCCGCGCGGGCCTGCTGGTGAAGGAGTTCGTCTTCTCGCTGGAACAGGCCGTCATCGACATGCTGGCCGCGCTGGATGTCGCGGCTTGTCGTAAGCCGGGCGCGCCCGGCGTCTATGTCGCGGCGCCCGCCGGCCATGCGCCCGGGCTGGCCAAGATCTCGGCCCTGGGGATCAAGGTCTCCAACGGCCGGGCCTACCACGGACTGGCGCTGAACGTGGACATGGACCTCGCGCCGTTCGCCGGCATCAATCCCTGTGGTTATGAAGGGTTGCAGACCGTCGACCTGGCCGCCTGCGGTCCGCGCCTCGGGCTGGAAGAGGCGGCCGCGCTGCTGGCGCCGCGCGTGGCGCGGATCTGCCGCAAGGCTGCAAGCCCGGCCTGAAGCCGCCGCCAGCGTCAGTCAAGCGCTGTTGCGCTCGCCCGACGGTTTGGGGGCGGCCGCCCGGGGCGGTACACTGGTCGTTTCCCTTCGTTGTGGTCGGCCCGCCTGGCGGTCCGCCCCCTGTGCCAGGTAAGCCTATGTCCACGCCCGTCCAGCCGTCCTCGACCCCTGCCGTCACGGACACGCCGGCCCCCGCGCCTGCCTACGACGCGACCCAGAAGCAGAAAGCCCAAGCCAAGACCGCGCGCATTCCCATCAAGGTCATTCCGGTCGAACGCCTGAAGAAGCCCGAATGGATCCGCGTGAAGGCCGCCGCGCCGGGTTCGCGCTTCTACGACATCAAGCGCATCCTGCGCGAGCACAACCTGCACACGGTCTGCGAGGAAGCCTCCTGCCCCAACATCGGCGAGTGCTTCGGCAAGGGCACGGCCACCTTCATGATCATGGGGGACAAGTGCACGCGCCGTTGCCCCTTCTGTGATGTGGGCCATGGCCGCCCCGATCCGCTGGATACGCAAGAGCCGCTGAACCTGGCGCGCACCATCGCCGCCCTGAAGCTGTCGTACGTCGTCATCACGTCGGTGGACCGCGACGACCTGCGTGACGGCGGCGCCGCCCACTTCGTCGAGTGCATCCGCCACGTGCGGGAGCTGTCGCCCAACACCCGCATCGAGGTGCTGGTGCCCGACTTCCGCGGCCGCCTGGACCGTGCGCTGGACATCCTGAACGCCGGCCCGCCCGATGTCATGAACCACAACCTGGAGACCGTGCCGCGTCTCTACAAGCAGGCGCGCCCCGGTTCGGACTACGCGCATTCGCTGCGCCTGCTGGCCGACTTCAAGGCGCTGCATCCCGAGGTGCCCACCAAGTCGGGCCTGATGCTGGGCCTGGGCGAGACCGACGAGGAAATCCTCGAGGTCATGCGCGACATGCGCGCCCACAACGTCGACATGCTCACCATCGGCCAGTACCTGCAGCCGTCCGAGCACCACCTGCCGGTGCTGCGCTACGTCCACCCCGACACCTTCGCCATGTTCGAGCGCGAGGCGTATGCGATGGGCTTCTCGCATGCGGCGGTGGGGGCAATGGTGCGTTCGTCGTATCACGCCGACGAACAGGCGCACGCCGCCGGGGTTCAGTAACCCCCCGAGGCGCTGGCGCGCCTCCCCCAGGGGGGCTTGCCTTGTGAGTTTTGTTTTTTTGGCCGGGTTTTTGCCCGGCCTTTGTTTTGGGCGCTTGTCTTCAATCCATAAAATCCTTATCGATTGAACATACCGGAAGAAGCTTGTTCCCGCTTCCGGCGCTCTTCAGAATCGTCTCTTCGTAGTACCCACGCGCCGGCGGAGATCGGCGCGTCAGGACAACCACAAGGAGACAAGGCATGAAGACGACTTTGCGCGCCGTGGGCGCGTTTCCCTTTGCACGTCTGCCGGGGCTGGTGCGCGCCTGTACCGGCGCGGCGGCGGCCGCGCTGGCGCTGGGCGCGGCGCCCCTGGCCGTGGCGGCTGACTTTCCCACCAAGCCCTTGCGCGTGGTCGTGGGCTTTGCGCCCGGTGGCGGCGCCGACGTCGTGGCGCGGCTGGTGGGCGCGAAGATGTCCGAGCAATTGGGGCAGCAGGTGGTGGTCGAGAACCGCCCCGGCGCGACGGGCACGATTGCCGCCGACAACGTCGCGCGCTCGCCGGCTGACGGCTATTCCCTGTTCCTGGGCTCGCAGTCGACCCTGATCGTCGCGCCCGCCATGTACCCGAAGCTGCCGTTCAATCCGCTGGCCGACTTCACGCCCGTCTCGCAGATGGTGTCGATGCCGCTCCTGCTGGTGGTCAACCCGGACATGGTGAAGGCCACCACGGTGGCCGAGCTGACGGCGGAGCTGAAGGCCAAGGGCGCGGGCAACGTCACCTATGCCTTGTCGGGCCAGGGCGGACCGCAGCACATCGCGGGCGAGCTTTACAAGAAGATGATCGGCGTGGACGTGACCCACGTGCCCTACAAGGGCGAATCCGCCGCGCTGGCCGACGTGCTGGGCGGCCACGTGCCCTTCATGTTCGCGAACCTGCCGGTCGCGCAATCGCACGTGCAGAACGGCAAGCTGCGCGCCCTGGCCGTCAGCAGCCTCGAGCGCCATCCCAAGATGGCCGACGTGCCCACGATGGCCGAGTCGGGTTTCAAGGACTTCGACGTGCTGACCTGGTACGGCATCTTCGCGCCCGCCAAGCTGCCCGAGCCCGTGCTGGCCAGGCTGAGCGATGCGATCCTGACCGCGCTGAAGGACCCCGGCCTGCGCCGCAACCTGGACGAACAGGGGCTGACCCTCATCGGCAGCACGCCCCAGGACTTCAAGCGCATGCTCGACACCGAGACGCCCCGCTGGGACAAGGCCATCAAGGAAATGGGCCTGCGTCCCGAGTAAGTGCCCCGCCGGCCGTGATCGCTCCCGCAAGTTCTTCCCAAGAGTCCAGCCATGATCGAATTCTCTGAAAAGCGCGTCACCGGTCCGGTGATCCGCCTGCATCCTTCCGACAACGTGGTGGTTGCCCGCGTGCCCGTGGGCCTGGGCACCGACGTGCCCAGCGAAGGCTTCACGGCGCGCAGCCAGGTGCCTGCCGGCCACAAGCTGGCCGCCCGCGACCTGAAGGCCGGCGAGCCCATCTTGAAGTACAACGTCTGTATCGGCTTCGCGGCGACCGACATCGCCGCGGGCACCTACCTGCACTCGCACAACACCGATTTCCGCGAATTCGACCGCGACTACGCGCATGGCCGGGACTACGTGCCCACGGCCCTGTTGCCGGCGGAAAGGCAGGCCACCTTCCAGGGCTATGTGCGCGCCAATGGCGAGGTCGGTACGCGCAACTACATCGGCGTGCTGTCGACGGTGAACTGTTCGGCCACGGTGGCGCATCGCATCGCCGACGCGTTCGACGAGACGCGCCTGGCGGCCTGGCCCAATGTCGACGGGGTGGTCGCGATGACACATGGCATGGGCTGCGGCATGGAGATGTCGGGCGAGCCCATGGACCTGCTGCGCCGCACCCTGGGCGGCTATGCCAGGCATCCCAACTTCGCGGCGGTGCTGGTGGTGGGGCTGGGCTGTGAACGCAACCAGCTGCACCAGCTGCTGGAAGACCAGGGGCTGTCGGCGGGCGCGCGCCTGCATGCCTTCGTGATGCAGGAGACGGGCGGCACGCGCAAGACCATCGAAGGCGGCATCGCGGCCATCAAGGCCCTGCTGCCCGAGGCGAACGCCGCGCGGCGCAGCAGCGTGCCGGCCAGCCACCTGAAGATCGGCCTGCAGTGCGGCGGCTCGGATGGCTTCTCGTCCATCACCGCCAACCCCGCGCTGGGCGCGGCCATGGACATCCTGGTGCGGCATGGCGGCACGGCGATCCTGTCTGAGACGCCGGAGATCTATGGCGTGGAGCATACGCTGACCTCGCGCGCGCGCAGCCGCGAAGTGGGCGAGAAGCTGGTGCAACGCATCCGCTGGTGGAAGGAGGAGTACTCGCCTGGCCGCGACGTGCAGATCAACGGCAAGGTCAGTCCGGGCAACCAGATGGGCGGGCTGGCCAACATCTTCGAGAAGTCGCTCGGTTCTTCGATGAAAGGCGGCACGACCGGCCTGATGGAGGTCTACCGCTATGCCGAGCCGGTCACGCAGCCGGGGCTGGTCTTCATGGACACGCCTGGCTTCGATCCCGTCTCGGCCACGGGGCAGATCGCGGGCGGAGCGAACATCATCTGCTTCACCACCGGCCGTGGCTCGATGTTCGGCGCCAAACCCGTGCCGTCCATCAAGCTGGCGACCAACACGCCGATGTACCAGCGCCTGACCGAAGACATGGACCTGAACTGCGGCGAGATCCTGGACGGCACGGCCAGCCTGCAGGAAGTGGGCGAGCGCATCTTCGCGCAGATCCTGAAGGTAGCCTCGGGCGAACACACCAAGAGCGAAGACCTGGGGCTGGGCGACCATGAGTTCGTGCCCTGGAACATCGGCGTGGTCAGCTGAGCCTCTCGGGAGACTGGCGTGGCGCGCTTTCCCGGACGTTCCTGGTGCCGGGAAAGCGTATTTACCAATACAAACATTATCGATAACGATTATTGATTACATTACAGGAAGGTTTGATACAAGCAGTCGTGGAGCGAGGCAATTGAGGACGACGTACTACTATCTGGGGGCCGCTTGGGCCCCTTTCGCTTTTATCTGCGCCGCGCAGGCGCAAGTGTCGGGCACCGACGTCCAGGTCATGGATTCCGTGGTCGTGTCGGCGTCCCGGTCCAACATGGCGGCGGACAAGGCGCCCCAAAGCGTGACCATCATCGAGAAGGAAGAGATCCAGCAACAACTGGCGATCTCGGGCAACTCCTCGGATGTACTGGCCAACCTGCTGCCGTCCTACACCCCCAGCCGGGGCAAGATGAACGGCAGCGGTGAAACCCTGCGGGGCCGCACGCCGCTGATCCTCATAGACGGCGTCCCGCAGTCGAACCCCTTGCGCCCAACCGGCCGCGAAGTGCACACCATCGATTTCGGCATGGTCGAGCGCATCGAAGTCGTGCAGGGGGCCAACGCCATCAATGGCCTGGGGGCGACCGGCGGCACCATCAACATCGTCACCCGGCGTCCCGAGAACGGCAGCTTCAACCAGCACATCGACGTGCAGGCCACCGTGCCGACCAGCAAGCTGGACGGCGAGGGCTTCAGCTACAAGACCAGCTATCGCGCAGACGGTCGTTCGGACGACCTGGACTATCTCTTCGCGATCAGCTGGGATGACCAGGGCCTGTACCGTGACGGCAAGGGGCGCCCGATCGGCGCGGATGTCACGCAAGGCGATCTGATGGATTCGCAGGCCTACGATTTCATGGGCAAGCTGGGGTGGTGGCTGACGGACGAGCAGCGCCTGCAGTTCAGCGTGAACCGCTACCGCATCAAGTCCCAAGGCAACTACGTGGGCATTCCCGGCGACCGCCAACAAGGCATTCCGACCACGTCCGAGCGCGGCGACCCGCCCGGTACGCCGGCCTGGAACGACGTATGGACGTCCAGTCTGTCATACGTGCACCACGATCTGGCGGGCATGGAGCTGAACGCCATGCTGTTCAACCAGGAGTTCGAGGGCCTGTTCGGCGCGGACAACTCGTCGACGTTCCAGGATCCCCTGATCGCGCCCGTGGGAACGCTGTACGACCAGTCACGCTCCACGGCATCCAAATGGGGGAGCAAGATCAGCCTGAGCAAGGACGGCATGCTGGACGGCCGGTTCAAGCTCACGGCGGGTATCGACACCTTGATCGACAAGGGCAAGCAGGACCTCTACGGAACCGGCCGCACCTACGTGCCGGAATCCGAATACCGCAACCTCTCGCTGTTTGCCCAGGGCGAGTTCCGTCTGCTCGACGATCTGACGCTGCATGCGGGCGTGCGGCACGAACGGGCGGATCTTGAAATCGACAGCTACCAGACGCTGGCCCGCTACAACCGTGTCGACGTGCAGGGCGGAAAGCTGAAGTTCGATGACACGCTGTTCAACGCGGGCCTGGTCTATTCCCCCACCAAGGCCGTCACGCTGTTCGGCAGCTACTCCGAAGGCTTCGGCATGCCGGACGTGGGCCGGGTGCTGCGCGCCATCAACACGCCGGGAACGACGGTCGACAGCCTGCGCAGCCTGGAACCCATCGTGACGCAGAGCGTCGAGGTCGGCGCCCGCGTGAACCATGGCGACTGGGACGGCGAGCTGAGCGTCTTCCAGTCCGACTCCGACTTCGGCACGCGTATCGTGCCCGTCAACGGCGCCTTCATGATGTCGCGCGAAAAGACGCGCATCCAGGGCATCGAGGCGGCCGTGGGCCATCGCATCAATCAGGCACATCGCGTGAAGCTGTCCTATGCCTATACGCGGGGCCGTTACGACAGCAACGACGACGGCAGGCTGGATGCGCATCTGGATGGCTTGAATGTCGCCCCGAACCGGCTGATCGCGACGTGGTCGGCCGACTGGACCGACAAGCTGGGATCCTTCCTGCAAGTGCAGCATGCATTCGACCGAGGGTTCGACGATCCCGCCAAGCGCTTCGAGGGCTACACGCTGGTGGATGCGGCCATGCAGTACAAGCTGCCGCGCGGCACGATGCGCCTGGCGGTGTCGAACCTGTTCGACAAGCAGTACATCACCTACTACTCGCAGAGCGCATTGGTCGAGCCCGCCCGCTATTTCGCGGGCCGCGGCCGCACGGTGACGCTTGGCTATTCGCTCAGCTTCTAGTGCCGGGCGACGCAGTGACGCGCGGGCCATCGGTCATGGACGGCTTGCCCAGCACTGACCGCCGCCGCCTGCTGCTGGGCGCGGCGGGCCTGTGCCTGGCCGCGCCCTGGCCGGCACGGGCGGTGCAAGCCCGCACGGTCGCTCATGCGCTGGGCGACACCACGCTGACGGGGCAGCCTTCCCGCGTCATCACGCTTTTCCAGGGTGCCACGGACGCGGCGTTGGCGCTGGGCTTGCGGCCGGTGGGTGTGGTGGAGTCATGGACCGAAAAGCCGGTATATCGGTATCTGCGCGAACGCCTGCCCGCGCCTGCGCTGGTTGGCCTGGAAACCCAGCCCAGCCTGGAAGACGTGGTTTACCTGGCGCCCGATCTCATCGTTGCATCGCGGTTTCGCAACGAGCGGATCTACGGCCTGCTGTCGCGGATCGCACCCACCGTCGCGGCCGAAGACGTCTACGACTTTCGCGCCACCACCGCGCTGGTGGGGGCTGCCCTGGGCCGCGAGGCCCAGGCGGATGCCTTGCTGGCGGCCTTCGAGCAGGAGGCCCGCGCGCTGGGCGCCACCCTGGCGGCCCGCCATGGCGCCCAGTGGCCGATGCGCGCCAGCGTGATCGAGTTCCGGGAGGACCATGTTCGTGCTTACCTGCCCGACAGTTTCTCTGGCGGCGTGCTGGGCACGGTGGGTTTCGGACGCACGCGCGTGCAGGCCGGCGAGCGCGGGCCGCTGCGCAAGCTGGGCAGCCACGAGAACATTCCTTTCCTGGACGCCGACGTGATCTTCGTGCTGATGCGCACGCGCACCGATGCCGTCCAGCGCAATCTCGACGCCTGGCAGCGGCATCCCTTGTGGCAGCGGCTGGCCGCTGTCCGGGCCGGACGTGTGTTCCCGGTGGACAACGTGGTCTGGAACCTGTCGGGCGGCATCCTGGCCGCGCAGGGTGTCTGCCGCGACGTGCGCCGACTGTTGGCGAGCGCCGAGTCATCATGACTGCGGCGCCTCCCACCATGCCGGCCTGGCGTGCCGCATCCCGGTCCGGCCCGGCCTGGCTGGCGACGGGACTGCTTCTGCTTGCCGCGCTGTGCGTGACAAGCCTGGCCGTCGGGCAGATGGCCATCACGCCGCGCACGGTCCTGGAGGCGTTTCGGGCTTACGACCCAGGCAATACCGAGCACCTCATCGTGACCACTACCCGCTTGTCCCGCACGGTGGTGGCCGTGGTCGTGGGTGCCAGCCTGGCGCTGGCGGGGGCCCTGATGCAGGCGTTGACGCGCAACCCGCTGGCGTCGCCGGGCCTCTTCGGCGTGAACGCCGGCGCCATGTTCTGCGCCGTCGCGCTGACGGCTGCCGGCTGGCTTGGCGGCCTCGCCGAGTTCATCTGGGCGGCCTTCGCGGGCGCGGCGCTGGCGGGGGCATCCATTTATGCGCTGGGCGCGACGGGCCTGGCACGGATGTCTTCCCTGCGCATGGTGCTGGCGGGCGCGGCGGTCTCCGCGCTCTTCGTGGCGCTGACCCAGGCCATGCTGGTCGTCAGCCAGGAAGGCCTGGAAAGCGTGCTGTTCTGGCTGGCCGGTTCGGTGGCCGGGCGTGAGCTGGCCATCGTCGGCACCGTGCTGCCCTATCCGGTGGCGGCAGGCCTGCTGGCGATCTTCATGGCGCGACACGTGGATGTCCTGGCGGCAGGCGAAGAGATCGCGGTGGGACTGGGACAGCGCACGGGCTGGATCAAGGCTTTGCTGGCCGCCTGCGTGGTGTTGCTGGCCGGCAGTGCCGTCGCGCTGGCGGGCGCCATCGGTTTCATCGGCCTGTTGGTGCCGCATGCGGCACGCCGCATGGTGGGCGCCGGCCATCGCTGGCTGCTGCCGGCTTGCGCGGTCTATGGCGCCTGCCTGTTGCTGGCCGCCGATATCGCCGCGCGGGTGGCGGCCTCGTCCCAGGAGATCCCGGTGGGGGTGTTGACGGCGCTGCTGGGCACGCCTTGCTTCGTCCTGTTGATACGCAGGGGGTGGCGGCATGAGTAGGGGCTGGATCTGGCGCGGCCGCCTGGGCTCACGGCTGGTCCACCCGCGTGCGGTGTGGGTGGGGCTGCTGTTGGCGGTGGCCTGCGTGGGCCTGTTGCTGGTGTCCATGATGCTGGGGAAATACCCTATCGGTGCCGGTGGCGTGCTGGATGCGCTGGCGGGCCGCGGTGACCCGCGCCAGGGCTTCATCATTGAATACCTGCGCCTGCCGCGCGCCCTGCTGGCACTGCTGGCGGGCGCCGCGCTGGGCCTCTCGGGCCTGCTGCTGCAAACCCTGGTGCGCAACCCGCTGGCCTCGCCGGACGTGCTGGGTATGAGCAGTGGCGCCAGCGCCGCCGCCGTATTCTTCCTGAGCTACCTGACACCGTACCTGGGCCAGCATTGGCTGCCTCTTTTCGCCATCGGCGGCGCGGCGGCCGCCACGCTGGCGGTCCAGGTCCTGGCCATCACCCGCCGCGGGCCCGCGGCGGGCGCCTCTCCCACCCGGCTGGTGCTGACGGGCATTGCCGTTTCGGCGCTCATGGGCGCCTGTACGACCGCCATGCTGGCAAGCAGTCCCAGCACATCCACGCTCAGCGCCTATGTGTGGCTGGTGGGAAGCGTGTTCGGCGCGACCTGGCCCGAGGTGGTCTCGATGGTGCTCTGGTTTCTCGTGCTGCTGCCCGGCCTGGCGTGGGTGGGACGCGCCGTTCCCGCTTACCAACTGGACGAACTGGCGGCGCGTGGCGTGGGCGTGGCAACCGGCAGCCTGCGCCTGCAATTGCTTGCGCTCGGTGTGCTGTTTGCCGGCGTGGCCGTGGCGCATGCCGGCGCCGTGGCATTCGTGGGCCTGATCTCGCCGCATGTGGCGCGGCGCTGGGTGGGGCAGGGCTTTGGTGGCGCTTGCGTCGCCACCGCGCTTATCGGCGCCATGCTGGTCGCGCTGGCGGACCTGGCGGGACGCACGCTGTTCCTGCCCAAGGATATTCCCGCCGGCATCTTCGTGGCCGTGCTGGGCGGCGCGTTCTTCATTTACCTGCTGCTTCGGCGGCTACGCTGACACATGGAAAAGCCCGTGGAAACCCTGCCGCTTGCCGTGCGCGACCTGACGCTGTCCTACGGCGCCAACAACGTCGTCCATCACGTGAGCCTGGACATTGCGCGTGGCGGCGTCACCGTGCTGGTGGGCGGCAACGGCTGTGGCAAGAGCACGTTGCTGAAGGCCTGTGCGCGGCTGCTGCGACCCGTCGAGGGGTCGGTGCTGCTCGATGGACGCGCGATCCAGCGGCTGTCCACCGCGCAGGTGGCCCGCGAGTTGGCCATCCTGCCGCAAACGCCGCTGTCCCCGGAGGGCATCACGGTGTTCGAGCTGGTCAGGCTGGGACGGTACCCGCACCAAAGCTGGCGGCAGCAATGGAGCCGCCAGGACCAGGAGACCTTGGCGCGGGTGCTGCACGACACGGGCCTGGAGGCGTGCGCGCACCTGCCGGTCGATGCCCTGTCGGGTGGCCAGCGGCAGCGTGCGTGGATTGCAATGACCCTGGCGCAGGACACCGGCATCCTGCTGCTGGACGAGCCCACCACCTACCTGGACCTGGCCTACCAGATCGAGGTGCTGGACCTGCTGCGCGAACTGAACCAGCGTCATGGCAAGACCATCGTCATGGTCCTGCATGATCTGAACCTTGCCGCGCGCTACGCGCATCACATGATCGCCATGCGGCAGGGGCGGGTGCATGCCCAGGGCCGGCCAGCCGACGTGATGACCGCCACCACGGTCGAGGCCGTCTTCGGCCTGCGCTCGCGCATCATCGAGGACCCCGTGACAGGCACGCCGTTATGCGTGCCGATCGGACGCGTCCCCGCAAGCGGGCTGGGGTGATGCGCGACACCGATCAGCCACGCGAGGCGCTGTCGCCGGCCGACATGCAGGTCCTGGCGCCATTCCCGCTGGCCGCCTGGCCGGCACGCGACCCCGCGGCCAGCCTGGATGGCGAGGACGCCTTGTTGCCGGACCGGTGCCTGGCCCTGCTCGACGGACTGGGGCCACGCCTGTTGTCGGACCGCCGGGCAATCACCGCTTCCCTGCTCGCCAAGCGCTGGGCATTCGTGGCAACCGCCGCGCCTTTGGCGGCGATGAGCGTCCTGGATCGTGGCCTGGATCTCCGATTGGGGAACTGCGTGATCGAAACGACGCACGATGGCGTGTGGCGCTCGCGGCTGGTGCTGCGGCAACTGGCGGCCAGCCATGCGCCGCGGACGGGGCGCGTGGCCTGGCGCGAAGCGCTGGTGACGGACCTGTTCGCCGGCCACCTGACGAAGCTGTGGCGTGTGTTGGCCCAGGTCTCGGGCATCGCGCCGCGCATCCTGTGGGAGAACACCGCGGTGCGGGTCTATTCCCTGTACGAGAAGCGCCTGCTGCACAGCCATGTCTCGCCGGCCGTGCGCCGCCGCATCGCCGAGGACTTCGCCTATCTCGTCGCCGACGCGTCTCCTGACGTGTTCGGCCTGGACCATAACCCCCTGGCGAGATACTTCCATGCGCCGACACCCGTGCCGGGCGACGCGCCGCGGCGTTTCCGCAAGACTTGCTGCCTGTACTACGCGGCATCGGCGCCGGTGGCGTACTGCGACGGCTGCCCCCTGTTGCGGCCCGGCAGGCGAGGGCGCGGCGCGGGCCCGGCCAGGCCCTAGAATCCTTGTTGTCCAGGCTGGGGCCGCCCCGCCCATCACAACAAGGAAACCAGAGACATGGACACCCGCTATGTGCAGAGCTTCGTCACGGTGGTGGATTGCGGGTCGTTGGCCGAGGCCGCGCGCCGCCTGGACCTGACACCCGCCGCCATCGCGGCGCGCGTGCGTTCACTGGAGGAAGAACTGGGCGTGGCGCTGGTCAAGCGCGCGGGCCGCAGCGTCAAGCCGACCGAGGCCGGGGTGAAGATCCTGGAACGCGCACGCGTGGTCATGCGCGATGTGCGCGACCTGCGCGCCAGTGCCAGCGCCGACGAGCCGCTGGGCGAGTTCCGGCTGGGTGTCTCCACCTCCGCGCTCACCGGCCTGCTGCCGCCGGTGCTGCGGCGCCATTACCAACGCTATCCCCGCCTGGCCGTGTATGTCGAACCGGGCACGTCCAGCCATCTCTATCAGCAGGTGACGGAGGGCGAGCTGGACGCGGCCATCATCGTGCAGCCGCAGTTCGCCATTCCCAAGGGCTATGACTGGCATCTGCTGGCAGCAGAGCCGCTGGTGGTGCTGGCGCCGGCCAACCAGGCGGGGCGCGATGCGCATGCGCTGATGGCCAGCGAGCCCTTCATCCGCTATGACCGCGCCACCTGGGGTGGACGGATGGCCGACCGCTATCTGCGGCAGCACGGCATCCGGCCGCGGGAGCGGCTGGAGATCGATGCCTTGCCCTCGATCGCGGCCATGGTGGCCGAGGGCCTGGGCGTGTCGCTCATTCCGGACTGGGCGCCCGTGGGCGTGGCGGGCATGCCGTTGGCGCGCGTGCCGCTGCCCGGCGTGGCGCCGGTGCGCCGCATGGGCTTGCTGTGGGCGGCGCAGGCGCCGCATGCGTCCATGGCGCGCGCATTCCTGGAGGCGGCCGCGGCGCGCAGCGATGACGTCTAGGCCTTGCGCGCCTCGTGCCGTTGCCACGCGACATCGGGCACGCCGTGCGCGCGGTTGATGAATCGCGCGAGCACGAACAGCAGGTCCGACAGGCGGTTCAGGTATTGGCGCGGCGCATCGCCTTGGGGCTCCTGTTCGTGCAGCGCGACCAGCGTGCGCTCGGCGCGCCGGCACACCGTGCGCGCGACGTGGGCCTGGGCCGCCGCGCGGCAGCCGCCGGGCAGGATGAATTCCTGCAACGGTCCCAGGTCGCTGTTGTAGTGCGCCAGGCGCGCGTCCAGGAAGGCCACCTGGGCGGCCTGCAAGGCGGTGTGCCCTGGAATGCACAGCTCGGCGCCCATGTCGAAGAGGTCGTGCTGGATGGTGTTCAGGTCGTGTGCGACCGCCTCCGGCAAACCTGCTTCCGCGCATAGCAAACCCAGCACGCTGTTGAGCTCGTCGACCTCGCCCAGTGCGACGATGCGCAGGGTGTGCTTGGGTTTGCGGCTGCCGTCGCCCAGGCCGGTGGTGCCGTCATCGCCCGTGCGCGTGCTGATGACCGAAAGGCGGTTGCCCATGGAAAAATTCCGTATCAGGGTTTGCAGGTATCCTTGCCGGAAAGGACACGTGCGCGGCTGGCCTGCTGGGCCTGTGCGCGTGAGGTTCCGGAGGAAGATTTGCAATGGTAAAGCGTAAAACCCTGATCGCCCTGACCAGCCTGAGCCTGGCAGGGGTACTGCTGTCGGGCTTCTGGCCCCAGCGCGTCGAAGCCGCGCCGGCCGCGTCGCAGGAAGGTGTGACCGCGTCGGCATCCGGCGAGGTGCGCCGCATCGACGCCGCAGGCGGCAAGATCACCATCAAGCATGGCGAGATCAAGGCGCTGGAGTTGCCTGCCATGACCCTGGTCTATCAAATCGACCCGGCGCTGCTTGCCAAGGTCAAGCCGGGTGATACGGTGAGGTTCACCGCCACGCGCCGCGGTTCGCAGTACGTGGTCACGGCGATCAACTGACGCCGTCCGCGTCCAGGCCCCGCTTGCCGCGGTGCCTGATCCCGGCTGGCGCCCTCGCGGCGCGCCAGCCGTGCCGATCCCGTCAACGCAGGTCCAGCAAGAACTTGCTGTAGCCGGCCCGGCCGAACTGTTCGCCGGTGCCCACCCGGCTCACGTTGGTGATGCCGTAGCCTTGCGCCCTGGTGTCCGTGGCGTTGGCCGAGCTCATGAAGACGACGTCGCCGGCGGGTGACATCGGCGCGAAGGACCAGCTGCGGTCCGCCCCGTATCCCGCCAGGGTCAGCGTGGGCTGCGCCTCGACATACTTGATGAGCGCATCGCGGTTGGTGTCCGGCGCCTCCAGCACCACCTCGGACACGCCCGCCAGGTAAGGCGCGCCAGCGCGGAAGCTGTTGGTGGCCACGATGAAGCGGTCATCGTCCTGGACCGCCACGCCGTCGTATTCCAGGGTGGTGATGCGCCGGCCCGTGGGATTGTCCCGGAAATGATAGGCCGGCACGCTGATGTCGATGGTGTAGCGCAGCTTGCCGTCCCTGGCCTGCATGACGTCGAAGTTGTACGAAGGGAAGCTCTCGTTGATGAGCGTCTGCTCGGCTGTCTCCGACGCATCGATCTGGTTGAACCAGCCCGCCGCGTTCTCCAGCCACAGCCGCAGCGTCTTGCCGTCGATGCGCACGGCGTTCACGGTATTGCTGTAGGTGTAGAGGTCCGCGGCGCTGCGCAGCGATACCTGGCCGGTCTCGACGCCGATGTAATCGTCCACGCCGTAGAAGCCGTTGCGGAACGGCGCGGCGGCCGACAGCACGGGCAGGTTGCCCCACTCGGGGTTGTTGTCCTGGATGTAGCGCTCGACGTAGTCGATCTGGGCCATGTTCACGATCTGCAGCGACGACACGTCGCCCGCGGCGGCGAAGTCCGAGGAGAGCGGGAAGGCCGTCTCGCCGATGGGCTGCTGCACGTACTGGATGGTTTCCTCGTGCACGCCCTGGGCCAGTGCGGCGATCTCGCTGTCCGAGGCGACGTACTCGGCTGGTGCGCCATTCGCCGCGGCCTTGGTCAGCGTCGGACGCAGGCTGCTGCGGGTGTCTTCCTTGCGCACCGACCAGCGGGTGCCGTCGTGTGCCAGCGTCAGCTCGATCACGCCCAGATAGCTGCCGAAGAAGCCGGGCATGGCGGCAGGCACGCCATTGAGCGTGCCGGCGTCGGGATCCACGCCCGGCAGGCCGGCGAACGGCGAGCGGCTGTTGCCGGGATCGGGGAATTTCTGGTGCTGATGGCCGAAAAGCATGGCATCGAAGCCCGCCGCCGAGCTCAGCGCGAGGCCCGCGTTGTCGCCGGCCTGCGCGGTGGTGATGCCGCTGTGCGCCAGCGCCACGATCACGTCCGCGCCCTGGGCCAGCATCTGCGGCACGTACTTCCGGGCGGCGGCCACGTACTCCGTCGTGGTGACGTGGCCATCCAGGAAGCGCTTGTCGGCCGTCATGATGGAGGGTGGCGTGAAGGCGATGACCCCCACGTTCACGTTGACCGAGATACTGCTGCCATCTGTTGCGGTAGCGGTGAAGGTGCGCGGCAGGATCGTCCACGGCTGGAAGATCGGCTCCTGCGTCTTGGCATTCAGCACGTTCGACGACAGGAAGGGGAAGCTGGGCGCCGCGCAGTCGGCCTGCGCCTGCGGGTTGGTGCCGGGCGTGCCCTTGGCGATGCCGTCGATCTTGAAGTCGACGTTGGTGACCTGCGAGAGATACGGCAGGCCGTAGTTGAATTCATGGTTGCCGATGGCTGCGGCATCCACCTTCAGCGCCTCGAGCTGCTGGTAGATCACCGGCAGCGTGCCGCACTGCACCGGCTTGACCAGCGCCTGGTAGTCCGAGAGCACGGTGCCCTGGATGGTGTCGCCGTTGTCGAACAGCAGCGTATTGGGGAATTCGCCGCGCGCCTGCTTGATGAGGGTGGCCGCGCGGTCGGTGCCGATGCTCGGGTCTTCCGCCAGGCGGTAATAGTCGTAGCCCAGCACGTTGGCGTGCAGGTCGGAGGTTTCCAGCAACGCCAGCTTCAGCGTCGTGCCCGAGGGCACGCCCGCTTCGGGCGGCGGCGCGGGCGCGTCGTCGTCATCCTGGTTGGTGCCGCAGGCGCTCAGCGCGAGCAGCAGCGTGGAAATGATGAGCGTGGGCGCGAACACCCGTCCAGCAACTTTCACAGCCGTCTCCTCCTTGGTTGGTGGCGGCGTGAAGTCTGTTTGGGCGGGATGACTTCGGCATGACAAGCGGGTGCGGGGACGCACCTGCTGACGCTTTGTAGCAGATCGAAAACCAGGGTGCGCCCTGCGTCCGGCAAGGCGCGCCCTGGCGTGGTGGCTTACAGCACGTAGCGGGCCAGGTCCTGGCTGCCGGCGACCTCGGCCAGTTGCGCGTTGACGAACGCGGCGTCGACCACGACGCGATTGCCGCTGCGGGTGGAGGCATCGAAAGACAGCTCCTCCAGCAGCTTTTCCATGACCGTGTACAGGCGGCGCGCGCCGATGTTCTCGGTGCGCTCGTTCACGTCGAAAGCCAGTTCGGCCAGGCGCTGCACGCCTTCGTCGGTGAACGTCAGTTCTACACCTTCCGTGGCCAGCAGCGCGGTGTATTGCTTGGTGAGCGAGGCGTCGGTGTCGGACAGGATGCGCACGAAATCGGCGGCCGTCAGCGATTCCAGTTCGACGCGGATCGGGAAGCGGCCCTGCAGCTCGGGGATCAGGTCGGAGGGGCGAGACAGGTGGAACGCGCCCGACGCGATGAAGAGGATGTGGTCGGTGCGGACCATGCCGTAGCGCGTGTTGACCGTGGTGCCTTCCACCAGCGGCAGCAGGTCGCGCTGCACGCCCTGGCGCGACACGTCGGCGCCGCCCGATTCCTGGCGCGCGGCGATCTTGTCGATCTCGTCCAGGAACACGATGCCATTCTGCTCGACATTGCGCAGCGCCTGGGCGCGCAGTTCGTCTTCATTGACGCGCTTGGCGGCTTCCTCGTCGACCAGCTGCTTGAAGGCTTCCTTGATGGTGATCTTGCGCGGCTTGGTTTTCTCTTTCGCCAGGCCGGCGAACATGCCGCGCAACTGCTCGGTCATTTCCTCCATGCCGGGCGGGCCCATGAGGTCCAGCTGTTGCGGGGCCTGGGCCAGTTCGATCTCGATCTCGCGGTCGTCGAGCTGGCCTTCGCGCAGGCGCTTGCGGAAGGTCTGGCGTGCGGCGTTGTCCTCGCGTTGCAGCGAGCCGTCGGCGCCGCGCGGCGGCGGCACCAGCACGTCGAGGATGCGGTCTTCGGCGGCGTCTTCGGCCTGGCTGCGCACGCGGCGCATTTCCAGCTCGCGCGTCTGCTTGATGGAGAACTCGGCCAGGTCGCGGATGATGGTGTCGACGTCGCGGCCGACGTAGCCCACTTCGGTGAACTTGGTGGCTTCGATCTTGATGAACGGGGCGTCGGCCAGCTTGGCCAGGCGGCGCGCGATCTCGGTCTTGCCCACGCCGGTGGGGCCGATCATGAGGATGTTCTTGGGATGGATCTCGTGGCGCAGCGGCTCGGCGACCTGCTGGCGGCGCCAGCGGTTGCGCAGCGCGACGGCGACCGCGCGCTTGGCGCGTTGCTGGCCGACGATGAACTTGTCGAGTTCCGAGACGATTTCCCGGGGCGTCATGGTGGTGGCGGACATGGCGGCTCTGCTTGGCTGTGTCGAGGTCGGTGTCGGCGCGAGGGTCACTCGCCCAGCACTTCCACGACGTGATTCTGGTTGGTGTAGATGCAGAGATCGCCCGCGATCTCCAGCGACTTCTTCACGACGTCTTCCGGCGCCATGTCGGTGTTCTGCAGCAAGGCCAGCGCGGCCGACTGGGCGTAGGCGCCGCCAGAGCCGATGGCGGCGATGCCGTGTTCGGGTTCCAGCACGTCGCCATTGCCCGTGAGCACCAGCGTGTGCTCACGGTCGGCCACGATCAGCATGGCCTCCAGGCGGCGCAGCACGCGGTCGGTGCGCCAGTCGCGGGTCAGTTCGACGGCCGCGCGCAGCAGGTTGCCCTGGTGCTTCTCCAGCTTGGCCTCGAAGCGCTCCTGCAGGGTGAAGGCGTCGGCCGTCGCGCCCGCGAAGCCGGCCAGGATCTTGTCCTGGTACAGGCGGCGGATCTTGCGGGCGGTGCCCTTGATGACGATATTGCCCAGCGTGACCTGGCCGTCGCCGCCCAGGGCGACCCGGTTGCCGCGGCGCACGCAGAGGATGGTGGTGGCGTGAAATTGTTCCATGTGTCTCGTCTCGTCGTACTGGGAAAGTAGATGGGGATGGGCGGGCAAAGTTCAAGCGTGCCGTCCCGGCGTGACGAGACGCGCTTGACGCAAAGTAAAACGGACCTGGCCGCGCAAGGCGCGGGCAGGTCCGTTCAAGTGCCGGGGCGCGCCCGTGGGCGCGCGCCTGGCGCGGCGTCAGTCGCCGAACATCTTCTGGCGCATCTCACGGCGTTCCTGCGCTTCCAGCGACAGGGTGGCCGTGGGACGTGCGAGCAGGCGGGGGACGCCGATGGGCTCGCCCGTTTCCTCGCACCAGCCGTACTCGCCGCTGTCGATGCGGGCGATGGACTGCTGCACTTTCTTCAGCAGCTTGCGTTCGCGGTCGCGCGTGCGCAGTTCCAGCGCATGTTCTTCCTCGATCGTGGCGCGGTCGGCCGGATCGGGGACGAATTGCGTTTCGCGCAGGTGCTCGGTGGTGGCGCCTGCGTTGTTGAGGATTTCCTGCTCCAGCTGGCGCAGACGCTCGCGGAAGAAATTGAGCTGACGCTCGTTCATGTAGTCCGCGTCGGACATGGCCAGGAGTTCTTGCTCTGTGGGCAGGTCGATGACCGCCGCGTCGGCGTTCGCCTGCTTGCCCGTTTTCTTGCTTGCTGCCTTGGTAGCCATGAAAGCACTCCGTCTAGATTATGTTCCGGCCTGACAAGGGGGCGCGTCAGCGTGACGCACCGTCCCTCAACTGGCCAGGCACTGCTCCAATCCCCGGGTAAAAATCTCCTGGGGCAGCTTGCGGCCGATGAATACCATCTTGGTGGCCTTCTTTTCCTGCGAGGTCCAGGGCTTGCCGGGCTCGGCGCCCATCATCATGTGCACACCCTGGAAAAGCATACGGCGATTCACGCCCTTGATGTAAAGAATGCCCTTGTAGCGCAACAGATCGGGGCCATAGACCTGCACCAGGCCGCCCAGGAACTCTTCCAGGCGCTCCGGGTTGAACGGCTTGTTCGAGCGGAACACGAACGCGCCGATGTCGTCGTTGTGCGCCGGGTGATGGTGATGGCCGTGGTTGCAGCCCGGGCTGCAGTCGTGGCCTTCGTGGTCGTGATCATGGCCATGATGGCCGTGGTCATGACCGTGGTGATGGTGGTCGTGGCCATGCGCGTGGTCGTGCGCGGCGTCGGGGTGCTCATCGGCCAGGAACTGCGGGTCGATGTCGAGGATGGTATTGAGGTTGAAGCCGCTGATGTCGATGATCTTGCCCAGTTCGGTTTCGCCGAAATGGACGGATTCGATCGAGGCGCGCGGGTTGATGCGCACCAGGCGATGGCGCAGGGCCTGGTAGTCGGCCTCGTTGACCAGGTCTTTCTTGGAGACCAGGATGCGGTCGGCGAAGCCCACCTGCTTCTGCGCTTCTTCCTGCGCATCCAGCGTGGCCATGCCGTGCTTGGCGTCGACCACCGTCACCACCGCATCCAGGCGGTAGTACTCGGCGATGTCGTCGTCCATGAAGAAGGTCTGGCACACCGGGCCGGGGTTGGCCATGCCGGTGGTTTCGATGATGATGCGCTCGAACGTGACCTCGCCGGCCTCGCGCTTCTTGCGCAGGTCGTTCAGCGTGTTCATCAGGTCGCCGCGCACGGTGCAGCAGACGCAGCCGTTGCTGAGCTCGATGATCTGCTCTTCGCTGTCCTGCACCAGCAGATCGTTGTCGATGCTTTCCGGCCCGAATTCGTTTTCGATGACCGCGATGCGGCGACCGTGGTATTCGGTGAGGATGCGTTTGAGGAGCGTCGTCTTGCCCGCGCCGAGGAAGCCGGTCAGGATCGTGACGGGGACCATCTGGTCGAGACTGCGGGGGGTGTTCATGCCTGGTACTCGTGCTGGATTCGGGGGCTTGCCGGGCTTGTCTTCGGCTTGTCCGGGGACGGGCGCGAAGTGCGCCGCCGGCATGGCGCCAAGCAAGCCCTAAGGCCTTGTCTGAAAAGGCGAACGCCGGATTACATCACAGGCAGTCGCTGTGGGCAAACCTTGATTTGTGCACTGCGGGAAACCCCTTGATGCGCCTGGGCGACAGGCTGGCGTCCGTCGTGGACGCTTATATATAGGGGCGATCCGGCACATTGCAAGTGCGGGGGAAGGGGAAACGCCTGCGCGCCGGACAGCGTCTCCGGGGTTTTGCTTACAAATTACCCAATGGGTGTACGCCGGGTGGCGAGCGGTCAGTGCGCGTGCGTATGGAAATGGTGCTCGTGGGGTTCCTGCTGGCACTGGGGGCAGAGGGCGCGCAATTCCGTTTCGTGCGTGGCCAGCACGTAGCCGGTCTTCTTCACCCTTTCGGCCAGCTGGCGGCTGAGCGCGGGGTCGCTGATTTCCGCGACCTTGCCGCAACAGGTGCAGACCACCAGCAGGTCGTGCGGCGCGCCTTCGGCGTCGTGGCAGGCGCTCCAGGCGTTGACGGCATCCAGCCGGTGGATAAGGCCTTCCTCGACCAGGAAATCCAGCGCGCGATAGACCGTGGGGGGCGCCGCGCCGGGATGCACGCCGCGCATTTCCTCGAGCAGTTCATAGGCCTTCAGGCTGCGGCCATGGCGCAGCAGCAGTTCCAGCACCTTGCGGCGGATGGGGGTCAACCGGCGTCCACGTTCGGCGCAGAGCGTCTCCGCCACGTCGAGGCGGGCAGAGACGGAACGGGAGCCGGAGGTCGCGGAGGGAGGCATGGCGTGCTCTGAATGAAGGCCGGGCGCGGCGTGGGCCCGCGCGTGGCGTTGGAGCGATTCTAATGGAAGGGCGCGTGGGGCGCGCCGTTGAGCATGTATTGGTTATGTTATAACGTTTCTAAGTCCTCATTGCCATCCACCATGTTCCCCCGTCTTTTCCAGGGCACGACCGCCGCGCCGCGTCCGCCTTTGCGCTCCCGCCTTGCCGATTCCGCCTGGTCCCGACTGTTGGCCGCCGTTTGCGTGTCCGCGGTGCTGTGGGGCCTGATCGCCTGGGCGATGGGCGGGGCAGGCCTGTGAGCGTGCCCGCCATTTCGCTGCTGGACGTGAGCCTGGGATGGCGCACGCGGACCGTGCTGCGCGAGGTCTCCGGCGTATTCCCGCCCGGCTCCATGACGGCCGTCGTGGGCGCCAACGGGGCAGGCAAGTCGACATTGCTGAAGGCCATGGCAGGGCTCATCGCGCCGCTGTCGGGCGTGCTGCATGTGGAAGGCGACGCGCGCGACATCGCCTGGCTGCCCCAGGCCGCCAGCCTGGACCGCAGCTTTCCCTTGCGGGTCATCGATCTCGTCGCGATGGGTGCGTGGCGGCGCGTGGGCGCCTGGGGGCGCCTGCCCGGATCGGAGTGGGCGCGTGCACAGGCGGCGTTGGAGCAGGTCGGCCTGGCGGATTGCGCGGCGCGCAGCCTGTTTGCGTTGTCCGGCGGGCAGATGCAGCGCGTGCTGTTCGCGCGCCTGCTGATGCAGGACGCGAGCGTGATGCTGCTGGACGAGCCTTTCGCCGCGATGGATGGCGAGACCACCAGCGTGCTGCTGCGCCTGATGCAGGACTGGCATGCCCAGGGACGCACGGTCGTGGCGGTGTCGCATGATCTTTCCCTCGTGCGACGCGGATTCCCGCAGGCCCTGTTGCTGGCGGGGCGTGTCGTGGCCTGGGGCAAGACGGCCGAGGTGCTGTCGCCGGACAACCTGGCGGCTGCGCGCGGTGGCGCGGCCCAGGAATGGTTGTGAGGACGCCGTCATGAGCCTGCACGACCTGATCCTGGCGCCTTTCCTGGACTTCGGCTTCATGCGCCGCGCGCTGGCCGGCACCTGGACGCTGTCGGTGGCTTGCGCGCCGCTCGGCGTCTTCCTGGTGCTGCGGCGCATGAGCCTGATGGGCGACGCCATGTCGCACGCCATCCTGCCGGGCGTGGCGGCGGGTTTTCTGCTGTCGGGCCTGTCGCTGGGCGCGATGCTGGCCGGTGGCCTGCTGTCCGGCCTGCTGGTGGCCTTGCTGGCCGGCGTCGTCGCACGCTGGACGCCCCTGCGCGAGGACGCGAGCCTGGCGGCCTTCTACCTGATCTCGCTGGGGCTGGGCGTGCTGCTGGTGTCGCTGCGCGGCTCCAGCATGGACCTCCTGCACGTGCTGTTCGGCACGGTGCTGGGCCTGGACGACGATGCGCTGCTGCTGGTGGGTGTCAGCACGACGCTGACCTTGTGCGTGCTGGCCGTGGGCTACCGCCTGCTGGTGGCCGAATGCCTGGATCCCGGTTTCGTGCGGGCCCTGCGCGCGCGGGGAGGCATCGCGCATTTGGTCTTCCTGGCGCTGGTGGTACTGAACCTTGTCGCGGGTTTCCAGGTGCTGGGAACCCTGATGGCGGTGGGGCAGATGATGCTGCCCGCGGCGTCCGCCCGCTTCTGGTCCCCCACCGTCGACGGCCAGATCCTGCTGGCCACGGCCATCGGCGTGGCCGGCGGCACGGTGGGCCTGCTGCTGTCCTATCACCTGAACGTGCCGGCGTCGCCGGCCATCATCCTATCCTCCGGCGCGGCCTATGTCGTGTCGGTTCTCTGCGGTCCTTGCGGCGGTTTGCTGTCGCGGGAGCGCCTGGCCGAAAAAGGAGTCTAGCCATGAGCCTGTCCGAGCAATCGAATTCGTCTTCCCGCGCGCGCGGCGGCCTGCGCCGCTATGCGCTGGCCCTCGCGCTTTGCCTGGCGGGCACCGCCGCCGCGGCCGCGCCGCTGAAGGTGGTGACGAGTTTCTCGCTGCTGGAGGACATCACGCGCCAGGTGGGCGGCGAGCAGGTGGAGGTGGCGACGCTGGTGGGCCGCAATGCCGACGCGCACGCCTATGAACCCACGCCGGGCGATGCCCGCAAGCTGGCCGGCGCGCAGCTGCTGGTGGTGAACGGCCTGCAGTTCGAGACCTGGCTGGACCGGCTGCAGCGTGCCTCGGGTTTCAAGGGCAAGACCGTGGTGGCAAGCGACGGGATCACGCCGCTGCGCTTCTCGCATGGCGAGGAAGCGCATGGCCACGACCACGAGAAGCACGACCACGACCACAAGCACGACCACGATCATGACCATGACCATGACCATGACCACGGGCATGATCATGGCAAGGCGAAGGCCAAGCCCGCCGCCGATGCCCACGCGCATCACGATCATGGGGAGTGGGATCCCCATGCCTGGCAGAGCCTGGCCAACGGCGCGCGCTATGCCCGCAACATCGCCGAGGCCCTGGCCAGCGTGGACCCGGCGAATGCCCAGGCCTACCGCCAGCGGGCGCAAGCCTATGCGCAGAAGCTCGAGGCCGTGGACGCCCGCCTCAAGCGCGACTTCGCGGCCTTGCCCGCCGAGCGCCGCAAGGCCGTGATTTCGCACGAGGCTTTCGGCTATTTCGGCCAGGCCTATGGCCTGACCTTCGTGCCGGTGGCCGGGCTGTCCACCGCCGCCGAACCCTCGGCCGCCGACGTGGCGCGCATCATCGCCCAGGTCCGCAAGGAAAAGGTGCCGGCGCTCTTTGTCGAGAACGTTTCCAGCCCCAGGCTGGTCGAACAGATCGCGCGTGAAACCGGCGCGAAAGTGGGTGGTACGCTTTATTCGGACGCCTTGTCCGAACCGGGGCAACCCGCCGCCACGTATCTGGATCTGTTCGAATGGAACGCCAAGCAATTCCTGGACGCCTTGCGTCCCTGATCGTCTTTCTCGCCTTGTTCTGGATGGCCAGCGTGGCGCACGCCCACCCGCACATGTGGATCGACGCGAAAGCCTCCCTGGGTTTCGATGCCCAGGGCCGCCTGGCCGCCATCCACCAGACCTGGCGGTTCGACGAGATGTCGTCCGTGTATTCCCTGCAGGGCCTGGCCAAGGACAAGCAGGGCCAATACCGGCCGAAGGATCTCCAGTCCATGGCCGATGACTGGGTGGCCGCGTTGGGCGAGCCGCAGTCGCACTATTTCACCCGTGTCGCGGTGGGCGGCAAGTCCCTTGCGTTCGGCAAGCCCAGGAAGGCAAGCGTGAAGTGGGACAAGGCGGCCGGCCGGCTGGCGCTGTCCTTCGAGTTGCCGTTGACGCAGCCCGAGCAGGCCAAGGTGGCGGACATCGACATCTACGATCCGACATTCTTCGTGGCCTATGCCTTCGAGGACAAGGACGCCGTCACGCTCGACGGCGCGCCCGCGGCATGCACGTCGCAATACCGTCCGCCGCGCGAGCTCGATTGGAAGACCCTGCAGCGGCTGGCGGCGATTCCCGCCGAGCAGGAACACCTGCCCGAAGAGCTTTTCGCCATCACGCAGTCGCTGACGCATCGCATCGAGGTCCGTTGTTCGTGAAGCGCTTGAGTGCTTTCTTTTTGCTGGCGCTGTTTTCCTGCGCCGCCGTGGCGCAGTCCTCGCATCCTTTCGGCGTGCCCGAAACCTCGGTGGGTGGCGGCGGTGATGGCTGGCTGGGCGCCTTCTTCACGCAGATGTCCATCTGGCAGTCGCATTTCTACCGGCAGCTGACGGGGGCGGTGCGTGCCTGGCAGCAGGACGGCCACGCGGGCTGGGCGCTGATGGGCCTGTCGTTCGCCTATGGCGTGTTCCACGCGCTAGGGCCGGGGCACGGCAAGGCGGTGATCGCGTCCTATGTGCTGGCCAATCGCCAGACGGTGCGCAATGGCGCCGTGCTGGCGCTGGCCTCGGCCTTGGTGCAGGCGCTGACTGCCATCGCATTGGTCACGGTGGCGGCCATGCTGTTGAACGTGACGGGCGCCGTCATGAATCGTGCCACCTGGTGGCTGGAGGTGGGCTCCTACGCGCTGGTGGTGCTGCTGGGCATCTGGCTGGTCATCCGCCGGGTGGCGCAGCCCGCCTGGCGGGCGTGGCGCGCACGCGGATCCACCCCCGCGGCCGCCGGGCACGCGCCTCATCATGGCCACGATCACCACGGCCATCACGACCACCACGGCCATCACCCTCATCATGACCACGGCCATGCCCACCATGACGATTGCGGCTGTGGCCATGCCCACATCCCGGATGCCGAGGCCGTCTCGGGCAAGCTCGACTGGCGGCGCGCCAGCGCGGCGATCCTGTCCGTGGGCTTGCGTCCCTGCACCGGCGCCGTGCTGGTGCTGGTGTTCGCGCTGTCACAGGATTTCTACTGGGCGGGCATTGCGTCCGCACTGGCGATGGGCGTGGGCACCGGGCTGACCGTGGCCGCGCTGGCCTGCCTGACGCTGGTGGCTGGCGACCTGGCGGCCCGCCTGGCGGGGCCGGGCTCGGTCTGGGCCGAACGGTTGCGGGTGATCCTGCAGGGCCTGGCGGCGCTCGCGGTGCTGCTGTTCGGCGTGGCATTGCTGGGCGGCGCGCTGGCAAGTTGAGCCCTGTCCGCCAACACGCTCTGGAAACGGCGCTTCGGCGCCGTTTTCGTTTTCCGGCGCGGGTCGAGCCGGGGTCGCACCGCATTGAGTCTTGTCCCGATCTGTACAATAATAAATATCATTTACATTTTCTCGGTGCCAGCCGTGCAGGAAACGCAGCGCGCAATCAATGAGTCGGTGGGAGCGCTGTATGCCGAACATCACGGCTGGTTGCAGCGGCGCCTGGATTTCCGTTTGCAGGACCGGCACGTGGCGGCCGACCTGGCGCAGGACACCTTCCTGAACCTGCTGACCCGCCGCAACCTTCCTCCGCTGCGCGAACCGCGCGCCTTCCTGAGCAGCATTGCGCATGGCTTGCTGGTGGACTTCTGGCGCCGCCGCGATATCGAGCATGCCTGGCTGGCCGCCTTGGCGGATCGGCCCGAAGCGCTGCAACCTTCGCCCGAGGCCCAGGCGCAGATGCTGCAGGCCCTGGTGGAGATCGACCGCAAGCTGTTCCGCCTGGGTGAGCGTCCCCGGGCCGCCTTCCTCATGCATCGCATCCAGGGCATGACGCATCCCGACATCGCGGCATCCCTCGGCCTGTCCGAAAGAACCGTGCGCAAGTACATCGCCCAGGCCATGCTCAGCTTCCTGATGGACGACACGCTTGCCCCCCTGGCCGCCGGGGCGTGCTGATGGGCGAGGGCGCCAGCCTCCTGCCGGATGAGCACCGGGCGCTGGCCGATGCGGCGCGCTGGTATGCCGTGCTGAGCTCCGGCGCCGCGACACCGCGGGATCGTTCGGGCTGGCAGGCATGGCTGGAAGACAGCGCGGCGCACCGGCAGGCCTGGCAGCGGGTCGAGGCGGTGAACGCGCATTTCGACGAGGCCCTGCCCGATCCGGCCGCAAGGCAGCTGGGCGCTGCCAGCCTGGAAGCGGCGGCGCAAGGCCGCCGCAGCCGCCGCAACATGCTGAAGCTGGCGGTCGTGGGTGGCTCAGCCAGCCTGCTGGGCCTGGGGGTCTGGCAATCTCCGCCAGCCCGCCGCTGGCTGGCGGCCTGGCGTGCCGATCATGTCACCCCCGTGGGCGGCATGACGCAACAGGTGCTGGCGGATGGCACGACCCTCTGGCTGAACACCGATACCGCCGTCCGTGTCGATTACGGCCCTGCACTGCGTCGGCTGGTGCTGCTGCGCGGAGAGATCGCCATCGTGACTGCCAGTGATGCGTCGCGTCCTTTCGTGGTGGAGACCGATGAAGGCCGCTTGCAGGCGTTGGGAACGCGTTTCAATGTGCATAGCGCCGATCGCGTGACCACGCTGGCGGTATTCGAAGGCGCCGTCCAGGCGCATTTCAAGGGCGGCGCTCCAGAAGGGTATCGGGTCGATGCCGGCATGCAGATGCGCGGCGGCCCGGCCATCGTGCCTGCGGCCCCAGCGTCCCTGCCGCCCGGCGCCGGGGCATGGACCCGCGGCATCCTGCAGGTCGAGGAAGCACGCCTGGCGGAGGTGCTGGCGGAGCTCGGCCGTTATCGGCCAGGCCGGCTGGACTGGGCCGACGCGGTGGCGGATATCCGCGTCAGTGGCACCTTTCCGTTGCGGGACACGGATCGCGCCTTGTCCCTTCTGGCGCAGACCCTGCCCCTGCAGGTCAGCCAGCCCTTGCCTTGGTGGACGCGCGTAGGCGCCCGGTGACGCCACGGTCGGCGGCCTTGCCGTTACAAAATAATCTGCCGGTTTCATCCCGCTCGTTCGGCATAGGGGGAAATCAACCCACCTATAGCGGAATCGCGGCATGTCCTTCCCTTCTTCTTCCTCACGCCAGCGCGCCCGGACCCGGCTGTTGTCCCGGACCTTGCGCACGGCCGCGCTGGCCTTGCCCACGGGGCTGGCAGCGCTGCCCGTGGCGCCGGCCTGGGCGCAGGCATCGGCGCGTGCCTATGCCATCGGGCCGGGCCCCTTGGCCCAGGTGCTCAACCAGTATTCGGCCGAAGCCGGTGTATTCGTCAGCAGCCCCGGCACGCTGACTGGCGGGCGGCGCAGCCCAGGCGTGCAAGGCAGCTTTACGGTGGATGAGGGGTTCGCGGCACTGTTGGCAGGGACGGGCTTGCGTGCCAGGCAACTGTCTGACGGCGGTTATGTCCTGCATGAGGACGCCGCGGGTGGCGCAACCCAGCTTGCGCCCGTGACGGTGACGGCAAGACCGGAAAGCGCCACGGGGCCGGTATTGGGCGTGGGCGCCACCCACAGCGCGACGGGGACCAAGACGGATACGCCCATCATCGAGACGCCCCAGTCCATTTCGGTGGTGGGGGCGCAGCAGATCCGCGACCAGAAGGCGCAAAGCCTGCAGGAGGCGCTGGGCTACACGCCGGGCCTGATGCCGGGCATCGTCGCCAAGAGCGGGATGTTCGAGGACACGATGAGCATCCGCGGCTTCGAAGCCAACCCCCAGACCGGCAGCTACTACCGGGACGGCATGCGGTACATGATCAACCAGTACAACGGCAAGCAGGAGCCCTATGGGCTGGAGCGCATCGAAGTCCTGCGCGGCCCGTCGTCGGTGCTGTACGGCGCGGCGGCACCGGGCGGCATCGTCAACTCGGTCAGCAAGCGTCCGCCCAGCGAACGCATCGGAGAACTGAACCTGGATGCCGGCAGCTTCGACCGCCGCCAGATCTCGGGCGACGTGGGCGGCCCGCTGGATGACGCAGGGAAGTGGTCCTACCGGCTGACCGGCCTTTTCCGCGAAAGCAAGCAGTTCGTCGATTACAGCCGCGATGACCGGACCTATCTGGCGCCCGCGTTGACGTGGCGGCCAAGCGATGCGACCTCGCTCACGCTGCTGGCCAACTATCAGCGCAGCAAGACCATCTATCCGCCCGCCGTGCCGGTGACCGGCTCCCTGCGCGACAACCCCAATGGCGAGATTCCGCGCCGCCGCTTCCTGGGCGAACCCAATCACAACACGTTCGACCTGGCGTCCACGTCCGTGGCGTTGCTGTTCGAGCACGCCTTCGACGACACGCTGAAGATCCGGCAGTCGCTGCGGCAGTACGACGCCGATCTGCGCATGCGCTACGTGCTGCTGCAAGGCGACGTGGATGCGCGCACGCAGCGCAGGGTGGCCCGTTCGGCCCGGGGGTTCGATGACCACACCACGGTGTTCACCAGCGATACCAATGTCGAGAAGCGCTTTGCGACCGGCCCGGTGGCGCACACCGTTCTTGCCGGGTTCGACTACACCCGCTCCACCTACAACAGCGATAGATTGCGCGGCAACCTGCCGGCCATCGATGCCTACAACCCCGTCTACCAGGCGGGGGAGGTCGTGGCCCTGCCGTGGCAGCAGCGGCGCAACAAGGAGCATCGCCTGGGCATCTACGTGCAGGACCAGTTGAAGATCCATGACAAGGTCGTGGTGCTGCTGGGCGGACGGCGTGACCAGGCGCGGGCGGAGAACCGCTTGCTGCATGCGCCGGGCAGCGACTCGTCGGATCGGGATTCGGCCTTCACGGGCCGGGCGGGGATGGTCTATCTGGCGGACAACGGACTGGCGCCGTACGTCAGCTTCTCGCAATCCTTCGAGCCGACCTCCGGGCGGGATCGCAATGACAACCGCTACATTCCCAGCCGTGGCAGGCAGGTGGAAGTGGGGGTGCGCTACCAGCCCGCAGGGCAGGACATGACGCTGAGCGCAGGCGTGTTCGACCTGGTGCGCAAGAACGTCTTCACGCCGGATCCGCAGGACCCGGCCTTCCTGGTGCAGACCGGCGAGGTGCGGTCGCGCGGCATCGAACTGGAGGCGCGGGCGCGTGTCACGCCCGCCGTCGATCTCATCGCGGCGTACACCTATACCAATGCCAAGGTCACTGCCAGCAATCTGCCGGGCGAAAAAGGCGAGCGCTTCAACACGCCGCGGCACGTGGCATCGTTGTGGGCCGACGCGCACCTGGCGCAATGGGTGGCGCCCGGGGTGAAGGTCGGCGCGGGCTTGCGGCATGTGTCGGCGCGGCCGGATCGTCCGTCCAGCGGATCGCTGGGCGGGCCGGGCTATACGCTGGTCGATGTCCGCCTGGGCTATGAAACCGGACCGTGGGCCTATGCGCTGAACGTCACCAACCTGGCCGACAAGACCTACATTCCCTCGATTTGCTACAACGGGCTGTGCGACTACGGCGAGCCGCGTCGCATCATCGGAACGGTCAGTTATCGCTGGTAGCGCATGCGCGCCCTGCTCGTCCGGGTGCACCGCTGGGTAGGTCTCGCCATCGGGGGATTCCTGCTCGTGACGGCGGTATCCGGCATTCCACTGGCCTGGCACCACGCGCTGGATGCCTGGGCCGCGCCGGCATTGTGGCGCGCGCCGGATTGCGGCGCCGAAGGGCGTCTGGATGCCCTTGCCCTGCGCGACATCGTCCGGGATGCTTTTCCGCAAGGCCATCTGCCCGCAGCCCCGCTGGGCGGGGAAGCGGGCAGGGCGCTTGCGGTGCCCGTCTGGTTCGTTTCCCGCGCGGATGCCGCGCCCGTGCTGCACGAGGTATTCGTCCATCCCTGCACGGGCGCGATCCAGGGCAGCCGGGAATGGGGCGACATCCGCGCCGGCTGGGTCAACCTGGTGCCGTTCCTGTATCGCCTGCACGCGTCGCTGCTGCTGGGCGGGCCAGGCGAATGGCTGCTCGGGATCGTGGCCCTGCTGTGGACGCTGGATTGCTTCGTCGGCCTGGTGCTGACGTGGCCGGCCAGGCGCCGGGTGCGCGCAGACCGTCCTGCGGCCCTTGCCTCGTCGTGGTGGTCGCGCTGGCGGCCGGCGTGGCGGGTGCGTTGGACCGCGGGCAGGCATAAACGCAACGTCGACCTGCACCGGGCTGGCGGACTCTGGGCATGGGTGCTGCTGCTCGCCATGGCCTGGAGCAGCGTGGCGTTCAATCTCCCGGCTGTCTATGAGCCCGTGATGCGAGGGCTGTTCGCGCATCAGTCGGATGGGCGGCGGCCCGCCGGCACCCAAGGCGCCAGCCAGGTTCCCGCCTTGTCCTTTGCGCAGGCGCGCGAGCGTGGCCGCGAGATCATGGCCGGCCTGGCCCGGGAGGAGGGCTTTGCCGTGCGCTCGGAGCATTGGCTGGCGCTCGACGCGCGCCGCGGCGTGTATCGCTACACGGTCCGCAGCAGCCGGGACCTGCTTGATCGGGGGGGCGCAACGTCGGTCTTCCTCGATGCCGCTGACGGCAGCGTGCGCGGCAGCTTCGTTCCCACGGGCAGGGCTGCGGGCGACACCCTGCGGCATGTCCTGACCAGCCTGCATCGCGCGGCCTGGGGAGGCGGACCCGTCCAGCTGGCGTTGGCCTTGCTGGGCGGCCTGCTTGTCGTGCTGGTGCTGACGGGTGTCTTCATCTGGCAGGCGAAACGCCGGGCGTTGCGCTTCGCCGGCAAGCGGAACTGAAGCGCGATGTTGCGATGATACTTTGTACCAAATATATATGTAATGTTATATCATTCGTATCCTTCGGTGTTTCTCCCGGTTCCAGAAGGACGCTTCCATGTTTCGCTCGACCCCTCCCCTCGCGGCCGCCATTGCTGTCGCCTTTGCCGCGCCCGCGATGGCCCAGGACAACCCGGCTGTGTCCGTGGGCCAACTGGCGCCCGTTACCGTGTCGGCCTCGCCCCTGGCCACCGGCGCCGACGACATGGCCACGCCCAGCGCCGTGCTGGAAGGGGATGCGCTGACCTTGCGCAGAAAGGGCACGCTGGGCGACACCCTCGATGGCGAGCCGGGCATCCATGCCGATACCTTTGGCGGTGGCGCAAGCCGGCCGGTCATCCGCGGCCAGACCGCGCCGCGCGTGCGCGTGCTGAGCGACAGCGCCGAACTCATGGATGCGTCCACCGTCTCGCCGGATCACGCGATCGCGGTCGAGCCCATGCTGTCGCGCCGCATCGAGGTGCTGCGCGGCCCGTCGGCGCTGCTGTACGGCGGCGGCGCCATCGGCGGCGTGGTGAACGTGCTGGACAACCGCATCCCCACGGCGGTGCCCGAGAACGGCATGGAGGGCGAGGCGGAACTGCGTGGCGCGACCGGCACCAAGGAGCGCGCGGGCGCAGTGGGCATCACCGGCGGCAGCGGCAACCTGGCCGTGCGCGTCGAAGGCATGAAGCGCGAGTCGGACGACTATCGCGTGCCCGACTGGTCCAGCCGCAGCGTGCCGGGCTCGTACCAGCGCTCGGGCTCGGGCAGCGTGGGCGCGTCGTGGATCACCTCGCGTGGCTATGTGGGCGCGTCCTATTCCTTCATGGAGTCGCGCTACGGCCTGCCGGGCCACAGCCACGAATACGAAGGCTGCCATCCGCACGGCGACCACCTGCATTGCGGGGGGCACGACCATGACCACGGTGATCATGAGGAAGAAGGCCATGAAGGCCACGATCACGAGCATGACCACGGCGGCGGCGTGCCCTACGTGAAGCTGCGCAGCGAGCGCGGCGACTTGCGCGGCGAATACCGCGATCCTTTCGCGGGCTTCGAGAAGATCCGCTTCCGGGCGGGCGTCACGCAATACCGCCATGACGAAATCGAAGGCGGAGAGGTCGGCACGCGCTTCACCAACCGTGGCTACGATGGCCGCCTGGAGCTGACGCACAAGCCCATCATGGGCTGGCGCGGCGTGGTGGGCCTGCAGGGGGCGAGCAGCACGTTCGGCGCGGATGGCGAAGAGGGCTTCCTGCCCGAGAGCCGCACGCGTACGGCGGGTCTCTTCGTGCTGGAGGAATACCGCCTGGCGGACTGGCGTTTCGAACTGGGTGCGCGCCAGGACTGGCAGCGCATCCGCCTGACCGACGGCGGCGACAGCCGCCGTGACACGGGCAATTCGTTCTCGGCCGCGGCCATCTGGGACTTCGCGCCGCAGTATTCGGTGGCCCTGTCGCTGTCGCGCTCGCAGCGCCTGCCCAGCGCGCAGGAGCGCTACGCCGACGGCATCCACCTGGCCACCAACACCTATGAAGTGGGCGACGCGAACCTGGGCAAGGAAACCTCGCGCAACATCGACCTGACCCTGCGCAAGAAAGCGGGCGATACCACCTTCAGCGTCAGCGCCTTCCACAACCGCGTGCGCAACTATATCTATGCCAACACCTTGGACCAGTTCGAGGACTTCCGCCTGATCCAGTACTCGCAGCGCGATGCCGAGTTCACGGGGATCGAGGCCCAGGTTCGCCATCGCTTCACGCAGGTCTTTTCGGCGGGTGTCTTCGGGGACTACGTGCGCGGCAAGTTCGCGAACGACGACGGCAATCTGCCCCGCATTCCCGCCGGGCGCGCGGGCGTGCGCTTGAACGCCGATTGGCAGCAGTGGGGCAGCGAACTGACGTTCACACGCGTCTTCCGCCAGTCGCGCGTGACGAGCTATGAGTCGGAGACGCCGGGCTACAACCTGCTGGACGCCCTGGTGACCTATGACACCGACATCGGCAATGCGCGCGCGCAGGTCTATCTGCGTGGCAACAACCTGCTGAACGAGCTGGCCTACAACCACACCTCGTTCATCTCGCGCCTGGCGCCCCTGCCTGGCCGCAGCGTGATGCTGGGCCTGCGCACGACGTTCTGAGCGGCGCCGCGGGGATAAGGCCAGGCCTTATCCCCGCGGGGTGTCCTTCTTGCGGCCTGCCCTGGGATGGGCCTGGTCGTAGGCGCGCGCGAGATGCTGGAAATCCAACCGTGTGTAGACCTGCGTGGTGGAAATGTTGGCGTGGCCCAGCATTTCCTGCACGGCGCGCAAATCTTGCGCCGATTGCAGCACGTGGCTGGCGAAGCTGTGGCGCATGACGTGCGGATGCAGTCGGGTGGGCAGGCCCGCGGCAATCGCCAGTTTTTCCAGCTGCAGCTGCACCACGCGTGGCGTGACGCGCTTGCCGCGTGCGCCCAGGAAGAGCGCCGCGGCATCATCGGGCGTTGCATCGGGCGCCAGCAGGGCGGGGCGCTCGCGCAGCCAGTGCGACAAGGCGGTCATCGCCGCGCCGCCCACGGGCACGGTGCGCCGCTTGCCGCCCTTGCCCCAGACCAGCACTTCCTGCTCGGCCAGGTTCAGCCAACTGCGGGATTCATACTCGCCCGTGCGCACATAGGCCGTGTCCAGGCCGATCAGCTCCGAGAGCCGCAGGCCGCTGGAATACAGCAGTTCGAACATCGCGTGGTCGCGGCGGGCGATGGCATCGTGGCCGGCGCCGCGCGAGGCGTGGTCGAGCACGCCTTGGGCCTGCTCGACCGACAGGGCTTTGGGCAAACCACGGGCCAGCTTGGGGGCGCGCACGCCCGCGGCGGGATTTTCAGGCAGTCCGGCCTGCGGCGCCCACCAGGCGAAATAGCCGCGCCAGGCAGCAAGCGTGCGCGCCAGGCTGCGCGGACTCAGGCCTTGCGCATGCAGGCGTGCCAGGTATTGGCGGATATGGGCGTGACGCAGGGCCTCGGGCGGCGTGTCGCCCGCGAGGGAGACGAGACGGGCGAGATCGTGACGGTAGCCGGCAAGCGTGTGCGGGGAATAGCGGCGCGCGGTCTCCAGATGGGACAACCAGCGCGCCATGCTGTCGGGCAGGCCTTGCAAGGCCGTGGGGGGCGTGCCCGCGGGCGCTGCCGCGCCGGTTGCGGAAGCGGCGCCCACGATGCGCTCAGGCCTGCGGCGTGAGGCGTGCCAGCGCGGCGCTGCCCAGGCGGCCGATGCGGGCGAGGAAGGAGGTGCCCATGCCGGCCGCGAAGCGCTCGGCGTCGGGCGAGCCCAGCACCAGCAGGCCGAAAGCGGGCGAGTCGGGCGTGGGACGCAGCGGCACCAGCGCCATCGAGCCAGGCGGCGTCGCCAGCCAGGCGGCGGCTTCCGCGCAGGCCTCGGCTTCACCCGGCGTGGCGGGTTCCTTGCCCGCCTGGGCGGGCACGGCGGGACCGCAATAAGGCGCCTTCAAGGCGTCGGCATAGGCGCGCAGCGTGTCCGAGACGGGTTCGCCGGCGGTGCCGCCTTCGATGGCCAGCGGGGCCCACAGGCGCAGGCCGACGTCCTTCAGGTCGAAGACCTCGGCCAGGCCCAGCGTGACCAGCGCGGGCAGGCGCTCGGCGTGCTGTTCCGCCAGCAGGCGCTCGCACCACTGCTGTACCTGGGCGCCGATGCCTTCGTTGGTGGAGGCGTTGTGCACGAGTTCGTTCAGGCGCCATTCCAGTTCGCGCTGGCGCTCGCGCAGCGTGAGGATCTGGCGCTCGCCCAGCGAGATGGCGCGGCTCTGGTGTGGGTGCGGCACTTCGAGGGTCGCGAAGACCTCGGCGTGCTCCTGGAGGAAAGCGGGGTGGTCCTGGAGGAAACGGGCAACGGTCTCGGCGGAGAGTTCGTCGGCGTGCGTCGCGGCAGTGCTCATTGCTGGGGCGTCCTTCTTTCAGTATCGGGCATTGCCAGGGGCGTGTCGGCCCCCGGGGTGTCCGGACGGAACCGCGCGGCGCATGCCGGCCGCGCGGCCAGGGTGTCAGGGTTGGGCGGGCAGCGATGCCACCAGGGCGTCGACGTCCACGGTGCCCGAGAAAACGGTCGTGGCGGGGCCGGTCATGCGCAGGCTGTCGCCCAGCAGGGCGATATCGAGCACGCCACCGCGCGTGTGCACGGCCACGGGCGAATCGAGCAGGCCACGGCGGATGCCGGCGGCCACTGCCGCGCAGGCGCCCGTGCCACAGGCCAGGGTTTCGCCCGCGCCGCGTTCATGGACGCGCAGGCGGATGGTGTGACGGTCGACGACCTGCATGAAGCCCGCGTTCACGCGCTTGGCAAAGCGCGGATGCGATTCGATGTAGGGGCCGACGCGGCCGACAGGTGCCGTGTCGACGTCGTCGACCACCTGCACCGCATGGGGATTCGAGATGGCGACCAGGGACAGCAGCACCGACGCGGGGCCGCCCGGCGTGGCGGCCTCGTCCAGCGGCAGTTCCCACAGCGTGTCGGCGTGCTCGGGCCGCGAGGCCAGGCCGGTGGTGTCGAAGGGCAGCGCGGCGGGCTCGTAGCAGGTGAGGCCCATGTCGACCGTCACGCGGCCGTCCGCCGTTGCGTCCAGCACGATGACGCCCGTGGCGATCTCGGCGCGCAGGGGATTCTTGCTGGACAAGCCCTGCTCGTGCACGAAGCGCACGAAGCAGCGGGCGCCGTTGCCGCAGTGCTCGACCTCGCTGCCGTCCGCGTTGAAGATGCGATAGCGGAAGTCGGCATCGGGGCGCGTGGCGGGCTCGACCAGCAGGATCTGGTCGGCGCCGATGCCGAGGTGCCGGTCGGCGAGCGCGCGGGCACGTGCCGCCGTCATCTGGATGGGCGAACGTACGCCGTCGAGCACGATGAAGTCGTTGCCCGCGCCGTGCATTTTGGTGAATGGCCAAGTCATCCCGCCATTATCGCCTAGTTGGCGGGCGATGGCGTGCCCGGCGCGGATGTTGCAACCGCCTCAATAGAGGCCGGGTTCGCCAGGGGGGCGGGTCTTGAAGCGGCGGTGCACCCAGTAGTACTGGCTGGGCATGTCGCGCGTCCAGTCCTCCACCATCCGGTTGATCCGGGCGGTGGCCGCCTCCAGGCCGTCATCGCCCGGGAAGTCCGCCAGGGCGGGCAGAACCTCGATGTGATAGCGGCCGGTGGCAGGATCCCAACTGCCGCGGATAGGCAGCACGGGCAGCTTCCACGTGCTGGCAAGTTGCGCGGTGGCGGGGATGGTGGCCGCCGGCGTTCCGAAGAAAGGAACGAAGAGGGAACCCTTGCGGCCGAAATCCATGTCGGGCAGGTAGTAAAGGGGGCGGCCCGCTTTCACGTGGCGCAGCAGGGGCCGCACGCCGTCCCGGCGGTTGACCAGGTGGACGTCGTTGAAGCGGGCCCGGCCTTCACGTACCAGCGCATCGACGTCGGGGTCGCTTTGTGGTGAGTACATGGTGGCGCCGCTCGGCGTTTCCATGGTCAGGCGAGAGGCTGCGGCATCCAGCGCGATGAAGTGCGGGGCGAGGAGGATGCAGGACTGGCGGGCGGCGACCAATGGCTTCAGGTTTTCCTCGTAGCCCGACAGGGAAACCAGTTCGCGCACGCGTTCGGGGGGGGCAAACCACAGTACGCCGCGATCCACGACCGATTGTGCCAGGGCATGGAAGTGATCGCGCAGCAGGCGCTCGCGCGCGGCTGCGTCCAGCTCGGGAAAACAGATCTCCAGGTTGCGGCGGGCAACCCGGACGCGCGGCCGCACCAGCCGGTAGGACAGTCCCCCCAGCAGTTTGCCGAGCCGCAGGCGAGTCGTGTTGGAACGGTTTCCGAACCACGTGAACAGCGCCTTGAGGGCGCGGTATTTCCATCCGCGCGGGATGGCGGGTGGCGCGAGGGATGGGTGCCGGTCTTCCGTCATGCCGCGTCTTCCGAGGGCAGGGCGCCGGGGGCCGCGGGTGCGCCTTTCGGCGTCTTGTAGCGGTTGTACCCCCAGAGGTACTGCTCGGGGCAACGGCGGATGAGGCTTTCCATGGTCTGGTTGATCAGCGTCGCCTGCGCCTCGGGGGATTCGGGCAAAGGCTCGGGCACGGGCACGTAATGCATCTGCCAGCCAGCGCCCTTGGGCAGACGCTCACCGGCGACCAGCACGACGGGCGCGTTCGTCTGCCTGGCCAGCCGGGCCGGCAGGGTGACAGAATAGGCTTGGCGGCCGAAGAAGGGCGCCCAGACGCCTTCGCCTTCGCCTGGCGCCTGGTCGGGCAGCATGCCGATGTCCTCCCCCTGGCGCAGTGCGCGCACGAACGCGCGCACGCCAGACTGGTTGGCCGGCACGACCTTCATGCCGGCGGATTCGCGCGCCAGTTGCATGACGGGGGCAAGCGCGGCTTTGCGCGGCGGCCGGAACATGACGGTGAGCGGATGCCGGCGCACCCTGTAGCGGGCGGTGATCTCGAAACAGCCCAGGTGGGGGGTCAGGTACAGCACGCCGCGGCCCTGCGCGTGCAGCGCGGCGATCATCGCCTCGTCCTCGGGGCTGCTGCGCACGCGCGCCAGGCTGTCATCGCTGCGGAACCAGACCCGTGCCAGTTCCAGGATCATCGCGCCGGTCTCGCCCGCGGCCCGGCGCGCGAAGGCCGGCGAGTCGTAGCCCGCCTGGGCGGCATTGGCGCGCAGGCGTTGGCGGTACTTGGTGGGCAGTGCATAGACCAGACGTCCGACCAGCCGGCCCAGGCCCTGGAGGAGGGAGAGCGGCAGGTGGGACAGCAGGCGAAACAGGAACAGCAGCATCGGCGGGCGTCGGGAATGGGGAGGGCGGACAGGCTTGCCGGCAGGCCTGGGGAGGGCGTCGCCGGGCCGGGGCGCCATGAGGTTGCTGACGCCATCCGCGAGAACATGTGCTATTTTCGCTTAAAATCACTTTGGCCGCCGAGTTAACGACAACTTGCGGGGCGGCCGCGGTTCCCTGTCTTGCCAGATGCTGGCACCGGCATTGAACCAGCTGGGGTGGCCGCCAGTCCATTCCTACCGCTAAAGCGTCGCGCCCAGATCCAAGCGTTCGTACTACGGTTGCATTTGGGGCTTCGCGCCTCAGTCAACCCGTGCCGTTTATCGGACACATTTACAGGACGTCATCTCGTGGCCCAGAACGATTTCCTCTTCACTTCCGAGTCCGTTTCCGAAGGTCATCCCGACAAGGTCGCCGACCAGATCTCGGACGCCGTGCTCGACGCCATCTTCACGCAAGACCCGAACGCTCGCGTAGCCGCCGAGACGCTGTGCAATACCGGTCTCGTCGTGCTGGCAGGCGAGATCACCACCACTGCCAACGTCGACTACATCCAGGTCGCGCGCGACACGATCCGCCGCATCGGCTATGACAACACCGATTTCGGCATCGACTACAAGGGTTGCGCGGTGCTGGTCGCCTACGACAAGCAGTCGCCCGATATCGCCCAGGGCGTGGACCGCAGCGCCGAGGACTACCTGAACCAGGGCGCTGGCGACCAGGGCCTGATGTTCGGCTATGCCTGCGACGAAACCCCTGACCTGATGCCCGCTCCCATCTGGTACTCGCACCGCCTGGTGCAGCGCCAGAGCGAACTGCGCAAGGACGGCCGCCTGCCGTGGCTGCGTCCCGACGCGAAGTCGCAGGTCACCTTCCGCTACGTCGACGGCAAGCCCGTCGAGGTGGACACCGTGGTGCTGTCGACGCAGCACGCGCCGGAGATCTCGCAGTCCGACATCCATGACGCGGTCATCGAGCACATCATCCGCCCCAGCTTCCCCGAAGGCCTGATCACCGACAAGACGCGCTTCCTGGTCAATCCGACCGGCCGTTTCGTCATCGGCGGCCCGCAAGGCGATGCCGGCTTGACCGGCCGCAAGATCATCGTCGACACCTACGGCGGCGCATGCCCGCACGGTGGCGGCGCGTTCTCGGGCAAGGATCCCTCGAAGGTCGACCGTTCGGCTGCCTATGCCGCGCGCTATGTCGCCAAGAACGTGGTGGCAGCCGGCCTGGCGCGCCAGTGCCAGGTGCAGGTGAGCTACGCCATCGGCGTGGCCGAGCCCATCAACATCACGGTCTATACCGAAGGCACGGGCATCATTCCCGATGACCAGATCGCCAAGCTCGTGCGCGAGCACTTCGATCTGCGCCCCAAGGGCATCGTCAACATGCTCGACCTGCTGCGCCCCATCTACACCAAGACGGCGGCCTATGGCCACTTCGGCCGCGCCGAGCCCGAGTTCACGTGGGAACACACGGACAAGGCCGAAGCGCTGAAGAAGTCGGTCTGAGTGTGATCGTCGAGGCGGGCCGTCGCTGCGGCCTGCCCTGATCGCCAAAGGCGCCCCGCGGGGCGCCTTTTTCATGCGCGCGCCGGGCAAGGCCGTGCCTGGCGCGATCTCCCGCATGTCGACATATCCAATCGTTCGTTGGGAGCGCATGGCGGCATCGCTAGGATGACAGTGCGGCCGTCCTGGCGATGGCCTTCATTCCCCGATAGCCTGGAGACAGTCACCATGAGCGCCCACGCCGACCTGCCCACCTTTGGCCTGGACATCCGCCCGCTAGCCGGCCGCATCGGCGGCGAGGTGCGTGGCCTGTGGCTGTCCGACGAATTGACCGACGAGGTCTTCGGCCGGGTCCGGCAGGCCTTGCTGCATTACAAGGTGCTGTTCTTCCGCGGCCAGTCGCATCTGGACGATGCCGCGCACCAGCGCGTGGGCGACCGCTTCGGCAAGACCGTGGCGCATCCCACGGTGCCGGCGCCCGCGGGCACGCGCATCTTCGAGCTGGATGCATCGCGCGGCGGCGGCCGGGCCGACTCCTGGCATACCGACGTGACGTTCGCCGAGGCCTTCCCGAAGTACGGCATCCTGCGTGCGGTGACCGTGCCTGCCTATGGCGGTGACACCATCTGGGCCAACACTGCCGCCGCGTATGCCCACCTGCCCGAGTCCCTGCAACGCCTGGCCGACGGCCTGTGGGCGGTGCACAGCAACGACTATGACTATGGCGCGAGCCGCACGGGCATCAGCGACGTCCGCTTGAAGCATCACAACGAGGTGTTCAAGGCCACCGTCTATGAAACCGAGCATCCGCTGGTGCACGTGCATCCGGAAAGCGGCGAGCGGGCCTTGCTGCTGGGGCACTTCGTGCGTCGCATCGTGGGCCTGCCCACCACCGAATCCAGCCGCCTGTTCGAGATCTTCCAACAGCGCGTGATCCGTCCCGAGAACACCGTGCGCTGGTCCTGGCAGAAGGACGACATCGCCATCTGGGACAACCGGGCCACCCAGCATTTCGCCATCAACGACTATGGCGACCAGCCGCGCCTGGTTCGCCGGGTGACGGTCGAGGGCGAACCCGCCGTGGGCATCGATGGCCGCCGCAGCGTCGCGCGCCGCGGGCCTGGCGTGGACGTGCCCAGCCAGGCGCCCGCCGCGGTGCCGGTCGCAGCCTGACGGTGGGGCGGCGCTGCCGCCCGTCGGTCCCATGTCGTGACGTACCCGCCATGGCCGCCTGTACAGGCGTGCCTTGCGGGAGCGTGCATGCCTTTTCCTTTCCTTTCTTTCAGGTGATGGGTTCCATGGTTCGTTTTTCCTTTGTTCGTGCATGGGGCGTCGCACTGCTCGGTGCGAGCCTGCTGCTGGGCGCTGCGTCCGCGATGGCCGACACGTCCCGCATCGCCGTGGCAGACCAGTTCGGTCTGGGCTCCTTGTTGTGGAACGTGGTCAAGGACCAGAGGTTGATCGAGAAGCACGGCAAGGCTGCCGGCGTCGATATCGCTGTGGAGTGGAAGCGCCTGTCGGGCGGCGCGGCGATGAACGAGGCCGTGTTGTCCGGCTCGATCGACGTGGGCACGGGAGGCGTGCCGCCCTTGCTGACCTTGTGGGACCGGACCCGCGGGCGGCAGGAGGTGAAGGCGATCTCGGCCATCGTCTCTACGCCGCACTACCTGGTCACCAATCAGCCGCGCATCCGCAGCCTGGATGATTTCTCCGATGCCGATCGCATCGCGGTGCCGGCGGTGAACGTCTCCATCCAGGCCCGCCTGTTGCAGATGGCGGCCGCCAAGCAGCATGGACAGGCCCGGTTCAATCGCTACGACGCCCTGACCGTGGCGCTGCCGCATGCCGACGCGACCAGCGTGCTGCTGGCGGGCGGCAACGCCGTCGTGGGCAGCTTCGCGGGCGAGCCCTTCACGACGCTGGCCTTGCGCAACCCGTCGGTGCACAAGGTCATCAGTTCCTACGAGATCCTGGGCGGCCCGCATACGGTCAACCTGATCTGGGCGACCAGCCGCTTCCGCGAGCGCGAGCCCAAGGCCTATCGCGCGGTGCTGGCGGCGCTGGCCGAGGCGCAGACATTCGTCCAGGCCGACCCGCAGGCGGCGGCCGATGTCTTCCTGCGCCAGGGCGACTCCAGCCTGCCGCGCGAGCAGGTGCTGGCCCTGATCCAGAATCCCGAGACCCGCTATACGCTGGTGCCCGAGAACACCTTCCCCTTTGCGCGGTTCATGCACCAGGTGGGCGCGATCAAGCACCTGCCTGCGTCCTGGAAGGACTACTTCTTCGAGGAGGCCTACGCCCTGGGCGGGAGCTGAGGCGGGCGGCCAATGGCCAGGTCAGGCATTCACGCACCCGCCGTAGGGACAGAAAATGGGGCCGCAAGGTCTGGTGCTAAGCTTGACGCGATGTGTGCAACACCCGACTCCCTCTTGCCGCCCCCTGCGGCGGCCCCGTCCGATGACAGGGACACCGCTGCCGCCAGCGGCGTCCCGCTCCACCGTATCGAGATAAAGACCGCCCGCGGCACGTTCGTCGCGACGGATTCCCCCTGCGTGGCGGTCTGCTCCACCCTCTATGACGACATCTGCCGGGGCTGCGGCCGCACGGCCATGGAAGTCGCCAATTGGGTCTTCATGAACGAAGCGGAAAAGCATGAGGTCTGGGTGCGCATCCGCGCCCAGGGTTATCCGCGCCGCAACAACCCCTAGTCCCTTGTCTTGGTCATGTCATGTGGTCGGTGCCTAATAGCCGCAACGTCACCCGACAGACCGCCTCATGCGTATCCTGCTCGTTACTGATGCTTGGCATCCCCAAGTCAGCGGTGTGGTCCGTACCTGGACCATGATGCAGAAGCTCCTGGTCTCCTGGGGCCATGAACTTGTCGTCATCAGCCCGCAAGGCGCGCGCACCGTCAGGGCGCCGTCCGAAAAGGGCCTGCGGCTGGCCATCAATCCGGCCTCGCACCTGCGCCGCCAACTGGGCGATTTCGTGCCCGATGCCATGCACATCGCCACCGAAGGCCCGCTGGGCGTTGCCGCCCGCAGCCTGGCCATGAAGCGCGGCTGGCGCTACACCACCTCCTTCCACACCGTCTTCCCCGAATACCTGCGCATGCGCATGGGCATTCCGGCCGGCTGGACCTGGCGCTACATGCGCTGGTTCCACAAGCACTCCCAGCGCGTGCTGGTGCCGACGCACGCCATGCGCACGCTGCTGGCCTCGCACGGCCTGTGCAACATGCAGGTCTGGGCGCGCGGCGTCGATGCCCGGGCCTTCGCGCCCGATGACGGCATGGCCCTGGCCGGCCTGCCGCGCCCCATCCACCTGAGCGTGGGGCGCCTGGCCCGTGAAAAGAATCTCGACGCCTTCCTGTCCCTGGACCTGCCGGGCAGCAAGGTCGTGGTGGGCAGCGGTCCCGACGAGGCGCGGCTGCGCCGCCGCCATCCCGACGCCGTGTTCCTGGGCATGGTCCCGCATGACCGCCTGGCGCCGCTCTATTCGGCGGCCGATGTGTTCGTCTTTCCGAGCCTGACCGATACCTTCGGGCTGGTGATGCTGGAGGCCATGGCTTGCGGCACGCCGGTCGCGGCCTTGCCGGGCGAGGCGCCGCAGGCGGTGGTGGAAGAGGGCGTCACGGGTTGCCTGGATGCAGACCTGGCGCGCGCCTGCCATGCCGCGCTGTCCCTGGACCGCGTCACGGTGCGCGAACGCACGCTGGGCCGCACCTGGGAGACGATCGCGCTGGCGCTGCTGGGGGCGTTGACGCCGCTGCGCGCCGCGCAGGCGCAGGCCTTGCCGCAAGAGGCGGGCGCAGGTATACAATGCGGGCTTCCTGAGGAGCGTTGCGACGGGTCGCGCGTTGTCCGCTAGGAGGCGCATCCCTCCAGCCGGACCCCACCCGCCAGGCTCAGGAACTTCCTCTTTCCAGCCGCTTGCCTGTGCAAGCGGCTAGAACGGCGCTCGCCAACCCTGTCCGCGCAGGGAGGGCGAGGCCATTTCCACGGCAGCGCCCCGACGCGCGTGCAGGTTCTTCCGGAGCCATGCATGAATACCGTGACCGACAAGACCTTCACCGACTACATCATCGCCGACATCGCGTTGGCTGACTGGGGCCGCCGCGAACTCGCGATCGCCGAAACCGAAATGCCCGGCCTGATGGCGACCCGCGAGGAATACGCCGCGTCGCAGCCCTTGAAGGGCGCGCGCATCGCCGGCAGCCTGCACATGACCATCCAGACCGGCGTGCTGATCGAGACGCTGCAGGCGCTGGGCGCCGAAGTGCGCTGGGCCTCGTGCAACATCTTCTCGACCCAGGACCATGCCGCCGCCGCCATCGCCGCCACGGGCACGCCCGTGTTCGCCGTCAAGGGCGAGACGCTGGAGGAGTACTGGCAGTACACCCACAACATCTTCGACTGGCCCGGTGAAGAACAGGCCAACATGATCCTGGACGACGGCGGCGACGCCACGCTGCTGCTGCACCTGGGCACCCGCGCCGAGTCGGACCTGTCGGTGCTGGACAAGCCGGGCAGCGAAGAAGAGCGCATCCTGTTCGCGTCGATCCGCGAGCGCCTGAAGCAGGATCCCAAGTGGTACTCGACCCGTCTGGCGCAAGTGCGCGGCGTGACCGAGGAAACCACCACCGGCGTGCACCGCCTGTACCAGATGTCGAAGAAGGGCGAGCTGGCCTTCGCCGCCATCAACGTGAACGACTCCGTCACCAAGTCCAAGTTCGACAACCTCTACGGTTGCCGCGAGTCGCTGGTTGACGGCATCAAGCGCGCCACCGACGTGATGGTGGCCGGCAAGATCGCCGTCGTGGCCGGCTACGGCGACGTGGGCAAGGGCTGCGCCCAGGCGCTGGTCGCGCTGCGCGCGCAAGTGTGGGTGACCGAGATCGACCCGATCTGCGCGCTGCAGGCCTCGATGGAAGGCTTCAAGGTCGTGACGATGGAAGAGGCTGCCGACAAGGCCGACATCTTCGTCACCACGACCGGCAACTTCAACGTGATCCGCCGTGAGCACATGGATCGCATGAAGGACCAGGCCATCGTCTGCAACATCGGCCACTTCGACAACGAAATCGACGTGGCGGGGATCGAAGACTGCCAGTGGGAAGAAATCAAGCCCCAGGTCGACCATGTGATCTTCCCCGACGGCAAGCGCATCATCCTGCTGGCCAAGGGGCGCCTGGTGAACCTGGGCTGCGCCACCGGCCACCCCTCGTTCGTGATGTCGGCGTCGTTCACCAACCAGACGATTGCCCAGATCGAGCTCTTCACGCGCGGCGACGCCTATGAGTCGGGCAAGGTCTTCATCCTGCCCAAGCATCTGGATGAGAAGGTTGCGCGCCTGCACCTGAAGAAGCTGGGCGTCCAGCTGACCGAACTCACGCCTGCCCAGGCGGCCTATATTGGTGTCTCGGCACAGGGTCCGTACAAACCCGATCACTATCGTTACTGATCGCGTTACGCCCGCCAGGCGGGCGCGCGTGTAAGCTCCTTCTAAGCCGTCCCCAGTTTTGGGGACGGTTCCTTCATCAACAGGAACAGGACTTTCGACATGTCGCTCATACTCGTCTGGCTCTTGAACGCCGTGGCCTTGCTGGCCGTTGCCTACCTGCTGCCCGGCATCACCGTGGCAAGCTTTGGTTCCGCGCTGATTGCCGCCCTGGTGCTTGGCCTGCTGAACATGCTGGTCAAGCCGGTGCTGGTCTTCCTGACGCTGCCCATCACCATCGTTACGCTCGGGCTCTTCCTGATCGTGCTCAACGCGCTGCTGTTCTGGTTCGCGGGCTCGATCCTCAAGGGCTTCCAGGTCGCGGGTTTCTGGTGGGCGTTGGCCGGCGCGGTGCTCTACAGCCTGATTTCGGGGCTCCTCTCGAGGTTGATCGTTTAATGTCCCTGGACACGGAAAAGGCTGCCATCAGCCTTGAGTTCTTTCCTCCGCGCGACCTCGCCGCGCAGGAGCGCCTGGTGCGCACGGCCAAGCAGCTGCTGGCCGTGCAGCCCCGGTATGTCAGCGTGACGTTTGGCGCGGGTGGTTCCACCCGCGACGGGACGTCGGGCACGGTGCGCACCTTGCGCAACCTGGGTTGCGACGCCGCGCCTCATCTGTCCTGCATTGGCGCATCGCGCGACGAATTGCGTCAGATCCTGCAAGGCTATCGCGACGAGGGCGTGCGCCGGGTCGTGGCCCTGCGTGGCGACTTGCCTTCCGGCATGGGGGGCGACGCCGGCGAATTGCGGTATGCGGCCGACCTGGTGGCGTTCATCCGCGCGGAGTTCGGCGATGCCTTCCACGTCGAAGTGGCGGCCTACCCGGAAATGCATCCGCAAGCCGAGAGCCCTTCCGCCGACCTGCGTCATTTCGCCGACAAGGTGGCCGCAGGCGCCGACAGCGCCATCACGCAGTATTTCTTCAATGCCGACGCGTACTTCGATTTCCTCGACCGTACACAGGCCCTGGGCGTGTCCGTGCCGATCGTGCCCGGCATCATGCCGATCACGAACAATACGCAGCTCACGCGCTTCTCGCAGATGTGCGGCGCGGAAATCCCGCGCTGGCTCCGCCTGCGCCTGGCCGAGTTCGGCGACGACAAGGCGTCTCTGCGCGCCTTCGGTGTGGACGTGGTCAGCGAGCTGTGCCAGACCTTGCTGGACAACGGCGCGCCGGGCCTGCATTTCTATACCCTGAACAGTGCCGACGCGCCGCTGGCGATCTGGCGGCAACTGGGGCTGGAGCGTGCCGCGGCCTGATCAGCTTGCGGGTGTGCCGGCAGGGAGAGCGGCTTCGGCCGCTTTTTCTTTTTCCAGCGAGAATCGGGTGTGTGCAAAGACGCTGCCGATATCGGGCGCGTCGAGCAGCGCGAGCGACCACTGCTCGAGGTCTTGCAGCGATGCCCGTGCGATGCGTTGGCCGATTGCAGCGGGAACGGGACCAAAGCGGCAGGTCAGTTGGCGAGTGAGCAGTGTGCGGGTGGCGTCGTGTTTGCCTTCTTGGCGGCCTGCCTGTCTGCCTTCTTTTCTTCCTTCACGTCTTCCTTCACGCCTTCCTTCCTGCATGCCCTCCCGCTTCCATTGGCGGGTCCAATCCTTGACCGTGTCTGCCAGCATGTCCCGGAACTCCTCGAGGTCGTCGATGGTGGAGAGCTTAAGGCTGGGAAAGCGTCCGGGCAGCAAAGCGTTCCTGAGCCATTCGACGAAGGCGCGGCGCAGGCTGGCATCGCCAGGAGAACGGGTGCAGCGGGCCAGGTCCGCCAGGATGTTCGTCATGTCGTTGGGATGACGGCTTTGCTCCAGCTGGAACAACAATGCGACGGGGTTGTCGATGTACGCGGCGCCACTGCATGCCAGCTGCAACGGGTCCAGAAGGAGATACCGGAGTTGAGGCTGATAGGCTTGCAGGTCCGGGGGGCAGGCATCGGCAAGGTCCCGGTATTCCGTCCGCGCTCGCCATGCGCGCTGGCCGTTGTACAAGACCACGGCCAGCACGGGCGGCAGCCGGCCGTTCTGTGTCGAGGTTCTCGCATGCGCCTGCAGCAGCAGCGAGACATAACTCATCATGCGCAGCGCCATGTGGGGGTCGGGCCGGGATTGGAATTCCAGCAGCAGATGGATGTTGGCCGTTGCGTTTTGCGGGTGCCGGCGCAATGGAATGCGCCAGACGCGGTCGCTGTGCCGTTGCTCGCCGCGGTCCGAGAGATAGGAGGCGGGAAGCTGCGTCAGCGCGGTGGCATCGATGTGCGCGACCCATGCTTGCGGGACGAACCCGCGCAGCAGGGCCATCACCATCCGGGGATGGGAAAACAGCTGCTTGTAGTGGGCGTCGTGATGAGGCATGGCATCGGTGAGGCGTGAAACCTGCACCGTATTGCCCTTTGCCGGACTGTGCGCACCGGGCGCGCCGGAAATGTCCGCCCCGGTTTTCCCACCGAGGCCTTATTCCGCCTGAGCGCTCGGCTCGCCGTCGGCCAGCACCTGGATGTCGGTGAAGTCGGTGGGTTCGGCGTGACCGGGAATCATGCGTACCGGTTGATGCACGCGGCCGGCCGGCACCAGCGATTGCGGGTCGTGGGCCGAGCTCCAGACCGGATCGGGGATCTCCGCGAAGACCTGGCGCAGGCGCTCGCCCCAGGAGCTGCGGATCATGTGGAAGTATTCGTTGTGCTCGTCGATGTTGGCGAAGTGCGTCACGCGCAGCTTGTCCGCTTCGTAGACCAGCAGGTCCAGCGGCAGGCCGACCGAGATGTTCGAGCGCAGCGTGGAGTCCATGGAGATGAGCGCGCACTTGGCGGCCTCGTCCAGCGTGGAGTCCGGGCTCAGCGCGCGGTCCAGGATGGGCTTGCCATACTTGGCTTCGCCGATCTGGAAGTAGGGCGATTCGGCGTGGGCCTCGATGAAGTTGCCGGCCGAGTACACCTGGAACAGGCGGCAGCTTTCCTGGCCGATCTGGCCGCCGAAGATGATGGAGACGTTGAAGTCGATGCCCTGTTCCTTCAGGGCCGGGCCTTCGCGCAGGTGGATGGCGCGGATGGCTTCGCCGACGTGACGCGCCGCATCGAACATGCTGGCGGCGTTCCAGATGGACTCGGCGCCTTCGCGCTCGTGCGCGGCCAGCAGATTGAGCACGGCCTGGCTGATGGCCAGGTTGCCTGCGGTCATCAGGACCATGACCCTGTCACCCGGCCGTTCGAAGACACTGAGCTTGCGATAGGTGCTGATCTGGTCGACACCGGCGTTGGTGCGTGAATCGGCCAGGAAAACCAGTCCGGCATTGAGCCGGGCCGCAACACAGTAGGTCATGGTAAGGCAGGGTCCGTAACGAGCAGGCTTCAGGCGGATGTCAGGTGCCGCCGACAAGCGCGCATCCAGCGCGCCCCGCCGATTGTATAGCGCCTGCCAGCCTGATCAAGCCTGGGTTGCGCCCTGCATGACCTGCACGTTCACCGTCATGGATTCGACGCCGCCGCCATGGCGCACGCCCCGCACGGGCGAGGCCGAGTCATAGTCGCGCGCCACGGCCAGCCGGCAGTGGCATTCCGAGGCGTACTGGCGATTGGTGACGTCGATGCTGACCCAGCCGGTATCGGCCAGCCAGACATCGATCCAGGCGTGGCTGGCGGCGTGCTCGGCCGTGGTGTACAGGTAGCCGCTGACGTAGCGGGCGGGCAGGCCGAGCCCGCGTGCGCAGGCCAGGAACAGGTGGGCGTGGTCCTGGCAGACGCCGTGGCCCAGGCGCAACACTTCCGGGGCGGCGGTCGTGACGTCGGTCATGCCGGGCTCGTAGTGCACCCGGTCGCTGATGGCGGTGGCCAGCGCCAGGGCGTCTTCGGGCGCCCGGATGCCTTGCGGCAGGACCTCGCGGCAGAAGGCCATGACGGTCTCGTCGGGCCGCGTGAGCGGCGTGCTGACGCAATAGGCCTGCACCGGCAGGCGATCATCGTCGCGGCGCAACACGCCGCCGGGCAGCGACTCGACCTCGACCTGGCCGGTCACCCGCAACTCGATCTCGGTGTGCGGCTGGTTCAGCGTCAGGGTGTGCGTGATGTTGCCGTAGGCATCGATGCTGGATTGCAGCTGTCCGGGCGCGTCGATGTGCCAGCGCAAGGCGTGCTGGTGATCCTCGGTGCGCGGGGTCAGCCGCAGGGTCTGGATGCTGTAGGTGGCCGGCTGCGTGTAGCGGTAGCGGGTCACATGGCGGATCAGGTGCTTCATGTCGTGGCTCCTTGCCGTCGCCATCAGGTGGAGAGCGGCACCAGGAAATCCTGGGCGATTCGGTTGCCGAGGTCGTTGATGCGCTTCAGGAAACGTTCCAGGTAGGTGTGCAGGCCGGCCTCCAGGATGTCCTCGATCCTGCCGTACTCCAATTCGGCGCGTAGCATGCCCGCCAGGCGCTCTGTTTCACTGGAACGTTCGTTGGAGATCTTGCCGAGGTCCTTGGACACGGAGCGCACCGAGGCCAGCAGCGAGCGCGGCATGTCGCCGCGCAGGATCAGCAGTTCGGCCACGCGGGCCGGCGTGATGACGTCGCGGTAGACCTTGCGGTAGATCTCGAAACCCGAGACCGCGCCCAGGATGGCCGACCAGCGATAGAACTCGCCCACGGCAGGGTCGGCATCGTCGTTGCGCGCGCGCTCCGGAGACGGCGAGTGCGCGTGGAACTGCAACTGCGACTGGGTCGTGCGTTCGTGGAACTTCACGTCCAGCAGGCGCGCGGTGTTGTCGGCGCGTTCCAGGTGCATGCCCAGCCGCAGGAAGTACAGCGCGTCGTCCTCCAGCATGGTGCCGATGGTCACGCCGCGCGCCAGGTGCGAGCGCAGCTTCACCCATTCGAAGAACTCGCCCGCGTTGTGCTCCAGCAGGCCGCCGCGCAGGTGGCGCTGCATTTCCAGCCAGATGCCGTTGTAGGTTTCCCAGACTTCGGTGGTCAGGCTGCCGCGCACGGCGCGGGCATTCTCGCGCGCGGCGTGCAGGCAGGCATAGATGGAGGAAGGATTGTTCGGATCGTGCACCATGAAGTGCAGGATTTCCTGCGTGGTGCCCGAGGGATACGCTGCGTCGAAGCGGTTCTGCAGTTCGCTGATGCCCAGCACCGCGCGCCACGACGCGGCGCGCGTGGCGGGGTCCTGCGGCAGCAGGGACATGTGCAGGTTCACGTCCAGCATGCGCGCGGTGTTTTCCGCGCGCTCCATGTATCGGCACATCCAGAACAGATTGTCGGCGGTGCGGCTCAGCATCGTGTCTCTCCTCGTCCTCAGCGTTCCAGCACCCAGGTGTCCTTGGTCCCGCCGCCCTGGCTGCTGTTGACGACCAGCGAGCCTTCGCGCAGCGCGACGCGGCACAGGCCGCCGGGCACGGTGGTGATCTGCCGCGATCCGCAGACCACGTAGGGACGCAGGTCGACGTGGCGCGGCGCGATACCGGACTCCACATAGGTGGGCACGGTCGAGAGCGCGAGCGTGGGCTGCGCGATGTAGTTGGCCGGGTTGGCGCGCACGCGCTCGCGGAAGGCGTCGATCTCGGCGCGGCTTGCGCCGGGGCCCACCAGCATGCCGTAGCCGCCGGCGCCATGGACTTCCTTCACGACCAGCTCGGCCATGTTCTCCAGCACGTAGGACAGTTCCTGCTGCAGGCCGCAGCGCCAGGTGGGCACGTTGGACAGGAGGGGTTCCTCGCCGAGATAGAAGCGGATCATGTCGGGCACGTAGAGATACGTCGACTTGTCGTCGGCGATGCCGGTGCCGATGGCGTTGGCCAGCGTGATGCGGCCGGCGCGATAGACCGACAGCAGGCCGGGCACGCCCAGCGCCGAGTCGGCGCGGAAGGAGAGCGGGTCCAGGTAGTCGTCGTCGACGCGCCGGTAGATCACGTCGACGCGCTTGGGACCTTGCGTGGTGCGCATGTAGACGGTGTCGCCGTCCACGAAGAGGTCGCGTCCTTCCACCAGTTCCACGCCCATCTGCTGGGCAAGGAAGGCGTGTTCGAAATAGGCCGAGTTGTACATGCCAGGCGTCAGCACGACCACCGTGGGTTCGTCGCCGCTGGGCGAGACGTCGCGCAGGTTTTCCAGCAGCAGGTCGGGATAGTGGGCGACCGGCGCGATCTTGTTGCTGCCGAAGGCCTCGGGCATCAGGCGCATGGAAACCTTGCGGTTCTCCAGCATGTAGGACACGCCCGACGGCACGCGCAGGTTGTCCTCCAGCACGTAGAACTCGCCCGCGCCAGCGCGCACGACGTCGATGCCGGCGATATGGCAATAGATGTCTTCGGGCACGTCCACGTCCTGCATCTCGGGACGGTACTGCGCGTTCATGAAGACCTGCTCGGCGGGGATCTTGCCCGCGCGCACGATCTCATGGTCGTGGTAGATGTCGCGCAGGAACATGTTGAGCGCGCGCACCCGCTGGCGCAGGCCCGCGTCCAGGCGCTCCCAGTCGTCGGCGGGGATGATGCGGGGAATCAGGTCGAAGGGGATCAGCCTTTCCGTGCCGGCTTCATCGCCCGCCACGGAGAAGGTGATGCCCACCCGGCGAAAGCTCAGGTCGGCCTCGACCCGCTTGGCGGTCATGACCGAAGAGGGCTGGGCGGACAGCCAGCGCGCGAAGTCCGCGTAATGCGGGCGGATATCGCTGTCGCTGTCGAACATCTCGTCGAAAGCCGGCGGTTTCAAGGTCATGCGGCGATTCCTGTGGCGGGCCGCCACTGGGGGCGGCCGCGGTGCTGAAGGTGCCCACTTGGCTCGGCATATGCAAGCAAGCAGCGTGCCATGCTGAAGGCGGCTTGCCAGCCTATGCGCGAATCCGGCGCGCAATTGTCACGGCGGCGTAACCGCGTGCCCTATTGTGTGGCGGGGTCTGTCGGCGCGTAAAGGGTGAGGTGCAGCATGGCACGGTGCATGCCACGGCGGGCGGCACCGCGCTGGTGCCCTCGGACTGCCGGCGTGCCTTGCCGTGGTGCGTGACGCGATGCGCAAAAAACACGGCGTGTGCGCCACCCGTCGTAGCATCCGCACGCAAATTACCCGGGTGTTGTCACACGCGGTCAGCTGGCCTGCCGGGCGGCAAGCAGGAAAACCCGGGCGTCCCGGACCTGGCCATCCTGCAGGGTCAGGCACAGGTGGCTGATGCCGCGCTTGGCCGGGCCGCCGTTGGCGTGCCCGTCCAGCCGGGCGGGCCAGGCGAGCGCCGCCAGGGCGGCTGCCTCGGTGGCCAGGCCGCGCTCGCGCAAGGCGTCCAGCATCAGGCGCCAGCGGGCGGCGGGATCGGGATTGCCGCGGCTGACCAGCAGCTCCAGGCCCCAGCGGGGACGAGGGCCTTGCGCATCGATATCGAAGGTGGCGACGCAGCGGTCGGCGAGGCTGGCCAGCGCGTGGGCCGTGCCGCCCAGGCGCTGGTGGGGAGGGCATCCCAGTGGCAGGTGCGAGACGTAGCAGCGCATCGGCTGGCCGGGGCGGCGGTCCAGCCAGCCGATGTTGTCCAGCGTGGCCTCGGGCGGGAAAGCCGCCAGGCAGGCCTGCGCGCGCGCCACGGTGTCCGGCGGCACGCCCAGCGCATGCAGGGCCTCGGCCACGCGCGCGGTGTCGGCGGCATGCACGCCGGGCGGTACCAGCGGCAGGGGCACGCTGGCATCGCCGGCGTCGTTCCGGGTGTAACGCAGATAAGCGTGGCTCAGTCCGCCGGGCAGGCCCGCGGCCGCCAGTTCGGTCTCGCCGCGCAAGGCCAGGTACAGGTGCGCGCGCAGGCCGGGGGTCAGGCCGCACTCCAGCGCGAATGCGGCGGCGGGCGGCGTGTCGGACGAGGCGGCCAGCCGGTCGAAGGCGCCGCGTGCCACGGCGTCGAGGAGCACCTCGGGAACGTCGGGCCCGTGGGCGCGCCACAACGCATGGAAAGCGCCTTCGCGCGGCGTCGTCATGGGACTCAGCGTGGCGCCGGGGCGGCCGGGAGCCAGCCGGCGGGCGTCAGGATGGCGTCGAGGCGGACATCGTGCGGCGCGGCCTGATAGTCGGGATCGTCGATGCGTCCTTCGGTCCAGGCGATGCCGATGGTGACGGGCGAGGGGCCGGACTCGCGCAGGGCGGCCAGCGTGCGGTCGTAATAGCCGCCGCCGTAGCCCAGGCGGTCGGCCTGGCGGGTGTAGCCCAGCGTGGGCACCAGCACGACATCGGGGCGCTCCGGCGTGCCCAGCGGCGGCACCGGGATGCCATAGGCGCCCGGGCGCATCGGCGTGTCGGGCGTCCAGCGATGGAAGCGCAGCGGCGCGCGCGTTTCTTCGATGACGGGCAGCAGCACGGTCATGCCGGCGTCGGCCCACTGGCTCAGCAAGGGGCGCAGGTCGGGCTCGTCTTCCATGGGCCAGAACGCGGCGACCGAGCGGGGCGCCTGGCGGCCCTCCGAGACGGCGGTATCGCGGTTCACGCCCAGCCAGGTGAAGAGCCGTCCGCGCATCAGCAGCGCGCCGCGGCGGCGCTCGTCGGCGGGCACATTCGCGCGTGCCTCGCGCAATCGCTTGCGCAGCGCGACTGCGTTATCCTGTGCGCTGTTTTGAGTGTTCATGCGGGCTGACACGATGTTCCTGGTTTCAGAGCTACGAAAGTATCAGAAATCCGGCCGGGGCGTCCTGGCGCGCGGCCGCGGGGCCGGTGCGTTGACGCTGGCCGTGATTTCCGCCGCCCTCGGGGCGGCTGTTGGGGCCGCGCCCGCTGCCGCCCAGACCGTGCGGCAGGCGGTGCAGCCTGCACAGCCCCAGACGCCGCAGGAGGCCGTGGTGGCCGCCCGCGAGGCGGTCAACAAGCGCCAGTGGGCGCAATTGCCGCCGCTGGTGTCGCGCGCCAAGGGCGATCCCCTGGCCATGTATGCCGAATACTGGCTGCTGCGCTATCGCCTGAACGCGTCTTCGGTGCCGACGCCCGCCGCGGATCTCGAGGATTTCATGCGGCGCAACCAGGGCGCCTACCTGGCCGACCGCCTGCGTGGCGACTGGGTGCTGGCCGCCACGCGCTCGGGCGATTTCGCCACCGCGCGCCGCCTGGGCGAGGTCGTGGCCGCCACCGACCAGGTGAAGTGCGCGCAACTGGAGGCCGCGCACCTGGGCGGCCAACGCGCCACGCCCGCGCAAGCCCAGGCTGTCTTCACGCCGGGCTCTGCCTGTTGGGACCTCTATGACCAACTGGTCGCCGACCGGGTGCTGGGCCCGCAGCAGTTGATCCCGGCGCTGCGCGACGCGCTGGAAGCCAACAAGCGCGACGATGCGCGCCGCTATGCCGTGTATGTGTTCGAGCCCGCGCAACTGCGCGAGTACGACGCGCTGATGAAGGATCCCATGAAGTGGCTGGTGCGCCAGCCGCGTCCGGTCAAGGGCGACATGGAGCGCGAGCTGGTGGCCGTGGCGCTGTCGCGCCTGGCGCGCAGCGACATGACGCCCGGCGAGGCCTATCTGCGCCGCGAGTGGGAGGGCCTGCCGCGCGAACTGAAGCAGTGGGTCTACAGCCAGTTCGCCCTGGTGGCGGTGCTCAATCTCGATGATCGTGCCCACGAGTGGTACAAGCACGCGGGTGACGTGCGCATGAGCGAATACAACCACGCCTGGCGCGTGCGTGCCGCCTTGCGCCAGCCGAAGATCGACTGGGCGTGGGTCATGAAGTCCATCAGCCAGATGCCGGCCTCGCAGCAGGCCGAGCCCGTCTGGGTGTACTGGCATGCGCGTGGCCTGCAGGCCACCGGCCATCCCGAGCAGGCGCGCAGGCAGTACGAAAGCATCGCCCCCGGTTTCAACTTCTATGGCCAGCTGGCGGCCGAGGAGCTGGGCCGCGTCATCACCGTGCCGGCCCGTCCTTCACCGCTGACCGACGCCGAGATCGCCGAGGCGCGTGGCCATGCCGGCCTGCAGCGTGCCGTGGCGCTCTTCAAGCTGGGCTGGCGCCCGGAGGCCGTGCCCGAGTGGAACTACTCGCTGCGCGGCATGAATGACCGGCAGCTCATGGCCGCGGCCGAGCTGGCGCGCCAGGAAGGCATCTACGACCGCGTGGTCAACACGTCCGAGCGCACCGAGAGCGAGTTCGACTTCACCCAGCGCTTCATCGCGCCGTTCGAAGGCCGGGTCAGCGCGCAGGCGCGCCAGATCTCGCTGGATCCGGCCTGGGTCTATGGCCTCATCCGCCAGGAGTCGCGTTTCATCACCGACGCACGTTCCGTCGTGGGCGCATCGGGGCTGATGCAGCTGATGCCCGCCACGGCCAAGTGGGTGGCGAAGCGGATCGGCATGACCGACTTCCAGCCCTCGCGCGTGAACGAGTTCGAGGTCAATACGATCCTGGGCACGAACTACCTGAACATGGTGCTGGGCGACCTCAACGGTTCGCAGGTGCTGGCCAGCGCCGGCTACAACGCCGGTCCGGGCCGTCCGCGCCTGTGGCGTTCGCGCCTGTCGCATCCGGTGGAAGGCGCGATCTTCGCCGAGACGATTCCTTTCACCGAGACGCGCCTGTATGTGAAGAACGTCCTGTCGAACGCCACGTACTACGCGGCGCTCTTCACCGGCGAGCCGCAGTCGCTGAAGGCGCGCCTGGGCCACATCGCGCCGCAACGCAACGAACGCACGGCCTTGCCGTGACGGCCGCCGCTGCCGATCCCGCCCTCGACGGCCTGCAGGTCTATGTCGTGGGCGGGGCCGTGCGGGACGACCTGCTGGGGCGTCCCGCCGGCGACCAGGATTGGGTCGTGGTGGGCGCCAGCCCCGAGGACATGGCCGCGCGCGGCTTCATCCCGGTGGGCGGCGATTTTCCTGTCTTCCTGCATCCGGACACCAAAGAGGAATACGCGCTGGCGCGCACCGAGCGCAAGTCGGGGCGCGGCTACAAGGGCTTCGTCTTCCATGCGGGGCCCGAGGTCACGCTGGAAGAGGATCTGGCGCGGCGCGACCTGACCGTCAACGCGATTGCCCGCCACGCCGATGGCACGCTCGTCGATCCGATGGGAGGTGTCGAGGATGTGCGCGCACGTGTGTTGCGCCACGTGGGCGAGGCTTTCCAGGAAGATCCGGTGCGCGTGTTGCGGCTGGCGCGCTTCGCGGCGCGCTTTGCCGATTTCACCATCGCGCCGGAAACCCTGGCGCTGTGCCGCCGCATGGCGGCCGAGGGCGAGGTGGATGCCCTGGTGCCCGAGCGCGTGTGGCGCGAGGTGTCGCGCGGCCTCATGGCGGCGCAGCCCTCACGCATGCTGCGGGTGTTGCAGGACGCGGGGGCCTTGCCGCGCATCGCGCCCGAACTGCGGTTGACCGACACGCTGCTGTCCGACCTGGACCGTGCCGCGGACCAGGGCCTGGCCTTGCCTGGGCGTTACGCCCTGCTCGCGCGTGGCGCCCAGGATCCGGATGCCCTGGCCAAGCGATGGCGCGTGCCGTCGGAGTGCGCCGATCATGCGCGCCTGCTGCGCCGTGTGCTGGATTACGCGGCGTCGGATGCCCGCGATGCGCGCGTGATGCTGGACCTGATCGAAAGCTGCGACGGCCTGCGCAAGCCCGAGCGCTTCCTGTCCCTGCTGGATACCGCGGCAGTCGTCGCGGACACGGACCGTGAGCGCTTGACGCTGGCCTTGGCGCAAGTGCGCGGCGTGGATGCGGGCGCGGTGGCGCGCGCCTGCGCGGCCAATCCCGCCGAGATCAAGTCCCGGGTGCGCGAGGCGCGCTTGCAGGCCTTGCTCGGCCAGGACGCCGGCACGCCCTGAGCCCGCCGGGCGTCGAGGGTTCTACAGCGCGCCGCGCCGGTCGCCGCGCAGGAAGCCCAGCAGCGGCGGGTCGATGTCCCGGCCCACTGCCAGCACCTTGAAGAGCTCACCCATTTCCGCTTCGGAGAGCAGCCGTTGCACGGGCGCCAGGCGCGCGGCATGGGCGCGCACGTCGGTGGCGTCCGCCTGCGACAGCAGCGTCAGCAAACCGGCATTGCCCAGGAAGCGCGCCTGCGAGGTGTAGCCCAGCACGTCCAGGCCGCCGGCCAGCGCCGCGTCGGCCATGGCGGTGAAGTCCACGTGCGCCGTAATGTCCTGCAGGCCGGGCGCGACGAAGGGGTCGGCGTGCGCGTGGTGGCGCAGGTGGCACATCAGCGTGCCTTCGGCGCGCTGCGGGTGATAGAACTCATGGCGCGGGAAGCCGTAGTCGATCAGGATCGCGGCGCCGCGCGTGAGCCATGTGCCCAGGTCGCGGACCCAGGCCTCGGCCTGCAGGTTGATCTCGGTGACGTAGCCAGGCAACGCTGGCATGCGCTCGGCCAATGCCGCGCGCAGCGTGGCGTCGGCAGGACGCGCGTCCCAGGCAAAGGCCGGGGCATCTGCAGCGGCGGCTGCATCCAGCACCACGCCGTATTCGAGCACGGCGCCTTCGCCGTTCCAGCCCGCGCGCCGCGCCGGCATGGCGTCCAGCACTTCGTTGGCGATGACACAGCCCTGGAAGCCCGACGGCAATGCATCCAGCCACTGCACCGCGTCGCCATGGGCGGCCAGTGCCGTCTGCTGGCGTGCGCGCAGGTCGGCCGACACCTCCAGGATGTCATAGCGGATGCTGCGGCCCTCTGCCCGCAGGGCATCGAGCACGCTGCGCGCCAGCGCGCCCGAGCCCGCGCCGAATTCCAGCACGCGGTTCGATTCGCTGCGATCCAGCACCTCGGCGATCTGGCGGGCCAGCGTGTGGCCGAAGAGCGGGGTGAGTTCAGGCGCGGTGGTGAAGTCGCCCGCCGGGGCGCGGACATCGCCTGCATCGAGCTTGGCGCTGCCGGCGGCGTAATAGCCCAGGCCGGGCGCATACAGCGCCTCGCGCATATAGGTGTCGAACGGCAGCCAGCCGCCGGCTGCCTGCACGCATTCGGCCAGGTGCGCCGCGACGCGTGCGCCATGGGCAAGCGCGTCGGGATGCAGCGGGGGCAGGCCGCGGGGGGGAGGGGTGGCGGAGGCACTCATGCGTGGGTCCTGATTGATGCACCCGGCATGATAAAGGAAGCGAAAGGGGAGGGCCCCCAAGCCGCAGGCGCGGCCCGGAAAGCAAACCGCCGACCACGAGGGTCGGCGGAATGGAGACAGCGTGTTCAGCGCGCACCTTGCGGTACGCGCCGTTGGCGATCAGGCGTAGTCGCGGCGAGCGGGCTTGCCGGCGGGACGCGCGCCCTGGGGACGGCCCTGCGGGCGCGCCTGCGGGTGGCCTTGATAGCCGCCCTGGCCGTAGCCTTGCGGGGCGCTGCCTTCGGGGCGGCGCGACTTGCCGTAGGACGGCTTGCCGGCGTTGCCGCCGAACTCAGGCTTGCCTTCGCCGGGACGGCGCTTGGGGGCGCCGCTGGGCTTGAAGCCGGGACGGCGGCCGGTGGGCGGGCCCGAACGCACGATGCGCTTGGGTTCCAGGCCTTCGATGACCTGGGCCGGGATCGGCTGGCCGATGTATTGCTCGATACGGCGGATCTTGTGGCGCTCGGTGTGCGTGACCAGGGTATAGGCCTGGCCGCTGCGGCCGGCGCGGCCCGTGCGGCCGATACGGTGCACGTAGTCTTCAGCCTGCATGGGCAGGTCGAAGTTGAAGGCGTGGCTGATGCCCTGCACGTCGATGCCGCGGGCAGCCACGTCGGTGGCGACCAGGATGCGGACCTGGCCGCGTTGCAGCTGGGACAGGGTGCGGGTGCGCTGGCGCTGGTTCATGTCGCCATGCAGCGCGGCGGCGGGGAAGCCCTGGTCGGCCAGGCGGTCGGCCAGGTCATCGGCGCCACGCTTGGTGGACGTGAAGACGATGGCCTGGTCCAGGCTGGCGTCGCGCAGCAGGTGATCCAGCAGGCGCAGCTTGTGCTCCGAGTCGTCGGCGTACAGCAGGTTCTGCGTGATGTTGGCGTGCTTGTCACGCTGGCCGGCGAGTTCGAGGCGCTCGGGCTCGCGCATCATGCGCTGGGCCAGGCGGGCGATCGTGCCATCCAGCGTGGCCGAGAACAGCAGCGTCTGGCGCGTAGCGGGCGTGGCGGCCACGATGGTTTCGATGTCTTCGATGAAACCCATGTCCAGCATGCGGTCGGCTTCGTCCAGCACCAGCGTGTGCACGCCGGACAGGTCGACGCGGCGGGCGTTCAGGTGGTCGATCAGGCGGCCCGGCGTGGCGACCAGGACGTCGACGCGGCGCGACAGGGCGCGCAGCTGGGCGCCGTAGGGCATGCCGCCGACGACCGTGGCGGTGCGCAGGTCCTTCAGGCCCTTGCCGTATTGCAGCGTGGCGTCGTTGACCTGCAGGGCCAGTTCGCGCGTGGGCGTCAGGACGAGCACCTGCACGCCCTTGGACTTGTTGGAGGCTTCCTGCACGATGCGGTGCAGCGAGGGCAGCATGAAGGCGGCGGTCTTGCCGCTGCCGGTCTGCGAGGAGACCATCAGGTCCTGGCCGCTCAGGGCCTTGGGGATGGCGGCGCTCTGGACGGGCGTGGGCGTGGTGAAGCCGGCTGCGTTCAGGGCGGACAGCAGTTCGGGCGCGAGGCCCAGGGTATCGAAGGACATGCGGGTTCCATTGCGGCATGCGCCGCGCAACAGGACGCGACCGGGCAAATGCGCGGTGCGCGGGGACCTACGGTTGATCGAACATCGTGCCGACCGAATCAACCGTGCGCGAGCGGCATCCAGAACAGAAGGAGCCAGCGAATGGAAAGGAGGTCAGGAAGCGATGGCTGTCGGTATCGATGCCGGCATTGCCGGGCGGACTGCTAATGCGCCGAGGAGATGTGTGTGGCGCGCGTCGATACCGCAACGAGTGTGCAGTGCGAGCATCATACTCGAAAACCCTAGGTCGAGCACGCAAGTCTCGGGAAACATTGCTGAAATCTTGGGAAATCGTCGCGTGGATCAGACGAAAGGGCGGGAAGGCGCCATGTTTTCGTCATTTTTTTGGCAAGCGCGACGGACCCCGCAGGGTCAGGCCGCGGGGGCTTCCCAATCAATCGGCGCCGCACCTTGTTCCACCAGCCACGCATTGGCCTGCCGGAAATGGTCGCAGCCCAGGAAGGGCACGGGCGGGCGGCGTGCGGACAGCGGCGAGGGATGGTTGGCCATCAGCACCCGGGGGCAGCCATCGGCGGGCAGGAGCGCGGCCTTGGCCTGCGCGTGGGCGCCCCACAGCAGGAAGACCTTGGGTGTGGGCAGCGCAGCCACGCGCTGGATCAGCGCGTCGGTGACCGCCTCCCAGCCGCGCTTGGCGTGTGCGCCCGCCTGGCCGTCTTCCACGGTCAGCGAGGTGTTGAGCAGCAGCACGCCCTGGCGCGCCCAGCGGGTCAGGTCGTTGGGCATGGTGTCGGCGCGGGCCTTGGCGTCGGCCGGCGTCACGCCGGCTTCGCTTGCGATCTCGAGGAACATGTTGCGCAGGCTGGGCGGGCGGCGCATGGCGTCCGGCACCGAAAACGCCAGGCCCTGCGCCTGGCCGGGTCCGTGATAGGGATCCTGCCCCAGGATCACCACGCGGGTATCTTCGGGCGCCACCAGTTCCAGGGCGCGGAAGGGCCGGGCCGGATAGATGATGGCGCCGGCCTGCCGCCGCTCGTCCAGGAAGGCCTGCAGGCGCGCCAGCGCTTGCGCCGCAGCGGGCTGGGCGAGGGCGTCGCGCCAGGCCGGCGACAGTTGCGCGGCCTCGTCGGCCAGGGAGGTGCAGAGCAGGTTGGAGGCGGTCATGGGCGCGATTGTGGCATGCCAGTCGTGCCAGACGCGTCGGCGTCGCCGGCGGGTCGGTGCAGCAGGTCCAGGAAATGGCGGGCGGGCGCGCTCAGCGGACGGTCGCGCGGCACGATGCTGCCGTAGGTGGTCAGGCGGCGCTGGATCCGGTAGCCCAGGATGGCAAGCAGGCCGTGCTGCGCATAGCGGCTGGCGACGGATTCCGGAATCACGCCCAGCATGTCGGATTTCACCGCCAGGTTGGTGGTGGTGAGGATGGAGGCCGATTCGATGAGCCCGCGCGGCAGCGGGTGGCCGTGCGCACGGAACTCCTGCTCCATGACTTCGCGCATCGGGCTGCCTTGCGGCTGCAGGACCCAGGGATAGGCCTGCATGGCCGCGAAGTCGACATGCGCCAGGCTGGCCAGGGGGTGGTCCACGGCCGCGATCACCGACAGCGCCTCCTTGTCGATGTCGCGGAAGACGTAGTCCTGATTGGAGAGCGACAGCATGCGGCCGATGACGACGTCCAGCTTGCCTTCGTTCAACTGGCGCGCGAGCAGGTCGCTGGTGCCGGTGGATATCTCCACGGCCAGCAGGGGATAGGTCTTCTTCAGCGCCAGCAGCGCATCGGTCAGCGGCCCGGGCGAGGCGGCCATGATGCTGCCGATGAAGAGCTTGCCCGCGCTGCCCAGGCGCAGCTCTTCCAGCTCACGCGCCAGCGACGAGACCGTGCCGCGCAAGCCGCGGAAATAGCCCATCACGCAGTCGCCCGCGGCGGTCAGCGTCAGGCCTCGGCCGATGCGCTCGAAGAGCGGCTGGCCCACGGCCAGTTCCAGCTCCTGCAGCATCTTGCTGGCTGCCGACTGCGTCATGTTCAGGCGTGCGGCGGCGGCGCGCAGCGTGCCGCGCTCCTCGATCTCCAGCAGCAGCACGATCTGCCGCATGCGCAGGCGGCTGAGCAGCGCGGGGACGTTCAGCGAGGTGGCCATGATGTGAAACCCTGGATCGTTCACCTGAGGTGAACGGTTGAGTAGAAAGTTTCATTTTACGGAAACAAAGGCGCTCCCTAAGATGGCGCCATCGACCCCGCGTCACGACGGGGCGCATACAAGAAGATCACAGGAGACAAAAAGTGAAGCGTTCGCTCATCGCCTTGATATCCGCCTGCGCGCTGAGTCTGGCGGCAGCCGCCCCCGCCACCGCCCAGACCCCTTGGCCGACCCAACCCCTGCGCCTGTACGTGGGCTCCGCGCCCGGCGGTGGCACCGACGCCATGGCGCGTGCCGTGGCCGACAAGCTGGGGCCCGCGCTGGGCCAGACCGTGGTGGTCGAGAACAAGCCCGGCGCGTCCAACACGCTGGCTGCCGTGCAGGCCTTGCGGTCCACCGACAACCATTCGATGGTGATGGGCGTCTCCACCGCCCATGCGATTGCGCCGCACCTGCTGAAGCTCGGCTACGACAACGACCGCGACCTCGTGCCGGTGGTGTTCGTGGGCGCCGTGCCCAACGTGCTGGTGGTCAACAACGACATGCCGGCCAAGACCGCCCAGGAATTGATCGCCCTGCTGAAGGCCAGGCCGGGCGCGTACAACTTCGCCAGCAGCGGCGCGGGCAGCACGCAGCACATCGCGGCCGAGCTCTTCAAGGATGCGGCGGGCGTGCAGATGATCCACGTGCCTTATCGCGGCAGCGGCCCCGCCCTGGTGGACCTGATGGGCGGGCAGGTGCAGATCGCCTTCGAGACGGCCTCGTCCGTCATCCCGCACATCCAGTCGGGCAAGGTGCGCGCGCTGGCCGTGCTGAGCGAGCAGCGCAACCCGCAGATTCCGGACGTGCCCACGTTGGCCGAAGCCGGCCTGCCCGGCGTGGAGATGAGCGCCTGGTATGGCATCTACATGCCCAGCAGTGTGCCGGCGGCGTACCAGACACGCATCCACGACGAGGTCAACGCCGCGCTGTCGCAGCCCGACACGCAGAAGCGCCTGCAGGCCATCGGTGCGCAATTGAAGCCCATGAGCCAGGCCGAGTTCGCACAGTTCCACCAGGCCGAGAACCAGCGTTACGCCGCCATCATCAAGAAGAACCGCATTTCCCTGGAGTGAAGCCATGACCGGTGAAGCCATGACCGCAACGTCCCGACCCGTGATCGCCCTGACGCTGGGCGATCCCGCCGGCATCGGCCCCGAATTGATCGCGCGCTTGCTGGCCAAGCCGGAAACCGGTGCCCGCGCCAATATCGTGCTGGTGGGCGATCCCTGGCTGTGGGAGGCGGGGCAGGCGGTGGCGGGGTTGCGGGTCGTCACCGACGCCATCGATGATTTCGCCTCGGTGCGTGAGCGCGCCAGCGCGGCGCGGCCGGCCTTCCTGCGCATGGACACCGTGACGCAAGCCGACTCGCCGTTGGGCGAGGCGCGCGCGACGGGCGGGGCCTCGGTGCTGACGGTGCTGAACGCCTGCATGGACGCTGCGCAGCGTGGCGAGATCGACGCGATCTGCTTCGCGCCGCTGAACAAGTACGCCATGAAGCTGGGCGGCCTGGGGCATGACGACGAGCTGCACCACTTCGCGAAGTACCTGGGCGTCGAGGGCTACTTCTGTGAGTTCAACACGCTGGGCGACCTGTGGACCTCGCGCGTGTCCTCGCACATCCCGCTGAAGGACGCGGCAGCGGCGCTCAGCGTCGCGGGCATCCAGGCGGCCACCCGGCTCATCCATCGCTCGCTCGTGGCGAACGGCTTGCCCGACGCCAGGGTGGCGGTGGCGGCCTTCAATCCGCATGGCGGCGACGGCGGCACCTGCGGGCGCGAGGAAGTCGACATCATCGCGCCGGCCGTGCGCGCCCTGCAGGCCGAGGGCCTGCCGGTGGTGGGCCCGTATCCGGCCGATACCATCTTCCTGAAGGCGCAGGCGGGCGAGTTCCAGGCCATCGTCACCATGTATCACGACCAGGGCCAGATCGCGCTGAAGCTGCTGGGTTTCTCGCGCGGCGTGACGGTGCAGGGCGGCCTGCCCATCCCGATCACGACGCCCGCGCATGGCACGGCCTATGACATCGCAGGCCAGGGGCGCGCCAACGTCGACGCCACCTGGCAGGCGTTCCAGATCGCCTGCCGCATGGGCGCGGCGCAGCGTGCCAGCGCGCTGGCACGCTGATCTCCCGCAACTGAATCCCGACTCCACGACCACGTCATCACCAGGCAGGACTCTCCATGAAGATCAAATCCGTCCGCGCACGCGTCTATGAATGGAAGGGCAAGACCGTGCCGCCGCAAGGGCACTTCTGCTCCAACGCGATGGACATGCTGTATTCCCCCGCCGAGACCATGAGCACCTTCCGTTTCCACGGCTGGACCGTGGTGGAAATCGAAACGGACGACGGCATCGTGGGCCTGGGCAACGTGGCGCTGGCGCCGCGCATCGCCAAGGCCATCATCGACCAGTACCTGGCGCCGCTGGTCATCGGCCACGACCCCTGGGACTATGAATACCTGTGGCAGCGCATGTACCGCGCCACCCACGCCTGGGGCCGCAAGGGCGTGACCATGGCCGCGATCTCGGCGGTGGACCTGGCGATCTGGGACATCCTGGGCAAGTCGGTGGGCAAGCCCGTCTTCAAGCTGCTGGGGGGCCGCACCAAGGAGAAGATTCCCTGCTATTACTCCAAGCTCTACCGCGGCGGCCTGGACGCCATGCAGCGCGAGGCGCAGACCTACCTGGACCAGGGCTTCACGGCCTTCAAGATGCGCTTCGGCTATGGTCCGGCAGACCTGCAGAAGGGCGTGGTCGAGAACCTGAAGTCGGTCGAGGCCGTGCGCGAAGTGATCGGCGATGACAACGACCTGATGCTCGAGTGCTACATGGGCTGGAACGTCGAGTACGCCAAGCGCATCCTGCCCAAGCTGGAGAAGTACCAGCCGCGCTGGCTGGAGGAGCCTGTCATTGCCGACGACATCGACGGCTATGCCGAGCTGAACGGCCTGACGTCCATTCCAATCTCGGGCGGCGAGCACGAGTTCTCGCTGTATGGCTTCAAGCAGCTGCTGGACCGCAAGGCGGTGTCGGTGGTGCAGTACGACACCAACCGCGTGGGCGGCATCACGGCCGCGCACAAGATCAACGCCCTGTGCGAGGCCTTCAGCGTGCCGGTGGTTCCGCATGCCGGGCAGATGCACAACTACCACCTGACGATGAGCACGCTGGCCTCGCCCATGAGCGAGTACTTCCCGATGTTCGACGTCGAAGTGGGCAACGAACTCTTCTACTACATCTTCGATGGCGAGCCCGTGGCCAAGGACGGGTTCCTGGACCTGTCGGATGACGTGCCGGGGCTGGGCCTGACGCTCAAGACCGACTACCTGAACGACTTCAACATCATCGAATGAGGCCTGCCATGACGACCGCCCGCGCGCCGCGTTACCGCGGCATCTTCCCGGTGGTGCCCACCATCTTCACCGGCAGCGGCGAGCTGGACCTGCCCGGCCAGCTGCGCGCCGTCGATTTCATGATCGACTCGGGCGCCGACGGCCTGTGCATCCTGGCCAACTTCTCGGAGCAGTTCTCGCTGTCGGACGCCGAGCGCGAGATGTTGACCCGCCGCATCCTGGAACACGTGGCGCAGCGCGTGCCGGTCATCGTGACCACCACGCATTACGGCACCCAGGTGTGCGCGGCCCGCAGCCGCCAGGCCCAGGACTGGGGCGCAGCCATGCTGATGATCATGCCGCCCTACCACGGCGCCACGCTGCGCGTGCCCGAGGCCGGCATCGTCGAATTCTTCCAGCGGGTGTCCGACGCCGTGGACATCCCCATCATGATCCAGGACGCACCCATGAGCGGCACGCCGCTGACCGCGCCCCTGCTGGCGCGCATGGCGCGCGAGATCGAGCAGGTGTCCTATTTCAAGATCGAGACACCGGGCGCGGCCACCAAGCTTCGCGACCTGATCGCATTGGGCGGCGATGCCGTGGAGGGGCCGTGGGATGGCGAGGAAGCCATCACGCTGATGCCCGACCTGGATGCCGGGGCCACCGGCGCGATGACGGGTGGCGCCTATGCCGACGGCCTGCGGCCGATCATCGTGGCGCATCGCGAAGGGCGCCGCGAGGAAGCGGCGCAGCGGTACGAGCGCTGGCTGCCGCTCATCAACTACGAGAACCGCCAGGGCGGCATCCTGAGCGCCAAGGCCTTGCTGCAGGCAGGGGGCATCATCCAAAGCGATGCCTCGCGCCATCCTTTCCCGGCCCTGCGCCAGGAAGTGCGCGAGGGGCTGCTGGAGACGGCGCGCCGGCTGGATCCGCTGGTGTTGCGCTGGGGGAAATGAGTCAGGTCAACGCGCGCAGCGCCGCCACCAGGGCGTCGCGATAGGCCGGCAAGCGTGCGCGGGCCGCCTCGGCGCCCGCGCCGATCGCCTCGCGGCGCGGCGCGACCCAGACCGGATCGGGGAAGGCGCGGTCGTCGTGCCAGCGCGGGATCACGTGCCAGTGCACGTGCGCCACCATGTTGCCCAGCGAGGCCAGGTTGACCTTGTGGGGCATCAGGAACTGCCGCTGCGCGACTTCCACCGCGTGGACCGCGCGCAGCAGCCGTGCGCGTCCGGCTTCGGCGATGTCGCTCATCTCCGCCGCATGGGCGTTCCAGATGATGCGGGTGAAACCGGGATAGGCGGGGTCGTCGACCTCGATGGCACGCCACTCGGCATCGCGCCAGAGCACCGTGCCGCCATCTTCACGGCAAAGGGGGCAGTCCATGCGCGGGGCTCCTGTTGTCAGTCCTTCTTTTTCTTCAGCGCGGCTTCCAGCGCCAGCACCGTCTGCGCCAGCACGTTTACTCTCGCATGGCGCTTGTCGTTGGCCGACAGCACGTGCCACGGCGCGTTGGGCGTGTCGGTGCGGGCGAACATCTCGTTGGCCGCGTCGGCGTAGGCATTCCACTTGCGGCGGTTGCGCCAGTCGTCCGGCGTGATCTTGAACTGCTTGAAGGGCGACTGCTCGCGGTCGCGGAAGCGGCGCAGCTGCTCGTCCTTGGTGACGGCCAGCCAGAACTTCAGCAGCACCACGCCCTGGTCGGTGAGCTGGCGCTCGAAATCGTTGATCTCGTCATAGGCGCGTTTCCAGTCGGCGGGGGCGGCATAGCCTTCCACCCGTTCGGCCAGCACGCGGCCGTACCAGCTGCGGTCGAAGATGGCGATGTCGCCCAGGGCCGGCACCTTGCGCCAGAAGCGCCACAGGTACGGATAGGACAGTTCCTCGGCGGTGGGCGCTGACACCGGCGTGATGACGTAGCGGCGGGCATCCAGCGCGTGCGTGACGCGGCGGATGGCGCCGCCCTTGCCCGCGGCGTCCTGGCCTTCGAAAGCCAGCACCAGCGAGAGATCCTTGAAGCGCTTGTGCCGCACCGCGCGCGCCAGGCGGGCCTGCCATTGGCGCAGTTCGGTGTCGTATTCGTCCTTCTCGATGTGCGCGGCGTAGTCCAGCCCCGCCAGCCGGTCGGAAGGCTTGGCGCGGCGCGAGACGATGCGCAGCGGCCGGTCCACGCGCGGCGCGCTGGCGCGAGAAATGGCCGACAGCACGGCTTCGCCGGTGCGCACCGTGCGCATGCGTTCATCGGCGCTGGGAATGATGGCCCAGGGCGCGTGGCGCGTGTGCGTCTGGTTGATGATGTCCATGCCCGCCGCGCGGATCTGGTCATAGTGCTTGCGCACCTTGCGGTCCTGCGTGGTGACCTGCCAGGCGGTGTCGGGGTCTTTCAGCAAGCGGTCCACGCGCTGGTGTTGCGCGTCCTTGGACAGGTGGAACCACAGCTTCAGGATCTGCACGCCGTTGGCCGCCAGCGTGGCCTCGAAGCGCAGCACTTCCTCGGCCAGCTCGGCCATCTTTTCCGCGTTGGGATGCTTCTGCGCGCCTTCCATCACCAAGGGCATGTACCACGAGCCGAAGACGATGCCGGTGCGGCCGTTGGCGGGCAGCGCGTTCCAGTAGCGCCACAGGTCGGGGCGGGCTGCTTCCGTCACCGTGGGCAAGCCGAAGGCCAGCGTGCGGATGTGGCGCGGATCCATCCACTCGTTGAGCAGGTTGATGGTGGCGCCCTTGCCCGCGCCGTCGATGCCCGCCGCCACGATCAGCAGCGAACGCTTCGGGTCCTGCAGACGCGCGTACTGCGCCTTCAGCAGCGCGGTGCGCAGGCGCGCCTCGTGCCGGTCCGCCTCGGCGGCGGTCAGTGTCGGGTCGGATTCGGCTTCTTCGAACATGGGCGGGAAGGGAGAGGGAGATCAGTGGATCAGGCGGGCGAGCTCGGCGCCAGGCTCTTCCGCGCGCATGAAGGCTTCACCGACCAGGAACGCTTCCACGCCATGGTCGCGCATCAGGCGCACGTGCTCGGGCGCGAGGATGCCGCTCTCGGTCACCACGCGCTTGCCCGCGGGGATGCGCGGCAGCAGGTCCAGCGTGTTCTGCAGCGAGGTCTCGAAGGTGCGCAGGTTGCGGTTGTTGATGCCCAGCAGCGGCGTGCGCAGGGTCAGCGCGATGTCCAGCTCTTCGGCGTCATGCACTTCCACCAGCACGTCCATGCCCAGCTCCAGCGCCACGGCTTCCAGGTCGCGCAGCTGCTGCGCTTCCAGCGCGGCCACGATCAGCAGCACGCAGTCCGCGCCCAGCGCGCGCGCCGAGATGACCTGGTAGGGATCGATGACGAAGTCCTTGCGCAGCACGGGCAGCGGGCACGCCGCGCGCGCCTGGCGCAGGTGGTCGTGCGAGCCCTGGAAGAACTGCACGTCGGTCAGCACGGACAGGCAGGCGGCGCCGTGCGCGGCATACGAGGCGGCGATCTCGGCGGGCACGAAGTGTTCGCGCAGCACGCCGCGCGAGGGCGAGGCCTTCTTCACTTCGGCGATGACGCCGGGCTTGCCGGCGGCGATCTTGTCCTCGATGGCCTGGGCGAAGCCGCGCACGTCCTTGCGCGCCGTGGCTTCGCGCAGCAGGTCGGCTTCGCTGCGGATCTGGCGGGCGGTGACGACCTCGTCTTCCTTGACGGCGAGGATTTTGGCAAGAATGTCGTTCATATCGGTTTTAGAGGTAGGTCCGGGTGTGGGCACAGAATGCCTCGAGTTTCGCGCGGGCGGCACCGCTGGCCAGCGTCTCGCGGGCCAGCGCCAGGCCGTCCTCGATCGAGTCGGCGGCGTTGCCGGCATAGATGGCCAGGCCGGCGTTGAAGGTCACGATGTCGCGGGCGGTGCCCGGCACGTTCTCCAGGGCTTCGAGTACCAGATCGCGGGATTGTTCACGGTTTTCCACGCGGATGGAACGGTTCGACACCATGGTCAGGCCGAAATCCTCCGGGTGTATTTCATATTCGCGCACGTCGCCGTCCTTCAGTTCGCCCACCAGCGTGGCGGCGCCCAGCGAGGCTTCGTCCATGCCGTCCTTGCCGTGCACGATGAGCACGTGCTTGGCGCCCAGGCGTTGCAGCACGCGCACCTGGATGCCGACGAGGTCGGGATGGAACACGCCCATCAGCTGGTTGGCGGCGCCGGCGGGGTTGGTCAGCGGGCCCAGGATATTGAAGAGGGTGCGCACGCCCAGCTCCTTGCGCACCGCGGCGATGTTCTTCATGGCGCTGTGGTGGGCCGGCGCGAACATGAAGCCGATGCCCAGTTCCTGGACGCATTCGGCCACCTGCTCGGGCGTGAGCGACAGGTTGGCGCCCAGGGCTTCCAGCACGTCGGCGCTGCCCGAGGACGAGGACGCACTGCGGCCGCCGTGCTTGGCGATGCGCACGCCCGCGGCGGCGGCCACGAACATGGCGGTGGTGGAGATGTTGAAGGTGTTGCTGCCGTCGCCGCCCGTGCCGCACATGTCCAGCAGCGAGCCGGGATCGGGCACGTTCACGGGCGTGGCGAACTCGCGCATGACCTGGGCGGCCGCGGCGATCTCGCCGATGGTTTCCTTCTTGACCCGCAGGCCCATCAGCAGGGCGCTGGCCAGCTGGGGCGAGACCTCGCCGCGCATCAGGCTGCGCATGAGGGTCAGCATTTCGTCGTGGAAGATCTCGCGGTGTTCGATGCAGCGGGTCAGGGCTTCGGAAAACGTGATCGTCATGGCGGACTCAGTTCAGGGCCAGGAAGTTCTTGAGCAGGGCGTGGCCGTGCTCGCTCAGGATCGACTCGGGATGGAACTGCACGCCATAGACCGGCAGGGTCTTGTGGCGCACGCCCATGATTTCGCCGTCTTCGGTCTGCGCCGTGACTTCCAGGCAATCGGGCAGGCTGGCGCGTTCGATCGCCAGCGAGTGATAACGGATGACAGTGTAGGGCGAGGGCAGGCCCTTGAAAACGTCGCTGTCGGTGTGCGTGATGGGCGAGGTCTTGCCGTGCATGATCTCGCGTGCCCGCACGATCTTGCCGCCGTAGGCCGCGCCAATGGCCTGGTGGCCCAGGCACACGCCCAGGATGGGCAGCCGGCCGGCGTAGCGCTGGATGATGGGCACCGAGATGCCGGCCTCGGCCGGCGAGCAGGGGCCGGGCGAGACGCAGATGCGGTCCGGCGCCAGGGCCTCGACCTCGTCCAGCGTGATCTGGTCGTTGCGGTGCACCAGCACGTCCACGCCCAGCTCGCCGAAATACTGCACCAGGTTGTAGGTGAACGAATCGTAGTTGTCGATCATCAGGAGTCTCATGATTCTAAGTCCTTGATTTCATTAATATTTTCCATTACACACAACCTCCATTACCCACTTCATTACACACATCGACAGTTGATTGCGATGGACGAAGCGCGAGCATGTGCTGGCTCAAGGTAGCAAGGGGTCCTGAGAGATGTCTTGGCGTGCGCCAGTGCGGTGTACTGACGCAGCGACGGCGCCCGCATGCCAGGGCCAAGTGCTGAGACTGGGCGGACAGACCTACCCCTCGCGGCGACACAGCGCGCGGGGCATCAGTTCTACGACGGGGCTGGGGTGCCAAGGGCATCGGGCAATCTCCTCAAATCTTGGAGCCGCCGTGCCGGGGAGCCTTCTTGAAACCTTGCCTGCCGGTACGGCGGCAAGGTGCGGTCAAGACCGCAACGACATGCCGCTTCCTATTGGAAGCGCCACCACAGAGCGATGTTGGTCGAAGCGGTACGGGTCATGGACAGACCAAAGTGTTGAATTTAAAAGCTAGAACTCGGCCCGAGTACGCCCGAACGGAATTCCAAAGTAAGCCTAGGGAATTTTACCATGAGCATGTTAGGCAAAGCCACTTCTGGAATGCCAGGGCATTCAGCACCCCGCCCATCTACCTCAGACCGGACGACAGCACTGCCAGTCTCGAAACCAGAGAGCAAGTAGACCAACTGCTACGGACTTGTGAGCATCGAATCTCGGGTTGGCAGTCATCTGGACCTGCGCGGGTGATGCTATATCGCTATATCAGCATCCGGGGCAGATATGACACCGCCGGCTTTTCGCTGCCGACCCTAGTTCCCGGAGAACAGAAGCCGTTGATCGCAGCTTCTGAAACCATCGCCGTATCAGACCATACCGAATCGGTTTTGCGGGGAACAGCGCAGCGCATGACGCTGGTACCGTGAGCGCCAATATCGAGCTTTCGTCCTCATCGCTCGATGGGCCGGCAACTGATCGATTCTTGCACAACGAGCAAGACGAAGCCACCTGCGGCGGACGCCAAACCAATCACCTCGCCCGTCTACGTTCAGGGCATCTCCCAGGCGCCCGCCGCAGGTCATAACGACACAGCAGCCCTTGGCAGGGCAAGAAAGGAGCCGGTGATGTAGCGCTTCCGAAAGGAGACGAAGACATGCACAAGGACATTCCAACATCGAAGGTGTTCTATCGCCCCATCGAGGCCGCCATACGGTGGGCCGGGTTGCTGCGGTACCTGCCGATGATCCTGGCTGCAATCGCGTCACCGCGCTTCCTGCCTCCATCGTTGAATTGCCCGCGATGGAATGAGTGCCGGCTGTACTCGGAGCGCATCTATGACGGCATCCTCAACGGGGAGCTGCCCTACGGCCAGAACGGGATCACGCTCAATGATCCGAAGCTGTTGCAGTCGCCGGATCTGACCGTTCGCCATGTTGATCTGAAGCGCTGGATGCGCACCCACTATCCCGAGCACCGGCCAGGATTCCTGTTCAGCCGTGGCGAACGCATGGCGCATCCTTTTATCACCATGGAAACAGGACAGGCGATCCTGATCGAGCGACTGGCCCTTCAGGCGGCCCTGGAGCATGCGCGTCGCCAGATGCGGGAACTGCAGGAGCAGCATGACATCTTGCTCCAGCAGTCCACCGTACTGCTGGCTTCCACGCAGTGCGAGATCAGCGAGCGGGCGGAGACGACGTACTTGAACATAATTGGTGGGATGTTGAGGCTCATGCTGGGTCAGTCGCCCTCCGGCGTGCCTTACTCCAGCTTCAAGACTCAGGAGGCACTTGTTTCGGCATTGGTCGCCCACTACGGAGGCACCATGGGCATCACGGAGCGAACCTTGAACGGCAAGTTCGCCAACGCGAGAAAGTACGTCCGTAGCGCAAACGCATGAGGTCATCCAGCTTGTATGTGCAATCGCGGAGATTGCATTTGCAATGTCTTTCCGCAGCCATGTCTATTGAATAGAGGTCACGCCAACAAACGCCACCGAGCGTTCAGGAGTGACCGCCATGTCGCAGACACCTGTACTCCCGCCGAACGAGCGCCGCATCCTGCGCCTCGATGAAGTCGAAGCGAAGTCCGGCTTCAAACGCGCCCACATCTACAGCCTGATGAAGAAGCGCCAGTTCCCCCAGGCGCTGCGCCTGGGCGTGCGCGCTGTCGGCTGGGATTCGATCGAAATCGACCAGTGGATCGCCGAGCGCCTCAACCACCGGACCTGACCCGTTCTCCCGCGGACTTCCCATTCCCAGACGGAGAGCGCCATGCAGGTCGTATCCATCATTTCAACGAAGGGTGGCGTCGGCAAGACCACGACGGCCGCCAACCTGGGCGGGCTCGCCGCGGACGCGGGCCTGCGCGTGCTGCTGCTCGATCTCGACGTGCAGCCCACCTTGTCCTCCTACTACGAGCTGACCCACCGCGAGCCGGGCGGCATCTATGAGCTGCTGGCCTTCAACGAGCGCGACCTCGGCCAGCTCGTGTCCCGCACGATCATCGCGGGCCTGGATCTGGTGCTGTCCAACGACCATCGGGGCGAGCTGAACACCTTGTTGCTGCATGCGCCTGATGGCCGCCTGCGGCTGCGGCATATGCTGCCAGCGCTTGCTTCCCTCTACGACCTGGTGCTGATCGACACCCAGGGCGCGCGCTCGGTGCTGCTGGAGATGGCGGTGCTCGCGTCCGACCTCGCGCTGTCGCCCGTCACCCCGGAAATCCTCGCGGCCCGCGAGCTGCGGCGCGGGACCATGCAGTTGCTGGAGGACATTGCGCCGTACCGGCACCTGGGCATCGAACCGCCGCCGCTGCACCTGCTCATCAACCGCGTCCACCCGGTGTCCGCCAACGCACGGCTGATCCAGCAGGCCCTGCGCGACCTGTTCCAGGACCACGCCGGTATCCGCGTGCTCGCCACCGACGTGCCGGCAATCGAAGCGTATCCGCGCGCCGCGACGCGCGGCCTGCCGGTGCATCGGGTCGAGCACCGCCAGCCACCCGGCAGAGTCGCACCGGCCGCGCTCGACACGATGCGCGCGCTCGCCAGCGAGCTGTTCCCGCAATGGCTGGACAGATTTGCCACAGTGTCCGGTCGCCCGCCACGTCCTCTTGATACTGGGAGGCCCCATGGCGAACGCACATGAGCTGTCCCGCGGCCACAAGCGGCTGCGCGCCCTGATCGAGTTCGCGGTGGGCGAAGGCTGGCACGTCAAGCGCACGCGCGGCGGGCACCTCAAGTTCACCAAGGCCGGCTGCGCCGCGATCTACACCAGTTCGACCGCGAGCGACCACCGGGCCGAATTGAACGCCCGTGCGCAGATCCGCCGCGCCGAGCGAGAGGCCCGCATGGCGCCGGCCGGCGGTCGCGGGGACTGCGAGGGGTGCGGCCATGGCTGACATGACCTCGCAGGACATGGCCGGCAAGCTGCTCGCGGCCGGCTTCGAGCGCAGCGGCCCAGCGGCTACGGCCTTGAGTGACCCGATCGCGGACACGCCCATGGTCGTGACACTGGACCAGTTGCGGCCCTACGACCATGACCCGCGCATGAAGCGCAACCCCGCCTACGAGGAAATCAAGGCGTCCATCCGCGAGCGCGGCCTGGACGCGGCGCCGGCCATCACGCGCCGGCCCGGCGAGGACTACTACATCATCCGCAACGGCGGCAACACGCGGCTGGCGATCCTGCGCGAACTCTGGTCGGAGACCAAGGACGAACGGTTCTTCCGCATATCGTGCCTGTTCCGGCCATGGCCGCAGCGCGGTGAAATCGTCGCGCTGACAGGCCACCTCGCCGAGAACGAACTGCGCGGCGGCCTCACGTTCATCGAGCGCGCGCTCGGCGTCGAGAAAGCACGCGAGTTCTACGAGCAGGAGAGCGGCGCCGCCCTGAGCCAGTCGGAACTGGCCCGCCGCCTGGCGGCCGATGGCTTCCCCGTCCAGCGGTCGCACATCACCCGTATGGCCGACGCTGTGCGCTACCTGCTGCCCGCCATTCCCACTGTGCTCTATGGCGGCCTGGGGCGCCACCAGGTCGAGCGGCTGTCGGTCATGCGCACGGCCTGCAAACGCACCTGGGAGCACTATGCCAAGGACCGCGCGCTGCCGCTGGACTTCGACAGCTTTTTTCAGGAGGTGCTGTCGCAGTTCGACACGCAGGGCGACGAGTTCGCGCCGCAGCGCGTGCAGGACGAGTTGATCGGCCAGATGTCCGAGCTGCTGGGTATCGGCTACGACGTGTTGGCGCTGGACCTGACCGAATCGGAAAGCCGCCACCGGGCGCTGGTCAGCGAGCCGACGCCACCTGCGGCGGCTCCGGCGTTGCCTTCGCCCACCGCCAGCACGCCGACGCGCCCGGGCGCAGCATCGCCCATCGCCACGCCAGCACCAGCGGCCAGTCCATCACCCGCCAGCCCTCCGGTGTCCGAGCCCACCTTGCGACACGACGACACGGCGGCTGGCGAAGCGGCCCCGGGAAGCCTGGCGGCCCCACCGGGCGATCTGCTTCGCGAGCACATCGTCTCGCCGGCACCGACGACCGAGCGGCTGCAGTCGATCCAGCGCATGGTCGCCGACAAGTTGGGTGATGCGCTGCCGCCCGACTTCTCGGCGAGCGTGCTGCAGTCCATCCCGGTGCAAGCCGGCGGGCTCTATCCGATCTCCGACGTCTGGTACATCGACGCCGGCCTGGACACGCCCGATAGGCTGCGCATCCACATCGCGCAGTTCGCGCGCGAGATCGCCGGGGAGGCAGGCCTGGACGAGTGCATCGAGGATCGCGCCGATGGCATCGGCTTCGCTTGCCACGCGCCCGCCCATGCCCCAGCGCCGCTCGGCCGCGCGGTGCTGACGCTGCTCGCCTCCCTGACGGGTCAGTCCGCCGCCGATGCGGGCGTGGATGGCACGCAGCTCGCCGCCGACCTGCCGACCCTGCTGCACGGCCTGGACCGGGGCCAAGACCACGGCATCCGCATAACGCGCTTGAGCGACACGGCGTTGGTCAAGCTCTTTCGGCTGCTGCGGCTGGCCCGGCGTCTGCTGGACCTGGAAGCCGGCACCACGGCGCCCGGGGCGTGAGCGAGGGAGGCCGCATGTCCACATCGCATCCGCTCAACCAGGCCGTGATTGCCCAGGCGCTGTATGACCTTCGCAACGGCCAACTGCGCCGCTGCAAGGCCATGGGCTTCGGCGAGGCCGAGCTGGATGCGCTCAAGCACCCCGCGCTGATCAGCGTGCTGGCCAACGCCAGCGTCTCGTGGTGCTCGGTCACGGTCAACCGCGAAGTGCTGCAGCGCCTGCTCAACCAGGCACAGGACGTGGAGAAGGAAATCGCCACGGTCGATCGCATGCTTCGGCTGGGGGCCAGCACGGAGATGGTCAGCCGCTTCTATGGCCTGACCCATCAGGAAGTCGCTCTGCGGCGGGAGATCCTCGGCCTGCCCAAGCGCAAGGGGCGCCACCCCGTCCTGGACGAGACCCAGGACACCGAACTGTGGCGGCAATGGAAGGCCGTGACCAGCAGCAGGAACGTCGATCTGGAGGACGAGACCTCGATTCTCGATGCGGCCATGGACCTGGCCGAGGGCATGTCACTGCCGCTCTCAGTGGTCTGGGCCGCGATCAGGAACTGGGTCGATCAGGGATTGGGCTAGGCCATGGCCGTGGACGACACCGCCCCACGAGCCCCGCGTCAAGGCCCCGTCGCACTCGCCGACCTGTTCGACGCTGCGCTGAGGGACCTCGCGCCCAAGCCCGACCCCAGCGCGCCAGCACCCACGGCAGTGCCCACGCCGACGCCTGCCGCGTCCGGCGACGCCTTCCTGTTCAGTGGCAATCGACACGAGAGCGTGCCGCGGCGGCTGTTCCTCGACCGCCGCCTGACGCCGCTGGAGCGGAATGCCTGGCAGGTGTTCCGATTGATGCTCAACGACGACGGCGTGACGGCGTTCCCGACCTATGAGCAGTTGCGCCCTTGGCTGGCGTCCATGCCCTGCGCGGGACAAGCCTCCCACGAGACCGTCGCTCGGGCGCTGACGCTGCTGCGCCTGACGCGCTGGCTGAGCCTCGTGCGACGACGGCGCGACCCTAAGACCGGCCGCATCCTCGGCAACCTCTACGTCCTGCACGACGAACCCCTGACACCATTCGAGGCGATGCAGCTCGACGCCGACTATCTGGCCTTGGTCAGCCAGTCGCTGGGGCATTCGGCCAAGGCCGTCCAGGTGGTGGGACTCAACACCCTCCAGGAGATCGCGGACGACCCGATGCTGTCCGGACGCACCTTGCCGTCGCGGCTGCAAGTGCTCGCCGAGCGCCTGGCAGACCAGGGCATCACCGCCTCCGAAAGTTATCCACAGGAGGATGCGGTTCACGATTCCGAAGAAGGGCCCGCGAGCCTTCTTCGGAATCGCGAACGCCCCTCTTCGGAATCCGAAGCAGGGCCGAAACCCGCGCCAGACGGCGCTCTTCGGAATCCGAAGCAGGACCGTACAGTACGTAGTAGTCGTATTAATGAAGTACGTACTACCGCGCAGGCGCGCGCGCTGGGCGACCTGCAATGGCCCAAACGCTTCACGGAGCTGAAGGCGGAACAGCAGGCCGGTGCCAGGATGGCGTTGCAGCAGGTGGACGCTGCCCTGCGGCAGGGCGTGCTGGACGAATGGGCCGCACGGTGCGGCAAGCATGGCATCCGCAACCCCGCTGGATATCTGTTCGGCATCATCCAGCGCGCCATGCGCGGCGAGTTCAATGCGTGGGCCAAGCAGACCGACCCGGCACCGCCAACACCATCGGCGGCGCGAGCGCCACAGCCCGAGCCGCCGCGCAACGTCGTGCCGCCCGAGGTGGCCCGGCAGCACATCGAGCGACTGCGCGATCTGCTGCGCAAGACCTGAGCACAGGGCTTGGCAAAGCCGTGAAGTAGATCTCCATGGCAGTCGGCAGAAACGGTCCCCAGGGGACGGCTGTGCGGTGAAGCGCCGGGGGATGACGCGACATGCTGCGCGACACCCGGGCAAAGCACCTGCAAGGCCATAAAGCAGCCTTCCCTGGCGCTCAGCGGAACGGTCCCCTGGGCACGGCTGCGCTGCGAAGGATGGTGTCGAGCGGCAGCGCGACGTGCGATGCAGCACGCCTACGGTCAACGACCGAGGCCCGGAGCGCCGACGTGAATGCCCCGGTCCCCAGGGGACCGTTGCGCGCTGCGCCGCCAGCGCGCATGGAACCGGGGGACGGTTCATTTCGGTTTGTTGACTGACTGCCTTCCGCGGCATGCGGATGCTGGCGGCTCCCTGTCCACCCGCGAGCGATCACCATGGCGACCAGCAACGAACCACTGCAACTTAACCTCGGCTCCCTGCGCAGCGCGATGTCGCTGACGCTGCACACGCATCACGCCTCGCGCATCTGGCATGGCCGCGCTGCCGCCGAGGGCCGACCGGGCATCGTCGGCCTGAACGGCTACATCGCCGTCATGAACAAGATGAAGCGCGGCTCGGAGCAGGACGACCCGTACAGCGACTGGTGGATGCTTCGCATCGAGGACAAGCTCGACCAGACCAAGACCACGCTGCAGACGCTGCGCGAACAGGTGGACCAGGCCTTGGCCGGCGTGCCCGCGGCATTGACCCTGGGCGAGAACCTCAACGTGCAGCCCGTCAAGCTGCCGCTGTTCGTCAACGCGCAGTTGGGCTTTGCCGCCGTCTATCTCCTGGCCGACTACGACGACATCGCGCGCAAGCTGATCCTAGCCCACCACACCGCGCTGATCGACCGCAGCACCCTGGAGCGCTGGCTCAACGAGGGCGCGCACGCACTGCGCAGCCTGTTCTCGCTGGCCCAGCAGTACCGCTACTCGGGCTGCACGCGCGACGACTTCGCGGCGAAGAATGCCGCAGCGCGGGCCGCGCTGGAGAAGTTCGGCGAACTGCCGCAGGACGTGCTCGAAGGCACGCGCCGCTCGAAGTTCGCGCCACCCATCGTGCGCCGTGGCCTGCAACAGCGCAGTGAGAGTCCTGCCGCCGCCACTTCCCCCGCCGAAGGCGACGAGGCCACTGCCGAGCCGACCGAGGCCGCTGCCGGCGAGGACGAATCCGCATGAGCGATCTGAACCCGCCCACCCGCTACTTCCGGGGCCTGCAACAGGGGGCCTTCATGCGCCTGGAACACGCGGCCTCTCTAAAAGGCCTTTTAAAGCCTTTTAAGGGTAAAGGGGACTTGGAGGCCTGGGCCAGCCAGTGCTTCGCCATGCGCGACGAGTTGATCGGCCTGGCGCAGCGACAAGTGCTGCAACAGGCCGGCGGGCATCCCTTCCACCTGCTGCCCGTGGAACTGGCCCAGCAGGCCACCGGCGCGGGAACGACGTTCTTGCGCTGGCGCAGGCACGACCGTTCGGCCATGGGCGTGGCCCTATGGCAGGAGCTGCTGGCGAGCACCAGCACCCCGGTCAACCTGCTGGCCGACCTGCACGCGATCGAGCTGCAGCGCATCACGCTGAACATGCAGATCAGCCTGTTGCACACCCTGGGCAGGCAGGCCCAGGAGTGCGCCAGCAAGGCCGCCGAGGCGGAAGACGCCTACCTGCGCCGGCTTACGTCCATACCCCCGGCAATGCGCGATCGGTGATCGCCTCGGGCACCTCAGCACGCGCCCGACGCCAACACGGCACGGGTATTTCAACCACCAAGGAGATTGCACCATGAGCACGCATTTTTCGGGCGAAGGCAACATCGGCTCGCCCCCCGAGTATCGTGAGTTCCCCAACGGCAACGACGAGCCGCGGCGCTTGCTGCGGCTGAACGTGTATTTCGACAACCCCGTTCCCACCAAGGGCGGTGACTTCGAGGACCGCGGCGGCTTCTGGGCGCCGGTGGAAATCTGGCACCGCGACGCCGCGCACTGGAAGGACCTCTACCAGAAAGGCATGCGTGTGCTGGTCGTCGGCCGCATGGAGCGCGAACCCTGGACCGACAACGAGGATCAGCCGCGCGAGACCTGGCAGATCAACGCGCGCAGCGTCGGCATCCTGCCGTTCCGCATCGAGTCCGTCGTCCTGAGCCCCAAATCGCAGGAGACCGCCCAGGACACGCAGCCCAAGCCCCAGGCCGCCCAGGAACCGGCTGCGCCGAAGGAGCCCAAGCGCAGGAAGTGATCCGGCGTGGGGGCGGCCGCAGTACGTTGCCGCCCCCCATGTCCTCGCGAGCTATCCCCAGGGGATAGCTCCACCGGCATCCACCGGCTTCCACGCGCTCCCGAACATCGCGGCTCCCGGCCCGCACACCGCCGGCCGCACGCCAACCCGCCCAGGCCATTCCATCGGCGTGAAAGCGGTCGCTGCCGCATGCAGCTTGTTTGCTGCTGCCCCAGCAGGCGCTCGGCATCCTCGATCCCGGCAACTCCATGAACAACGGGAAGCGGATGGACGGACATGCGGCTGTTTCTGTGCGAGAAGCCCTCCCAGGGCAAAGACATTGGCCGAATCCTTGGCGCCACCCAGCGCGGTGAAGGCTGCTTGAGCGGCTCCGGCGTCACGGTCACCTGGTGCATCGGCCATCTCGTCGAAGCGGCGCCGCCCGAGGTCTATGACGCGGCGCTCAAGCGCTGGTCGCTGGAACAGTTGCCCATCATTCCCCAGCAGTGGCGGGTCGAGGTCAAACCGAAGACCGCCACGCAATTTAAGGTCGTCAAAGCGCTTCTGGCGAAGGCGACCCACCTCGTCATTGCGACAGATGCCGACCGCGAGGGCGAACTGATCGCCCGCGAGATCATCGACCTCTGCGGTTATCGCGGCCCCATCGAACGGCTGTGGCTGTCGGCGCTCAACGATGCGTCCATCCGCACCGCGCTCGCCAAGCTGCGGCCCTCGGCCGAGACGCTGCCGATGTACTACTCGGCGCTGGCGCGCTCGCGCGCCGACTGGCTTGTGGGCATGAACCTCAGCCGGCTGTTCACCGTGCTCGGGCGGCAGGCGGGCTACGACGGCGTGCTGTCGGTCGGGCGCGTGCAGACCCCGACGCTCAAACTGGTGGTGGACCGCGACCGCGAGATCGCGGCTTTCGTGTCCGTGCCGTACTGGGCCATCGACGTGTCCCTGTCCGCAGGCGGCCAGGCGTTCACCGCGCAGTGGGTGGCTCCCGATGCCAGCACCGACGATGCCGGCCGCTGCCTGCAGCAGCCCGTCGCACAGCAGGCCGCGCAGCAGATCCGCGCCGCGGGCAGTGCCCAGGTGGTGTCGGTCGAGACCGAGCGCGTGCGCGAAGGCCCGCCGCTGCTGTTCGACCTGGGCACCTTGCAGGAAGTCTGTTCCAAGCAGCTTGGGCTGGACGTGCAGGAAACCTTGGAGATCGCCCAGGCCCTGTACGAGACGCACAAGGCCACGACGTACCCGCGCTCGGATTCGGGCTACCTGCCCGAAAGCATGTTCGCCGAGGTGCCCACGGTCCTGGACAGCCTGCTCAAGACCGATCCCACGCTGGCCCCGATCATGGGCCAGCTCGACCGCACCCAGCGCTCGCGCGCCTGGAACGATGGCAAGGTGACCGCGCACCACGGCATCATCCCGACGCTCGAACCCGCGAACCTCTCGGCCATGAGCGAGAAGGAGCAGGCGGTGTACCGGCTGATCCGGACGCACTACCTGGCCCAGTTCCTCCCGCACCACGAGTTCGACCGCACCGTGGCGGATCTCTCCTGCGGCCAGCAGAAGCTGGTGGCCACGGGCAAGCAGGTCGTCGCCCGGGGCTGGCGCCTAGTGCTGGCCGAACCCGACCGTGAAGGCAGCGCCGACGAGGACGGCGACGCATCTGCGCGCAGCCAGGTGCTGCCTGCGTTGCGCGACGGGATGGCATGCCAGGTCGCCGGGGCCGACATCAAGGCCCTCAAGACGATGCCACCCAAGCCCTATACCCAAGGCGAACTGGTCAAGGCGATGAAGGGCGTTGCGCGTTTCGTGACCGACCCGCGCCTGAAGCAGAAGCTCAAGGACACGACGGGCATCGGCACCGAGGCCACGCGGGCCAACATCATCAGCGGGCTGATCGCCCGCGGCTACATCGTGAAGAAGGGGCGCTCCATCCGCGCATCGGATGCGGCGTTCACGCTGATCGGCGCCGTGCCCGCGGCGATTGCCGACCCCGGCACCACCGCCGTCTGGGAACAGGCGCTGGACATGATCGAGGGTGGACAACTCACCCTGGACGTGTTCATCGGCAAGCAGGCCGCCTGGATTTCGCAGTTGATCGCGCAGTACGGCAGCACGTCCCTGTCCATCAAGGTTCCCCAAGGACCGGCTTGTCCGCAGTGCGGCGCACCCACGCGCCAGCGCACCGGCAAGAGCGGCTCCTTCTGGTCGTGCAGTCGCTACCCCGACTGCAAAGGCACGCTGCCGGTGGAAACCGGCACGTCCAGGCGTGGTACCTCGCGTCCACGCAAGAGCGGCCGCAAGGGCGCCTGACCGACCCCGTTCCCCGTGAGCCATGCCCGCCATCGGCGGCGTGGCCCGTGTCCCGCATGCCCTGCGGGACGCCCCAGCGCGCAACGCCTTCTTGCTCCGTGTGCGCGTCCCGTCCGGCCGTCCCCGGCCGCGGGACCTGAAGGTGACTTCTCCGCGAGCCGCACCCCGCGCGTTCTGCTCGTCTGCATTCCTTCCGCCGCTGCGGAGGGTCCCCCGATGGCTTGCCTGTGCGAGCCATCGGGAGACCCTTCGTGGTCAGCGGTATTCGGTGCCGGTGCCCGCCGGCGCAAAAACGGGCTCCCTTTGTGCGCGGATGTGCGCCAGACGATGCCGGCCCCAGCCACGACATGGGCCGGGTGTGATTGCTGACAGCAGACGGTTCTAGCGACGACCGGGCCTGCCAATCAGCCCACGGGTGGTTCTTCTTTCCTCCCGAGCCGAAGGCCGCTGCGGCCTTCGGCGCCTTTCTCCTGCCTTTCAACGCCCCGGCCAGGGCGATGGCCCTGCGCCATACGAACAGGAGACCGACATGCACCCGAAACCTTGCGCACCGCCGCGCCACGCGCCGCTGCTCTACGGCAGCGTCTGCAGCGGCATCGAGGCCGTGAGCCTCGCCTGGCAACCGCTCGGCCTCGAAGCCTCGTGGTTCGCCGAGATCGAGCCGTTCCCGAGCGCCGTGCTCGCCCACCGTTACCCCCACGTGCCCAACCTGGGCGACATGACCGCGATCGCCCGCCAGGTCCGCGCCGGCACCGTGCCCGCGCCGGACATCCTGGTCGGCGGCACGCCGTGCCAGTCGTTCAGCGTGGCCGGCGCACGCCGTGGCCTGGATGACCCGCGCGGCGCCTTGACCCTTGCCTATGTGGAGCTTGCAAATGCCATCGACCAAACCCGCCGCCAAGACCGCCGCCCGCCGGCAACGCTCGTCTGGGAAAACGTCCCCGGCGTCCTCAGCGACCGCAGCAACGCCTTCGGGCACTTCCTGGGAGCACTGGCCGGCGAAAGCCGTGCGCTCGAACCGCCAGGGCAAAAATGGGCGCACGCAGGTTGTGTGTCTGGACCCAGGCGCCGCATCGCCTGGCGCGTGCTCGACGCTCAATATTTCGGCGTCGCCCAACGGCGCCGCCGCGTGTTTCTTGTGGCAAGTGGTGGAGGTGGCGTCGATCCCGCCGAGGTACTTTTTGAGCGCGACGGCGTGCGCTGGGATTCTTCGCCGGGCTTCGCGCCGTGGCAAGACGCTGCCGGCGCTGCTGGATCGGGCGCTACGGCAGCAGGCGGGTATTCGGGATATGCAGGACTGAAGCAGCCCTACGGCAAGGCCACGGTGACGTTCGGATTCGGCGGGGGCAACACCGCAGGACCCATCGACGTCGCGGCCTGCCTGACCGCGGCGCCCGGCCCGAAGAACGACTTCGAGGTCGAGACCTTCGTGGCGCAGTCCGTCGCGGGCAGCATCAGCCACACGCTCAGCACCGCCAACGGCGGCAAGGGATGCAGTGAGGACGGCACCGGCAAGGGCGTGCCGATCATCGCCTTCATCGCCCAGGGCTGCGGGGCGGACGCGACGACGAACCATGCACCGACGCTGCGTGCCGGCGGGCATCGCCTCAGCCACGCGAATGCCGGCGTGGTGCCGGCCATCGCGTTCGCGCAGAACTCGCGCGGCGAGCTGCGGCTCGAATCCGGCCACGGCCAGCTTGCCGGGACGCTCTCCACGGGTGGCGGCAAGCCGGGCCAGGGCCTGCCGATGGTGGTCGGCGTGGCGCTGCGCGGTCGCACCGAAGGTCTGGCCGCCGAACTGGGCGATGGCGTCTCGGCCGCGCTGCGCACCAGCAGCGGCGGTGCCGACAAGCCCCATGTGCTCGCACCTGACTTCGAGGCACATTTCCGCTACGACTGGAACGACCCCGGCCCGGGCGACTGGTCGCAGTGGCGGGTACGTCGGCTGATGCCTGTGGAGTGCGAGCGGCTGCAAGGCATGCCCAACGACTACACGCTGGTCCCGTACCGCAGCAAACCCGCCGCCGACGCGCCGCGCTACAAGGCGGTCGGCAACTCCATGGCCGTGCCGTGCGTCGCGTGGCTGGGGCAGCGGCTGGTGCAGTGCCTGCACAAGACGGGATCGAGCGCTTCGGATTGATGCACGACGCACCCGGCGGGCCGCGCGATCCTTTCTCCTGCATTGCCGACGCATCGGCAACAGCCAGCAGCCAGGGTGTCAAGGCTGCCGTGGGCTCCACCCACGCCACCCGCCAGTTCGCCTCGGCATCTCACCGGCGAACGCTGCCCACCGGGCATCGATGCCACCTTCCTCCAACCCACGGGATGTATGCGCGTCCCGTCAGGGGCGTGTCGTCAACCCGGTCGATATCAGGACTTTCCATGGACACCATCACCCGACAAGACCGCATCACCCTCAAGAACCTCAAGGTCGCGGATTTCGCGAGCGAGGAAACGCTGTGCTTCACCGCCACCGTCGTGTTCGACGGCAAACCCATCGCCGAAGCCCGCAACGACGGGCACGGCGGCTCGACGTTCGTGCGCGCGTTGCAAGGCCAGGCCGCGCTGCTGGCCCAGGCCGAGGAATTCGCCAAGAGCCTGCCGCCGGCATCGCTCGACGTCGAACGCGAGGACGACGAGCCGCTTCTCATCGACATGACGCTCGACTTCCTCGTGGACCAGTTGGCCGATGCCATGCACGCGGAGCGCAAGCTGCGCACCGCGTTCAACCGCGACATCGGCAACAAGGTGCTGTTCATCAAGGACGGCCGGCTGCTGTTCCTCAAGGGCATCAAGCTCAAGGCCATTGCCGACCGCGCGGCGTACTTCGCAAAGCTGCGCAGCCGACAGGACCAGCCCATCGTCATCCTGGCCGAGCTGCCAGCGGACGAGGCATTCGCCATCTGGAAGCAGCATGTCCTGGGCGACAAGCCCCGCTGATCCAGCCTCACCGCACCGTCATGACCGCCCCGCACTCGCTGCGGGGCTTTTCTTTGTCCCTGCGCATATCAATCGGGACTGGACCAGATGCCGATTTCCAACTGACGTGGCGCGGCAACCCCACGAAGCTGCCCGCATGTTCGCTGATTCGTCAGCACATGCCAGCAGCCAGGGTTTCAGGCTGCCGCGGGGTTCTCTCCGCGCAACCCACCAGTCCGCATCGCATCCATTGCGCGGACGCGCGTCCCCAAGACGCTGATGCTTTTTTTCAACCGCGTGCGGGAGTTGCCATCCCGTGAGGGACAGGGCCCCGCTTTTTCCCAAGGAGCCCCTCCATGTCCCAGCAAGCCTCTTTCGGCCGATTCGGTCAATTGGCCTTGACCTACTGCGGCAAGTTCCTGCCGCTCGAAGTCCTGCACAGCGCCGCCGGCCACTACATCGGTACCCGCGATACCGAAGGTCCCGTTTCGCGGGAATCCCTTGAGTACTTCCGCAGCCATGCCGCGGCTCAACGTGCCCTCGAAAGAGGCGGCTGGTCCCAGCTCGCCATTCCCTGATCCAACTGGAGGAATCACGTCATGAACCAGCTACTGCCGCAGGAAGTCGTCGATCAGATCGTTCGGGAAGAACGGCATTTCAGCGCCGCGCCCCAAGCCTTTTTCGAGGCCTGGAAGCGCGGTGTCGAGATCGCCGGCCCGCAATGGTTCGGCGACGGCACCCGTGAAAGTCTGAACCAGGCCACGAGCAAGTGGGATCTGCGTCCCGACATGCTGCGCCTCAACGACGCCCTCGGCGTCCTGAGCAGCGGGGAACGCATGTTCCTGTCCGCGATGGTCAGCTTCTACAACGCGCGCGAGGGCGGTGCCATGCTCAAGCGCTGCCACTTCAACGGGTTGTCGGACTTCGACGGCCTCGATCTGCCTCGTCGCCAGGTGATCGCCGACCTGCTGCTGAACTACAGCGGTTGGTGAGCCGGTCCCCGGCACGCCTTCATCACTGCGTTCACGCGACCCCATGAGGGACATGCGCCTCGTTCGAGGCCATGTCCCTCGCGTTTTCTCCCCGCCCAGTTCCGTCCGGCATCAGGCGATTCCCCAGCGGATGCCATCGTCCGCAAGGGCCGGCTCCTTTCATTCATCGAAAGGAGCCTTCATGGCCAACAACTACTACGAAGCCACCGGCGCTCTCGTGCTCGACCGTGTGACGCCCGTCATCCAGGCGCTGTTCGGCGCCTTCGCGCTGGACGAGAACCACCCCGGCAACGGGCAGGCCTACATCGCCCAGATCGCCGAGACCACCAATCCGCAATGGCCGGACGTGCTCGATGGCCTGGAAGACCTGGCCACGCAACTCGGCATTCCGATGCCGGACGACGAAGGGCTGTCGATCCCGCCGCTGCTCGAATTGCTCGCCGTGCACTTCGGTGCCGATGAGGACGAAGAGCTGGCGAACTTGATCGAGCGCCATTCGTTCGAGAACACCGCCGATCTCGACGCCTTGTTTCTGATCGCCACCCGGTTCGATGATGGCCACCACCTGACCGCCATCCAGTTCGAAGGATGCTGGTATTGCAGCAAGCCGCGGCTGTTCGAGTTCGGCGGCAACGGCTGCTACCTGAGCCGCGAGGTCCGCGTCATCAGCTCTTCCTCGCAGGCCCTCCAGCTCGGCGACCAGTTGCGCAAGGCCATTCTGGCCGCAGACATCGAAGAGGCCTCGGCCCTGATCGCGCTGGAGGCCATCAATCTGCTGGCGAGCGTCAGCGACGAGCCATTCCGCATGAATTTGCGCCGGCGCGTCGCCGAGCGATTGGCTCAAACGCCAACGATCAGCGTCACCTGACGCTGTTTCCTTTCTTTCCACCCACCGGGGTCAATTCCCGGTGGCGGGGATTGGCTCCATCATTATTCTGTTGGAGAAATCCCATGTCCCAGAACCCCAATCCCTTTCTACGCGGCTACTGGAATCTGAAGGTCGTCCGCACGCTGTCCATCAGCCACGAGGACGGAAGCCCGCATGTCTGGCGAAACATCCACCCGAGCCAGCAGCACCTCTCCGACGAGGCACTGGTTTCTTCCCCCTGCATCGTCACCAGCGACTTCGCGGTGGTCAGGACTGGCACCGAACCTGTCGGCGCCGCACTGATCGCCGAATGCGATGCCGTTGAAGGCGCCAGCAGCGAAGGCGTGGTGGGTGCCGTGGTGTATGCGATCCAGGGCGACGACTTCGACGGCCGCCCCGTCCACGTCGGCGACGCCTATTCGGCCGAGGCCGCGCGGGAAGTGGTGCAGCGGTTGAGTTTCGAGACCGGCTACTACAGCCGCTGCTGGGAAATCAGCAGCGCGCACATCTGCCACGAAACCGGCCAGTACCTGGCCAACTTGGCTGACCTCGCGACGCCGGAGGCCTTTTTGTTCATTGCGTTCCGGGTTCCCTACAGCCCGGCGATCGGCGTCAAGCTGATCTCCACGCCCTGGACGGACCAGCACCTGCAGGACGTCGAGGGGATCACCGCCGAGCAGCTTCGGCAGGAGCACTGCAGCAAGGGCATGCCGGACGACCTGGCACAGATCCTTGCACTGGCCGGCCAGGCCGACGTGCGCATCCTCATTCTCGATGCCGACGCACCCGTGTTGCCGGGCCTGCCGCTGGCCGGCGAATAGCTGCCAGGCACATCCGCAGCCTTCCCGCAGTCTTCCTTTTCCTAACCGCATGCCGGCCCGTCTCCCGCCAGGGAGCCGGGCCGGCGCACTTTCACAGGAGCGATCCCATGTTCCCCGACCTCATCACACCCGCATCCGACTTCGAGCACCAGCTTGGCGCTTGCGTCAACGCCATGAGCCAGGACGATGCCACCGGCCAGATCCTGGTATTCGAACGCATGAGCGGCACGCTGCACATGCGCCATATCGCCAGCGCCGACCTGGTGGACACCGACGTGGACGACTACGAAATGGTCGTCTTCGACGGTGGCAACACAAGCGGCGACACGTGGAAGCACGTGTTCTTTCCGCGTCAGCGCGAACACTACTTCGTGTACCAAGCCTGACCCCTTCCAGCCCCTTTCGAGGGGCTTTTTCTTGCCCGCAACACAGGAATGCGGGCGTGGTGCGATGCCGTTTCCTGCGGGCACGCCGGTCGCCCCGGGGCCATGCTTGCCTCATGTTCGTCGGCGTTGCCGGCACATGCCCAGGCAGTCGAGACCTTCGAGGCTGCAAGCGCGGGAAACCGTGCTGGTCGTTTCTTCCTACGGACGTACCGCGTCCATCCACGCCACCCACAAGGGACCTCTCCCTTGCGGGCGGGGAATCCCTTGTTTTTCCTCAAGGAGTTTCCCCATGGACCGTTCCCTCATCAAATCCATGATGCCTTCGCTGGTCGCAGGCCATGTGCCCCGCAACGTGCGGTCGTTCAAGTACCGCGTGTTCGATGACCAGCCGCTGTCCTCAACGCTGGGCTTCGCCATCGATCCCCAACCCTTCGACGGCAAGGTGGTCGCCGCCACCGACGATGCCATCGTCGTCAAGCTCAAGCCTTCCGAGTTCGCGGTGCTCGATCCCAACCTGGTGACCACGGTTCCTGCCGAAGGCGCCAAGGTGCATGTCCAACCCTATGCCCGTCGTCGCTTCGACGGACTGCGCGCGGACACGCCGGAGGTCATCACCGAGAAGACTTCGGATGGCACTCCGTACACCATCACGAGGCACATCCTCGGCTCGGCGCCGGCCAAGCTGCCCATTCCCACGCCGCAGTGCATGGAGTTGGGCCAGCTCATCGAGCAGTTGGAGGAGATGCCGGCCCCCGATCGCTTCCGACGCATCACCCACATGCTGGTGGATGCCGGTGCCCGCGACTTCACCTGGGTCGATCCCACGCCCTCCAAGATCATCGAGACCCCGCCGGCGATCAGCTTCACGGTCTCGACCGCGAAGTTCGAGGGCCGGGTGACGATCCTCTACGACCGCGGTGGCGACACCTACGTGGTGGAGTTGCACCGCGACGGTGAGCTGGTCGATCGGCACGACGAGGTGTATTTCGACATGCTCGGCGAAGTGTTGGAGCGGCTCATCGACGACGGGCGCTGGCGCCAGATCGAGGTGAGCATCCTCGACGCGAAGGCGGCCCGCAAGCGCCAAGCCGTCCCGGCATGACGCCCCGCGGCTGACCCGAGGTACCCGCCACGGCGTTCCAGCCATTCCGGCCGCATGCCCTACAGGCTCTTCATCCCATCGGGTGGAGGGCCTTTCTCTTTTTTCCACACAGGAGATTTCATCCATGTCACTGCGATTCAAAGGCGCCGACCTGCGCCCCCTGCTGACCGAAGCCATCGCCAATCAGTGCCGCATCGTCCTGGTCAAGGACCAGGGCGTGTACTTCCTCGCCGATCGTGGGGAGCGTCGCCCGGATGGTCGCCAGCAACTGCTCGCCTACGCCGTCGGCTGCAACCCGGACACCGACCCGTTCGATGACTGGTGGCATCTCGCCGGCCGCGAGCTGGGCGGCGATGACTTCGCGGAGTACTTCGACCCGAAGGACGGCCTGTTCACGCGCCTCCTGCACTCGGCGGACGATCTCGTGCTGTCCGCCACCGCCATGCACCTGTCCTTGGCCGTGGTGCCTCCCGCCTGAAGCGGCAACCGCCGCGCGGCCCTCGCAGCCCCCGCACCGGGGGCTTTCTTTTGTTCGCACCGCGGCCATCGCCGCGCATGCGCGTTCGTCTCCAGCCGCCAAGGCACGCCCCGCCGGCCACAGCGCCGGCATGCCACCGGAGACGACCGCATGAACACGCCATCGACATCGCCGAGGCTGCACCTCTTGCCGGTGTCGCTGCGCACGGCCAATGCGTTCGTGCTGGCACACCATCGCCACCACCGCCCGGTTCAGGGCGCGAAGTTCGCCCTGGCCGTCACGCCGAGCGACAGCGACCTGATCCGCGGCGTGGCCATCGTCGGCCGTCCGGTCGCGCGGCACCTGGACGATGGCTGGACGCTGGAAGTCACGCGGCTGTGCACCGACGGCACACCCAACGCCTGCAGCAAGCTCTACGGCGCGGCCTGGCAGGCGGCAAGGGCGCTGGGCTACATCCGCCTGATCACCTACACCTTGTCCGACGAAGGCGGCGCCAGTCTGCGCGCCGCCGGCTGGCGGCTGATCGGCGCGCGCGGCGGCGGCGCCTGGAGCCGTCCCAGCCGTCCGCGCACCGATACCCCCGAGCACCTGCGCGGCCCCAAGTGCCTGTGGCAGGCGCCGGGCGGCGCGGACAAAGGGAAGCGCCCGGATGCCGATTGATTGCTGCCGCGCGCGCGAGGCCCGGCCATGCTGACCCCATGCCTGCTGACGTTGTCAGCGACATGCCAGGCAACCATCGGTCTTCGAGGTTGCGGCGCAGTTCCCACTGCGTGACCGAGCCAGCTCGCACCGCATCCATCCGCGAGCGGCCACCAGCCTCTGGTGGCGGATGCTTTCGCCTTATCAACCCACCGCGGGGTTACGCACCTTCCCCGCATGCGTGGGCCGGTGTGTCTCCGCTTCATCCCAATGGAGATTCACCATGAACACCACGTCCAACGAGAAATCGTATTTCGACCTCCACACCTCGGGCATCGGCTACGTCCAGCGTGTCCGTGAAGTGCCCGTCCGGGGCGGCCGCCGTGCGCAGCCTTTCCTGGCTTGCACCATCGCCGCGCTGGTCGGCCCCGCCCGGGACCCCAGCTACCGCTACTTCGACGTCAAGGTCTCGGGTGCCGAGGCCAAGAAGCTCGTTCAACGCTACATCGGCGTTGACGATCCCAAGCAGCGCCCGCTGGTGCGCTTTCGCCTCGGTGACCTGTGGGGCGATGCGTACATCCGCGACAAGGGCGAGCAGAAAGGCCAGGCCGCCGCGTCCCTCAAGGCGCGACTGCTCAAGGCCGAGCTGATCGACCGGGCCGAACTGGCTTCGATCGAGCAGCACGAGCTGATCACCCGCGGCATCGGCTATCTCAATCGTGTGAAGGACGTCACCCCAAAGGCTGGCGACTCGTTCCTCTCTTGCACCGTCGCGGCACTGGCCGGGCCTGTCGATGAACCGGAGTATCGGTACTTCGACACCATCGTCGCCACTCCGGAAGCCGAGCATCTGGTTCGCCGGTGCGTCCAGGCCATCGAGGGTGACCGCAAGGTCCTGATCGCCTTCCGTCTGAACGACATGAAGATCGATCCGTACATCCGCACCAAGGGCGAGCATGCCGGGGAACCGGCCGCAAGCCTGGAATCGACGCTGGTCTACATCGGTCTCATCAAGATCGACGGCACCCAGGTCTATCCGACGAGCCAGGCCCAAGCCGAGGCGCCGCCGGCCGAAGACGCATCCGCGCCCGAAGCCGACGACGCCATCGACACGGCCGCCGACCCCGCTGCCGACCAGCCTGCCGAGCCCGCCGAGCGCGAGCCCGAGGCGCAAGTCGAGGAGCAGGAGCCGGCATTGGCTGCTTCGTTCTGATCCGGCATGGCCCCTCACGGGGCCTTGTCGCTTCTCTTCCCGCATCCGCCACGTCCCCAGGACGCGCGCTTGCGCATTTCATCCCCCGAGTTCCGCGTGGTCTCACGGCCGCGCGGTTGTCGCATTTCTCAAAGGAGATCAGCCATGTCCCTGGCATCCCGTTTTGCTCCGCAATCCCCGATCCTGCGCTCCGATCGTCCACTTTCGGACGACCGCATTCGTGCCGTCGTTCCGTCGATCTTCGCCGACGCTCCGCATGGGAGCCGGTCCGATCGGTATGCCTACATACCGACCTCGACCGTGCTGACCAAGCTGCGCCAGGAGGGCTTCGAGCCCTTCATGGTGTGTCAGACGCGCGTGCGCAACGAAGACCGGCGCGAGTACACAAAGCACCTCATCCGACTTCGCCATGCGAGCCAGATCAACGGCGACGAGGCGAACGAGATCATCCTGCTCAACAGCCACGACGGCACGAGCAGCTATCAGATGCTCGCCGGCATGTTCCGGTTCGTCTGCCACAACGGCCTGGTTTGCGGTGACACCACCGCAGACATCCGCGTTCCCCACAAGGGCGACGTGGCCAGCCAGGTGATCGAAGGTGCCTACGGAGTCCTCGACGGCTTTGAGCGCGTGCAGAACGCGCGCGATGCGATGCGCACCATCACCCTCGATGAGGGCGAAGCGGAGGTCTTTGCAAACTCCGCGCTCGCACTCAAGTACGACGATCCAGCCAAGTCCACGCCTGTCACGGAGAGCCAACTGCTGGCACCCCGGCGATGGGACGACCGCAAGAACGACCTGTGGGCCGTCTTCAACCGCGTCCAGGAGAACCTCGTCAAAGGGGGCCTGAACGGACGCACGGCCAACGGCCGCAATCAGCGCATCCGTCCGGTGCAAGGCATCGACCAGAACCTGCGCCTGAACCGGGCGTTGTGGCTGCTGGCCGAAGGCATGCGCCAGCTCAAGGCGTGATGCCACGCGGACCTCGCCCACCTCGGGCGAGGCCATTTCCTCTCATCCACCGGGTGCCCTCGGCGGCCCGTCATTCATCATCAGGAGAACCATCATGGCAACCCCATCGGCATCCGAGAAATCGGTCGCGCCCATCGTCGTCCCCGGCCAGCTCACGCTGCGCACCATCCGCGGCAAGAACGGCCCGTTCACGGTTGGCCGCCTCGCCACGCACCTCGGTACGTTCGAGGTCAAAGACCCGGAACTGGAGCAGTACCCCGAAGGCAAGTACGACGGGGAGTTCGTCATTCGCTACATTTTCCCGAAGTCCTACCCGGTCGGCGGCGGCATGCGGTTCGAGATCCGCGCCAGCCTCGACGGCATGACGCTCAACGGCATCGACAAACTCAGCCGCGACGAAGCCCGCAGCTTCGCCACCCAGGACGTCGATCCGCTCGATGAAGAGCAAGGGGCGCAGCCTGCGGCAACGCCGGCCAAGCCCGCCAAAGCGTCCAGGCCCGCCAAGCCCGCACCCGTGCAGGCGTCCGCGGACCCGATGGTCGATACCACGCCCTTTGGCGTGGATGCGCCGCCACCTGCTGCGGCTGCTGCCCCCGGCAGCACCGAAGACGGTGACGCCGCGCTGTTCGGCCTGCTGTGGCCGCTGGGCGAGTCCGTGAAACTGGATTCGACCATCGACCGCCGCGCCCTGCGCGCGCAGATCGCCCGCCTGGGCGAGTTGGGCTACGCGCTGGACTTCAAGACGCAGGAGTGGAGCCGTCAGGCCGAACCGCAACCTGCGTGATCGCAGACGCCGCATCCGCGGTGTTCTTCATCCACCCGCCGGGGTTCCTTCCCCATGCGGGGGAGGCCCTGGCCATCTTCTGGAGGTCTCCATCATGTCCACCATCGCTTGCGATACCCCCCGTTCCGCGCTGGATGAACCCGCGTGGCGGGCTCTCTGCGAGACGGCAGCCGCACAAGCCACCAAGGGTTGCGGACTGTCTCACGACCACTACGTCGAACGCTTCAGTTCGGAGATCGACGCGCAACTCGGTCGATTGCCTGAAGAACAGCGCGCACAGGCGCTGAAGATCGCACAGGAATGGGACTACGCAACACCGGCCGAAAGGCAGGAAACCCAGGACTGGAATGCGGAGCATGGCTATTGCTCGCATGGGATCGAGTTCGGCTACTGCCCGGCCGGTTGTGATCGCGACGATGACGACTGGGACTGAGGACAAGGTATAGGTTCCTTCGCCGCACCTGCGGCATTCCATCACCCGCTGGGGATTCTTCCCCCACGGGGAGGCCTCCAGCTCAACTTTTCGAGGAGGCCTCTCATGGGCTGGTATTTCTCTCACCAATCGCGGTCCGACCTGATCGCGGAACTGATCGCACCGCAAGAGACCGAGCGCGCCAGCGTCAAGGTCATCGCTCACACCCTGCGCGGCAACGTGCTGTGGTCCGTCGCCGAAGTGACCGCCAAGGTCGAAGGCGTGCATCGTGATCTCGCACCGGGCCAGTCCCTTCGCTACATCCGCTGCGATCTGCTTGAACGCAGCGGCGGCGAATGGGGCTACAAGCCGCTGGAAGAGTGCATGCATCCGTACTACTACTCGTGCCCGCTGTCCTATCTGGACCTTGCACCGGAGCAGTCCGCCGACTGGCGTGCAGGCGTTCGCGCCTACCACGCACGGCGGCGCACCCCCACGGCATCCGCGGCACCCGCCGCGACGCTGATGGTCTGAGCCAGGAGGAACCGACATGGACCCGATCCTGGCTTCGCTCACGCCCTCGCTGCTGGCACTCGTTGAAGGCAGTTTGTCCAACGACGATGTGTCTTCCGACGAGGAAATGCTGGCGTACTTCATCGACAACGGCCTCGCCGAGGACCAGGCGCGGCAGGCGCTGACCTACCGCGTCCAGTACCTCAACAACATCTACCTGGAAGGCTTCACGCCGATCACTTCGGCGGACGAGCCGCTTCACTTCAACCCGCACACCCGGCAGTTCGAGCCGGACTGAGCGTTTTCTTCCACCCCCTGGGGCAGTACTTGCCCCAGCGGGCGGTGCTGTTCCCGTTCATCCGAGGACACCACCATGCCCGCACACACTTCTTCCACCACGCTGTACCGCATCGATGAATGCCCCGACGTGATGGCCGACGCCTGCGTCGGCGATGACCAGGGCAACCTGATCTTTCTGTCCATCTGGGCACGCGACACCGCCGTCCAGCAGTTCCTCGCTCGCCTGACCCTCGGGCGCGACGAGCAGGGGCTGGACCAGTTCCACATCCTCACCAACCAGGGCGGCAGCGTCCCGGTGTTCATCGGCAACGTCGATCGCCTGGAAAAGCGCACCACGCGCGCCTTCCGGCGCACGCTGTTCGGCTCTCTTTCCAACGTGTGGCTGTTCGACCGGCGCTGCGTCAAGCCCGACAAGGCCAACGCCAGCGCGCTGGCATTGCTGCCACGCGACAGCGCCCATCGCCTCGACAGGCTGTGGACGCTGGTGCGGGACACCTGCCCATTGCCGCTGCTCGATCACTGGCGCGAGACCGTGCTGGAACTGCTGCAAACCCGCGAGATGCTGGGCCGCCTTCCGTTCGCCCTCGGGGAGTTGGAAGGCCATCGGCTCGCCATCGACGTGCCGGCGCTGAGCCTGGCGCTGGGTTCCCTGATCCGCAGTGACGTGCTCACCGCCTATCCGTACCCGTCCAGGATCTGGACGCCGGAAGCGGTCGCGGCTTGACCCACCCGCGGAGGCACGCCTTGGCGTGCTTCCGTCCTTCATCCCCGCCAACCAGGAGACTTCCATGGCCCTCATGTTCCCGCGGCTCGCCCGCAATTTCGCCAAGAATGGGTACTACCCGACCGACGAACCCACGCTCGAAAGAGCCCTCAACGCACTGATGCCCAGCGACGGGCCGATGTGCATCCTCGATCCCTGCGCCGGCGAAGGCGTGGCGATCGCCGAAGCCGCCCACGCCCTCGGGCGCGAGCAGGCCAAGGCATTCGCCGTCGAGTTCGACGCGGAGCGGGCGCGCCATGCCCGCGGCCTGGTCGATCACTGCCTGCACGCGGACCTGATGGACACGATGGTCTCCAAGCAGTCCTTCGGGCTGCTCTGGCTCAACCCGCCGTATGGGGACCTGTCCAAGGACGTCAACGGCAACATCGGCTATCAGGGCCAGGGCCGTGCCCGCCTCGAAAAGCTGTTCTACCAGCGCACGCTGTCGCTGCTGCAGTACGGCGGCGTGCTGGTCTTCATCATCCCCGGCTACGTGCTGGACGCGGAGTTGGTCGGCTGGCTGACGCGCCACTACACGGACCTGCGCATCTACCGAGCGGTGGAGACGCAGTTCAAGCAGGTGGTGATCTTCGGACGCCGGGTGCGCCAGCGCGAGCAGGTGCCCGATGGCGTCAAGGCCGTGCGCAATCTGCTGCTGCAGGTGGGGCAAGGCGAGATCGAAGCCGAGGAGCTGCCGAGCGAATGGCCGTTCCTGCCGTACATCGTCCCCGCCAATCCGGCCGAGCCGGAGCATTTCTTCCGCGTGACGATGGAGCCCGAGCAGTTCGCCGACGAGGTTGGCAGGCTGCAAGGCTTGTGGCCATCGCAGGACACGCACCTGGGGGCCGCGCAGCAGTCGCTGCGTCCACCGGCGCGAGCCTTGTCCCACTGGCATCTCGCCCTGGCCCTGGCCGCGGGCGCGATCTCCGGCGTCGTGCGCTCCCAGACGGGGCGCGTGCTCGTCGTCAAAGGTGACACCCATAAGGACAAGACGCTCCAGCGGGAATTCACCGAACGCGAAGACGGCTCCGTTGCCGAGACCCGCATCCTCACCGACAAGTTTGTTCCCGTCATCCGCGCATGGGACATGACGCCTGGCTCCCCGACACGGGGCGAGGTCTTGACCATCCGCTGATCCCATCGGACGCATTGCCGTCCTGCCGTATCACCTCGAAGGAGAAAACACCATGCTCTCGAATCTGTTCAAGCGGCCGGCGCCGCACAAGCAACCGTTGTTCGCACCGAGTACGTTGAAGTTGAGCGAGAAGGTGCATTGGCTGGCCCGAAGAGGCCTGATCGACCCCTTGGCTTATGTCCAGCGCCATGTGCGCGCGGACTGGGGCGAGATCGATGAGGCCACGCGCCAAGCCAACGACGTGGCGATCCAACAGGACAACCTGATGATCTCGCAGTTCAGGATCACACCGGACCTGGTGCTGATCGTCCAGACCAGCGAAGACCACCAGACCACGGTGGTCCAGCTTCCCGAAGAGCGGGACCTGATCTGAGGTCCCACATCGTCATCTTCATCCACCTGACGGAGCCACTTCACTCCGGCAGGGGTGTCGTGGCTCAATGACGCATCAAGGAGGAGCCCATGGCATCGCATCGCATCGAAACCTACTGCCAGCGGCTGGCGTTTCCCATCGGGGCGCTCGTCTTCAGCCGAGGCATTGATCGCCTTGTCCGCGCGGGTCGCCTGGACCCGATTCCGTACTTCAGGCGCCACACCCGTGGCGACTGGGGTGACGTCGATGTCCAGCAATGGCACGCCAACAGCGATGCACTTCAATCGGGTGCATCGCTGGAATCGCACTACGTGATCCATCCGGGGCTCGCCATTCGCATCGTCACCGATGCGCAGCGCAACGCCACCGTCATCGTGCTGCCGTCCGAAGACTGAGCAAGGTTCACCTGCGGGCCGCCCAGGCCAGCACCTTCAACCACCGTCGGCCACGGGCCGATTTCCTTCCCACTGCGGGGCATGCCATTGCCCCGCTGGGGGTGGTGCATGCCCCATTTTCTTTGGAGCATCACCATGTCCCTCGATCTCGAAACCACTGCCGCTGAAGCCACGCCCGTCCAGGGCGAACTGCTCGACGCGGAATCGTCCCCTCTGACCCTGAGCCTTCAGGATTTCGTCGGCGAGTTCGGCGACGAACTGCTCGACGCCCTCAACAGCGCCAACCCGCCGGTCTATGCCGGCCAGCCCCAGGCGCACCGGCAATTCATCGTCGCCAGCCTCAAGCGCAAGCTGTTCGGGGCACAGGCCGAAGTCGTCCACGCCGCCGCCGAGCTGCTGATTGACCGTGGCGAACGCGCTGCGATCGTCAATGGCGAAATGGGCTGCGGCAAGACGACCGTCGGCATTGCCACTGCCGCCGTACTCAACGCCGAAGGCTACCGCCGCACTCTGATTCTTTCGCCACCGCACCTTGTTTACAAGTGGCGGCGCGAGATCCAGGAGACGGTGGCGGGCGCCAAGGTCTGGGTGCTCAATGGCCCGGACACGCTGGTCAAGCTCATCAAGCTGCGCGAGCAGTTGGGTGTGCAGCCCACGGGCCAGGAGTTCTTCGTCCTGGGCCGCGTGCGGATGCGGATGGGCTTCCACTGGAAGCCGGTCTTCACCGCGCGGCGCACCCGCCACGGCGACGTGGCGGCTTGCCCGGACTGCGGCACGGTCATCACCGACCTCGACGGCGAGCCGGTCAATCCGGTCGCGCTCGAAGCCGAGGAGTCCCGCAGGAAGTGCGGCCACTGCGCCGCGCCCCTGTGGACGCTGATCCGCCCGCGCAGCCTGTCCGGCAGCGATCAGTCCTCGGCCGTGCTCAAAGCCTTGAAGCGCATCCCGACCATCGGGGAAGTCACCGCGCAGAAGCTGATGCAGAAGTTCGGTGACGGCTTCCTGGCCTCGATGCTGGGCGACAACATCCATGAGTTCATCAACTTGATGGACGGCAACGGCGAGCTGGTGTTTTCCGACCGTCAGGCCACGCGCATGGAACGTGCGATGGCCAACATGGAGTTCGGCTTTGGCGAGGGCGGTTATCAACCCTCGGAGTTCATCAAGAGGTACTTGCCGCAAGGCACGTTCGACCTGCTCATCGCTGATGAAGCACATGAGTACAAGAACGGTGGCAGTGCCCAGGGTCAGGCCATGGGCGTGCTGGCAGCGAAGGCTCGCAAGACCTTGCTGCTGACCGGCACGCTGATGGGCGGCTACGGCGACGACCTGTTCCATCTGCTGTTCCGAGCCCTTCCGGGGCGGATGATCGAAGACGGCTACCGCCCGACCACGAGCGGCAGCATGACCTCGGCGGCCATGGCGTTCATGAGGGATCACGGGATCCTCAAGGATATTTATTCCGAGAGCACCGGCACGGCGCACAAGACCGCGAAGGGCACGAAAGTCAGTGTCAGAACGGTCAAGGCCCCGGGCTTCGGCCCCAAGGGTGTGTTGCGCTGCATCCTGCCGTTCACCATCTTCCTCAAGCTCAAGGACATCGGCGGCAATGTGCTTCCGCCGTATGACGAGGAGTTCCGCGAAGTCGCGATGGACACGGCGCAAGCCGCGGCCTACCGCGATCTGGCGGGTCGGCTGACCACAGAGCTGAAACAGGCTCTGGCGCGACGCGATACGACCTTGCTGGGCGTGGTCCTCAACGTGCTGCTGGCCTGGCCGGATTGCTGCTTCCGGTCGGAGACCGTGGTGCACCCGCGCACGCGCAATACCTTGGCGTTCGTCCCGGCTCAGTTCTCCGAGTTCGAGGTGACGCCGAAAGAGCGCGAGCTGATCGACATCTGCAAAGAGGAGAAGGCGCAGGGCCGCAAGGTCCTGGCCTACACGGTCTATACCGGCACGCGCGACACCACGTCGCGCCTAAAGGTGCTGCTGGAGCAGGAAGGCTTCAAGGTGGCGGTGCTGCGCGCGAGCGTGGATGCCAGCCGCCGCGAGGACTGGATCGCCGAGCAACTGGATCGTGGCATCGACGTGCTCATCACCAATCCCGAGCTGGTCAAGACGGGGCTGGACCTGTTGGAGTTCCCGACGATCGTGTTCATGCAGTCGGGCTACAACGTGTATTCGCTCCAGCAGGCGGCACGCCGCTCCTGGCGCATCGGGCAAAAGCAGCCCGTGCGCGTGATCTATCTCGGCTACGCCGATTCCTCGCAGATGACCTGCCTGGGGCTGATGGCCAAGAAGATCATGGTCTCGCAGTCCACGTCGGGCGACGTGCCCGAGTCCGGGCTCGATGTCCTGAACCAGGATGGCGATTCCGTCGAGGTCGCACTGGCCCGGCAACTGGTCGCCGCCTGATCCCCAGCCACAAGCCGGCCTAGCGCCGCCGGCCTTCCGTTGTTCCCACCTTGCAGCCATGTCCGCGCTCTCCGCGGGCACGGCTGCGTTCTTCCAGCTTCAAGGAGACTTCTATGACCCATACCTAGGCTATGTCCGAAGCCCAGTGCTCACCTCACGCTGAGCGTGATCCATCTGCTCGACGGCCTAGTTGCGTCGGAAGAGTTGGCGCGATTGCGCGTGGATGGCCGAGACGGCACCTGAGAGCCGGGACTTTCAGTAATAAAAATAGTGCCTCCCGCGATCGAGCCGCCCCTACTCGAAAAGAGGTCGAGTCAGCAGATAGCATCCCGGTTGCTTCAAGAAGTCTGCGCCGTGGAGATGCGCATGGGTATGTCGATGAAGTCGGGCCGATGTCCTATGGCTGCGAGAAAGCGAGCCAAGCCATCAGATCCAACTGCCACGGTCGAGGTGTTTTCGAGCGGATGAAACATGAAATGGGAAGTGGTGCGCAAGCGTTCGTCCATCACCAATCTGATCCGACAGGATCCGTCCGCCAACAGTGCAAAAGGGCTTAAGGAGCCTGGCGTGGTGCCAAGCAGTTGCCGCATCTCGTCAGGCGGGCAGAGCGAAAGGCGTCCAACTCCGAGAGTCCGCCCCAGAGCAGCCAGATCGACGGCCACCTCCGCAAATGTGACGAGCAAGATGCGGTTCAGCCCCTTTTTGTCCTGAAGCAGGAGGTTTTTGCAGCGGGTCCCTGGCAGGGCCAGATTCAACAGCGCTGAATCGGCCATGGTGTAGACGGCGGGATGTATCGCCTCTTGGTAGCTGATGCCTTCGTCCTCCAGCAGTTGTAGTAGACGTGCCCGATCCGCCTTCAACGCGTTGGCATCAGTCACAACACGTGCCCCAGAAACTCACGCGTGCGCTGATCTCTCGGTGCCTCAAAGAACTCTTGAGGCGCTCCGTGCTCCACGATCAACCCCTTGTCGGTGAAATAGATCTGGTGCGCGACTTCGCGTGCGAAGCGCATCTCGTGCGTGACCAGAATGCAGGTCATGCCTTCCACGACCAACTCGCGGATGGTGTTCAGCACTTCCTTCACAGTCTCCGGATCAAGCGCAGCCGTCACTTCATCGAACAGCATGACACTCGGGCGCATGGCCAGCGCGCGGGCGATGGCCACACGTTGCTGTTGGCCGCCGGACAGATGACCTGGATACGCGTCTTCCTTGCCCGTGAGCCGTACCTTTGCCAAGAGCTTGATGGCGCGCTCGCGCACCTCATCGCGCTTTTGCCTCAGCACCTCCACGGGGGCCAGCATGATGTTGTCCAGCACCGTCATGTGGGGGAACAGGTTGTACTGCTGGAACACCATGCAGACGTCCTTGCGTAGCGCGATGCGCTCGGCGTTTCCTTGAAGGGCATGTACGGCGTGGCCGGCCGCGTGGATCTCGCCGCTGTCGGGTTGCACAAGCCCGTTGACGCATCGCAGCAGCGTGGACTTTCCGGACCCGGAAGGGCCGATCAGGGCCACTGCCTCACCCTTGCGGACTGTCATCGAAACACCTCGCAGCACCTGGTTGGATCCGAACGCCTTGGTAACGTTGTCGACATGGACGATCACGTCCTGATGATTCATGTTCATGGTTGTCTCCCAGTGGGGTGCGGGAAATTCAGGCAATGGCGAAGCGCTTCTCCAGCGCACGGGTCCACCGGGCGATGGGCGCGCAGTACGCGAAAAAGAGAACGAGCAAGAGGCCATAGACCGGCATCAGCAGCGCCGGACTGTTCTCTGCAGAGAGCACCGAACGTGCAACGGACACGCTGTCTTCGACGCCCACGATTGAAACGAGGGGCGTGGCCATCATCAGCACCGCGTACACGTTCATCCAGGGCGGAACCATGCGTTTGATGGCCTGCGGCAGGATGATCAGGCGCAGCGTCTGCCAACGGCTGAAGGCGAGTGCATTGGCTGCCTCCCATTGCCCCGAGGGCAAGGACTGGATACCACCACGCACCACCTCGGAGACGTTCCCCATCACAGGCAGCGTGAGACCCAGAATGCCTTTCACCCAGGCTGGAAAAGGAATCGACCATCCGAACAATTGCAATTGGTGGGGCAGCAACAGAACACAGAAGAACAGCAGCACCAGCCAAGGAGCGTTCCGGAAGAATTGGGTAATCCATCCCGCCGATCTACGCACCCATCCATGCGGCGAGATCTGACAGATACCGAGAAATGCCCCGAGCACCGTACCAATGGCCATCGCGGCAATGCTGATGCCGACATCCACGGCGAACCCTCGGAGCAGCAGCGGCATCCACTTGAACAGCGCCGAAATGCCGGGTTGGGACTGTGCCGGTTCTGCCGCGAGTGCAATGGCCGGCCCGGCTGCCAGTACGCATGCACCGATGCGAACGAGAGATTTCAAGTATTTCATGCGTGCCCCCATCCCGGAACTGCGATTGCGCGCTCCCAACGCTGCATCAGCCATGCGAATGCACCGATCACGAGCATGTAAAAGACGAGCAAGACCACCATCATTTCCAATGCGTTCAAGCTCTCCGACCAAATCTGTGACGATGCATAGAGCACCTCCGGCACGGCGATGGCAAATGCGTTGGTAGTCGTCTTGATGAGGTTGATGAGGTTGTTGTTGAGGCCCGCCAGGCTGATTCGGCTGGCCAGTGGCAGTACGACCTTGCGGAAGATCTGCCCTCTGTTCATGCCCAAGGCATCTGCGGCCTCGATCGTGGAATGCGGAACCGCCTCAATGCCTGAGCGAAAGATCTCCACATTGAACGCTCCGGCATAAAGCGTCAGGGAAACGATGGCCCATGTCACATTGCTGATGGCGGGCCCGGAGCCCGGCATCAATGAACTCAGAGCCGGCCCCAGTGCGAAATAGAAGAAATACAACTGCACGAGAGGCGGCGTGTTGCGAAACGCCTGCACGTAGCCACCGACCAGGCGTTGCGCCCAGCGGCCGCCCGCGAACTGCAGATAGGCACCGATGGCGCCAACGACAAGGCTACCGACAATGGAGGCGAATGAAAGCCAAGCCGTGTACCGGATGCCTTGCAGGAAGAGGTCCCGGTCGTAGGCGTCGTAAATCAGTGAAAGGTTGATCCCGTGGGACTGATTGAGCTCACTGAAGAAGCCGGCGATGTCCATCATGTCCTCCCAGTGGGCAGCAAGCCATCGAACAACAGACGTGCTTTCGACACCTCCTCGATGCGTCGAATGCGATTCCACAACTCACCCGCTTCCAAGGCCCCGAGAACGCGCATCGCGCAATCCATGAACTTGGACTGCAGTTGCTGCTCTGTGGCCGGCTGCTGAGGCATGCCCGTCGCCGCCATCACCGTGCGTTGCAGGCGTCGCCCGTCGCGCAGTTCAATTTCTACGCTGGCTGCCTCCGGGCACATCAGGGCCGCTTCGGGACGGACCAAGGTGGTGTCCTCGTGGAGTTGCACCCGCTGCATCAGGTGCATCAAAGAGGCATCCGCCACGGTGCGGCTTGTCAGATGATCCAGTCGCACATCGCCATGCAGCAAGGTGCAGGCGATTGCAAAGTTCATCGAGAACTGAGCTTCATTTGGGGTCGCCGGCGCGTGATACGGCAAGCTCGTGACCACCAGTGAAGTGCCCCGGCAGGTCACAGACTCCACGTCTTCCGCCAAAAATCCTTCCTGGGAGCGAAGAGCGATGGTGGCGTCAATCGCGGCCTGGGTCGCGGAGCACAGGGGACGCAGCTTGAACGCAATGCCCGGATCGAGCAGTCTGTAGGAAGTGCCGAGCTCATCGAGTGCCTCGCGCCGCAGCACCCCTGCGTTGTGGGTGAACGCAAAGCCACGGCGGCGCTCGAACGTGCCCGCCTGTCCTTGAATGCCCGCCTTCGCGGCATAGGCGGATTCCACACCCAGCTTGGCGGCCACACCGCACAGATACGGCTTGCCGCTGGATCCGTGCGTAGCGCGCAGACCAACTGGCACGTTCGCCGCCAGTCGGATCGCATGGGCCACGCCCTCGGCGTTCAAGCCGAGCAGCTTGGCAGCGCCAGCCGCGGCGCCGACCACGCCAAGCGTGGCCGTTGCCCAGAATCCTCGCTCGTACAACGAATCGGTCAACGCCAAGCCGAGCGCATAGACCGTCTCGACGCCAGCGACGAAGGCCTCGACCAATTGCTCACCTGATGCGCCGACCTCCTGTGCCACCGCGAGAACGGCTGGCAGAACAGTCGCAGTACCGTGAACGATGCCCGCGTAGCAGGTATCGTCGAAATCCAGCGCATGACAAGCGACGGCATTCAGCAATGCCGCTGTAGCCGCATCCGTGCTGGAACTGCCATCGATGACGATGCAGTTGCCCGGCGGCCTGGGCAAGGCTGCACATTGCGCGAATACGGGGCTGCACGCGCCGGCCAGCATCACGCCCAGTCCATCGCCAATGCAGGTCTTGGCCACATTCAGCGCTGCGGACGGAATCTCCGACAGGGAAATCCGGGCGGCCCAAGCCGCCACAAGGCTTTCCGCATCGGGCATTTCGGTGCGGACCTGGTTCACTTCGTCCCCGCCTTGGTCTGCGCCTCCTTGAGGAACTCGGTGTGCGGCAGGCCCCACTTCTTCTCCAGTCCGATGAGCTGACCGGATCGGTGCCAGTCGGTCACGGTCTGGCGCATGAAGTCGCCGTAGGCCGTGCCAAGCTCGGCGATGGGCACGGCAACTGCCCAAGGCTGCAGATCTTCCACGGGCAGGGGCGTTTCGTAGTCCGTCCACTTCGGATCGCCACTGGCGATGGTGGCGGCGAGCAAGGTGCTGTCCTGCACGAAGCCGACGCACGAGCCGGTCAAGAGCGCGTTGAGCGCTTCGACGTTGCCCGGAAAGGCTACGATCTTGGCACCGTATTTCTGCGCGACCGCACGGTTGTAGTAAGCCCCCTGCGTGCCGCAGATATCCTTGCCGCGAACATCCTCCCAGCGCTTGATGTTTGCACCTTTGCGGACCAAGAGGCTGGTGCCTCCAGCGTAGTAGAACGGCTCGATCACTCCCACAACCTTGCGGCGCTGGTCGTTCACCGACATCGTGGCGATCATGGCGTCGATGCGGCCCTGCTGCAGGAACTCGATGCGGTTGGCCGTCTGCACCGGCACCAACTCGACCTTGACGTTGAGGCGTTTGGCCAGGTCCGCCGCAAGATCCGGCTCCATGCCCACGACTTTCCCGGTAGGGTCGAGGAATCCGAACGGCCGATAGTCGGTCTTGACGCCGACGCGCAGGACGCCCGCGCTCTTGATGCGATCCAGAACGGCACTTTGTGCTTGGACATGGGCCGTGCCAAAGACGCAGACGGCGGCGATGAGGCTCGAAAGCAGTTTCTTCATGGTTGTCTCCGATGTGGTGAGGGGGCAGAGGGAATGCGCGATGTCAGGCGTCGACGACCGTGGAGTCGCGGGTCAGCAGAACCGCCTCTTCATGGCTGAGCAGCCCGCGCTCCTGCAATGCGTCGATCAGGCGGCGTTCCTGGGCCGCTGCTTCGCGAACCATCTTGCTGACGTTGGCATAGCCCAGCTTCGGGATCAGCGCGGTCGCAATGGCGGTGGAGTTCAGCAGGTGCTGCTCGTTGGCCTGCACGTTGGCGCGAATGCCATCAATGCATTTCTCGCGGAACAGCCGGATGCCGTTGCGCAGCAGATGGATGGAGTCGTACAGGCGGTCGGCCACCACCGGCTCGAAGTGGTTGATCTCCAACTGCCCGGCCTGATTGGCCTGGGCCACGCACACGTCATTGCCGACGACGGCAAAACCAATTTGCACCATGCCCATCGGCACGACCGGATTGATCTTGCCGGGCATGATGGAAGAGCCTGGCTGGACGGCCGGGAGCTCCAGTTCGCCAATGCCGCCATTCGGCCCCGAGGACAGCAGGATCAGATCCGACGCGATCTTGCCCAGGGATGTCGCGCAGGTACGCAGTTCGGCGGACACGCGTGTGAACGTGTCCAGGTTCTGCATGGCATCGAAGGCGTTATCCGCCGGACGGAAGTCGACAGCGGTGAGGTTGGCCAGATGGGCGTAAACACGGGCCTTGTAGCCCTTGGGCGCGCCAAAGCCGGTTCCGATCGCGGTCCCACCCAGCGGCAGTGCGGTGAGATCTGCGCGTGCCATCTCCAACTCCGCCCCGAGCCGGCCAGCCAATGCCGCGTAGCCCTCGAACAACTGCCCCAGCATCATGGGCTGCGCATCCTGCAGGCAAGTGCGGCCGAGATGCAACACGTCCTTGAACTCGGTCGCCTTGGCGCGCAGGCTGGCAGCCAACGCAGACACCTCAGCGATCAGCGGAGCGAGCATGGCATGGGCCGCGATCTTCATGGCCGCGGGATAGACGTCATTCGTTGATTGCGAACGGTTGACGTGATCGTTCGGATGCACCCGGTCATAGATTCCAGGTTTTCCCCCGAGCAACTGCTGGGCGCGGTTGGCCACCACTTCGTTGGTGTTCATGTTCGAGGAGGTACCGCCGGAACCCTCCAGGAAGTCCACGACCATGTAGGCGTCGTGCTGGCCCTCAGCCAGCTCGCGGCATGCTTGCACGATGGCTTGGCACTGAGCCTCATCGATGACACCAAGGTCATGGTTGGCGAGGGCAGCGGCCCACTTGCACACCGCGAGCCCGCGCACGAATTCGCGCTCGGAACCGATGGGACGCTTGGAAAAGGTCAGGTTCTCGACTCCGCGAACCGTGTTGACGCCATACAAGGCGTCCGCCGGGATCTGAACGGTGCCCAGGTAGTCCGACTCGGACCGCTCAAAGATTTGTTGCTCAGGCATTTTTGCTCCAGGGGTATCTTTCGATGAAATTGGGGAGTAATGGGTTGATGGCTTGGAGTTCACTCTTGACGTCGTCCAAAATGGCTCCGACCAGATCGAAGGTTTCTTTCCCTAGCGAGCTGTACTCGCCTTTCCGGAAATGCAGATACATCGTTCGCTCTGCATTGAGGTCGGCCACGTAGTCATGGCGCACCCATCCTGCTGAACGGGCGCCCTGCAACAGGCACAGCGGCGTGGTAACTGCCCATCCGATTCCGCCGGCCACCATTGAAGTCAGCGTATCTGCCGTATCCACTTCCAAGCGCCGGGGCGGGTTCAGTCCTACGCGACGCAGAGCTCGCTCGACTTGCTCCCCCAGATGGGACTGCTGGTTGAACCGCACGATGGGAAGTGTCCTGGCTAGGGCGGCCATGTCTGCTGCGGTGCGGCAGACTGGGGCGCTGCCCTTGGGTGCAATGACGAAGAAGCGTTCGGACAGGAGCCTGTGGTTTGCCATGCCCTCAAGGTCAAGCGACCGAGATGAGATCACGAGGTCCAGTTCGCGACGTCCCAGTGCCTCGCCAAGGTTGGGGGTCAGACCGGTGCGCAACGACAACTGCGCGGTGTTGCGCAATAGCTGCTGGACAAGGGGCGTCCCACAAGTCGCAGCGAACGAATCCACCAGTCCGACGCGCAGGCTTGGCTTGATGCCTTTGCTGGCCTCAATAACGGCGCCACGCAGGTTCGTGGCTTCTTCCAGCAGCGACCTTCCACGATTGAACAGCGCAATTCCGGCCGCCGTGAGCGTCAGCGGTCGCCCAGACCGATTTAGCAGCGGAGTTCCGATCCCTTCTTCCAGCAGACGTATGGATTGAGATACCGCTGACTGCGAGATGCCCAAGCGCACCGCTGCCTTGGACATATTGCAGTCCTGGGCTGTTGCGAGAAAAACGCGAAGTGCTTGCATATCGATGGGGCGGGTGTCTGTCATGACTGGAGTTCCGTAGGAGCTTAAAAGGATGAAGAATCAAATCAAATAGAGATAGCCACAAAATAAGTATCTCTAATGATGTAGCCAAGACTGGTCTAATTTCTGAGTCCGTCTATTGGTGAAATCCCAGGGCAAGCGAGAAGTACTCGGAGAATTTGTTGCCCGCAGCGAAATGGAGACGCGGCGACAGGCGTCGCTCTAGGCGCAGCAGTCGTCATTCGCGAGTGATGGGGCACGCCGCACTGAATCCGGCCGTGCGTGCCTCCCGTGCATAACTCTTAATGGCGAGCAGGATTCGGCATGGAATGCGGCAATCTGCGTATCGCATTTCCAGCTGACCGCAGGGCAGTGCGCAGCCAAGGTATGGGCATCGCAACACAAGAGTCGATGCCATGCCCGCAATCCATGTATCCCGGCTCCTGCTTGGCGCCGGCCTCTTGGCCGCAGCCTTGGCCGGCGGCTGCGCGACCACCACCACGCCGCTCGCACCCGCTGCCATCGAGGACATCTCGGAGGCACCAGAACCCGATGCGCCCGAGTACATCCCGGTCGTGCGGTACGCCCGCTACACGCTGGTCGAGCTGGCATCCGCGGCAGCACAGCGCGACCTGCTGCTGCAGACCATCGACGTGTCCATGCCCGAAGATGCCCGCGCCACGGTCGGCGACGGGCTGCGGCATGTGCTCAAGCGCAGCGGCTATCAGCTTTGCGAGACCGCGCATGCCGTGATCGAGCTGTACGCGCTGCCGTTGCCGGCGGCGCACCTGCATCTGGGCCCCATGACTCTGCGCGATGCGCTGCTCACCCTGGCTGGTCCAGCCTGGGAGCTGCATGCGGATGACCGCGCGCGGCAGATTTGCTTCGAGCGGCCCGGTGACAGCGTGGCCGGCGAACGCGTACCCGAGCCACCCGCCGCCGAGGCGCCGCAGGCGTTTCCGCTGATGCCTTCCATTTCTGGAGGCCAGCCATGAATACCGCGCCGTCTGCGCAGCGCTCGACTGCGGCCGTCGTGGTGCAGAGCCTGCTCTGGCTCTGGCTGATCGGCCTCAGTGTCGTCGTGGCCCTCGGCTACCAGGCCATCAACGACCAGGCCGACCAGAGTCGCCTCGATTCCCGCCTGCAACGCCTCGAAGCGCAGGCAGCGGGCCTGGCCGAGACCATCGAGGCCATCCAGCAGCGTCCGGCCGTCGCAACGGCGGCGGACCTCAAGGACACCCGCCAGATCCTGGAAGCACGCGCGGCCCATGTCGAGCAAACGCTGAGCGGCTATGCCGCTGCCGACGACCTTCAGGCGCTGCGCACGGAGGTCGAGCAGATCAAGGCGCGCCAGACCGCCGCTCGCGCCGCTGCGCCGGCCCAGCCGCGCGCGCCGCGCAAATCCGCCGCCGCCAAGCCCGAGCCGGCGCCGCTGCCGTTCCGCGTCGTCGGCGTCGAACTGCGCGCAGGCCAGCGCAGCGTGTCCGTCGCGCCGAACGCCGGGGATTTTTCGCCCGACCAGCTTCAGGTGCTGCTGCCCGGTGATGCGGTGGGCCCGTGGCGCCTGCAGGCGATCGAGGGCAACGCCGCGGTGTTCCAGGCTGGCGAGCAGACCCGTCGCGTGGCGATTCCCTGACCGGAGCACACCGCATGAAGCCATCGATCATCCTTTCCGCGCTCCTGCTGGCGTCTGCCCAGTGGTCCGCCTGGGCGCAGCAGCCGGCCACAACGCCCGCCCGCAACGCGCAGAGCCAGGAGCGCCCGACCGTTGCCCGTTCCCTGGACGACCGGGTGGCGAGCAAATGGGGCCTGCAACCGCAGGAGTGGACGCGCTATCGCGAATTGATGGACGGGCCGCTCGGCATCCATTCGCCCAACCTGGACCCGCTGTCCGCCCTGGGCATCGAGGCGCGCACGGACGAAGAGCGGCGCCGCTATGCGGAACTGCAGGTGCAGGTTGAAGCGCGCCGCGTGGAGAAGCTGCTCGCTTACCAGAGGGCCTACGACGAGGCCTGGCAGCGCCTGAACCCCGGCATGCAGCGGGTGAACCTGCCGGATGACAAGCCGGTCGCCGGAGCCACGCGCGGCTCCGGCCGCACGGCAGTGTTCGTCAAGGACGGCTGCGTGGCCTGCGGCCAGCTCGTGCAGCGCCTGCAATCCTCGGGTGCCGAGTTCGACCTGTACATGGTCGGCAGCCGCCAGGACGACGGGCGCATCCGCGACTGGGCCAAGCGCGCGCAGATCGACCCGGCTCGGGTGCGTGGCGGGACCATCACGCTCAACCACGACGGCGGCCGCTGGCTGTCGCTGGGTCTGCCCGGCGATTTGCCAGCCGTCGTGCGCGAGGTGAACGGCCAATGGCAGCGCCAGCCCTGACCATCTCGCGGGCTATGCCGGGCGCATGGGCGCTGCTTGCGATGTTGCTCGCAGCCGTCCTGCACGCCGGCACAGCCGGCGCCCAGGAGGTTCCGCCACCGGCTTACCAGCTCGCCGCACAGCGCGCCGGCGTTCCCTCGACGGTGCTCTACGCCGTGGCCCTGCAGGAGAGCGGCATCCGGCGCAACGGGCGCATCGTTCCGTGGCCGTGGTCCCTCAACGTCGCCGGCCAGTCGCGCCGCTTCGCCACCCGCGCCGACGCCTGCGCGGGTTTGCAGCAGGCGATGCGCGCCACGCCGCACACGGGCATCGACGCCGGCCTGGGCCAGATCAACCTTGGCTACCACCAGCACCGCTACGACAGCGCGTGTGACTTGCTCGATCCCTACCGCAACCTCGCCATCGCCGCCGAGATCCTGAAGGAGCAGCACAGCCCCGGCGAGGACTGGTTGCAGGCGATCGGCCGTTATCACCGTCCCGCAGGCGGCGAGCCCGCCGCCCGCTACCGGCGCAGCGTGTCGCGCCACCTCGCGCGTGTGCAGGGCGCGCGCCCAACCGCCGCGGTCCTCGCCGCGCGCCAGGAGACCTCGCCATGACGACATCCCATCGGACCAACCTCACGTTCAAGGGCGTGCTCGTGCTGCTGGCGGGCCTGCCGCTGGCCTCGCATGCCGGCGAGCCGCTGATCGTGGTCGAGGACCGTGGCGGCACGTCGGCGCTGCCGTACTACGAAGCCCTCAATCTCCAGCCGCGCGCCAATGCCCCGGCCCGGTCGCCCATCCCGACGCCCCAGCTTCCCGCCACACCAGCGGAAGAAGCCGCGATGCTGCCGGTGCGCAGCGCCGAGCTCACGCCAGGTACCGTCGCGCGGCGGGTGATCGAGGCGCCGGGCCTGCGGCCATTCGTGGTTGTCGGCGACGACGAGGCATCCCAGGCCTGGCTTCGTCGCCATGCCGCCTCGCTGCGCGAGCGTGGCGCCGTCGGCCTGGTGGTCAACGTCGAGACCATGCAGGGCTTGGCGCGGCTGCGCGCCCTGGTGCCCGGCGTGCCGCTCGCACCCGTGGCCGGCGACGACCTGGCCGAACGCCTGGGCCTGCGGCACTACCCGGCGCTGATCACGGCCACCGGCATCGAGCAATGAAGCCATGTCGGGGAAACAGCCGGTCGAAGTTCTGCTACGCCCAGCGGTGGAGCTATACACCGTCGCGGCGTGTGCAGGCGCCGCGTTTCTGTCCCTGGTGGCCCCATGGTCGCTCGCGCTGAGTCCGGCCATGGGCGTCGGCAGCGCGCTGGCGTTCGGCGCCTACGGCGCGATCCGCTACCGCGATGCCCGCGTCATCCTGCGCTACCGGCGCAACATCCGCCGCCTGCCGCGCTACGTGATGACCAGCCGCGACGTGCCGGTCAGCCAGCAGCGGCTGTTCGTGGGGCGCGGGTTCCTGTGGGAGCAGAAGCACACCCATAGGCTGATGCAAACGTACCGGCCGGAGTTTCGCCGCTACGTCGAGCCGACGCCGGCCTACCGGCTGGCGCGTCGCCTGGAGGAACGGCTGGAGTTCGCGCCGTTCCCGCTGTCGCGGCTGTCCGCGCTCACGGGCTGGGACGTATCCCTCAATCCGGTGCGCCCGCTGCCGCCGGTCGGCGGCCTGCCGCGCCTGCATGGCATCGAACCGGACGAGGTGGACGTCAGCCTGCCGCTGGGCGAGCGCGTCGGGCATTCGCTGGTGCTGGGCACCACGCGCGTAGGCAAGACGCGGCTCGCCGAGTTGTTCGTCACCCAGGACATCCGCCGCAAGAACGCCGCGGGCGAGCACGAGGTCGTGATCGTCATCGATCCCAAGGGGGATGCCGATCTCCTGAAGCGGATGTACGTCGAAGCCCAGCGCGCGGGCCGCGAGGGCGAGTTCTACATCTTTCACCTGGGCTGGCCGGAAATCAGCGCCCGCTACAACGCCGTGGGCCGCTTCGGGCGCATCTCGGAAGTGGCGACACGCATCGCGGGGCAGCTCTCCGGCGAAGGCAACAGTGCAGCTTTCAGGGAGTTCGCGTGGCGGTTCGTGAACATCATCGCCCGCGCGCTCGTGGAACTGGGGCAGCGCCCGGACTACATGCTGATCCAGCGCCACGTCATCAATATCGACGCGCTGTTCATCGAGTACGCCCAGCACTACTTTGCCAAGACGGAGCCCAAGGCCTGGGAGGTGATCGTCCAGATCGAGGCCAAGCTCAACGAGAAGAACATCCCGCGCAACATGATCGGGCGCGAGAAGCGCGTGGTCGCGCTGGAGCAGTACCTCTCCCAGGCGCGCAACTACGATCCGGTGCTCGACGGCTTGCGCTCGGCGGTGCGCTACGACAAGACCTACTTCGACAAGATCGTCGCATCGCTGCTGCCGCTGCTGGAGAAGCTCACCAGCGGCAAAATCTCTCAGCTTCTTGCTCCGAACTATTCCGACCTCACTGACCCCAGGCCGATCTTCGATTGGATGCAGGTCATCCGAAAGCGCGCCATCGTCTATGTGGGCCTGGATGCGCTCTCCGACGCCGAGGTCGCCGCGGCGGTCGGCAATTCGATGTTCTCCGACCTGGTGTCGGTCGCAGGCCACATCTACAAGCACGGGATCGACGACGGCTTGCCGGGCGCATCCGCCGGGGCGCGCGTGCCGATCAACGTCCATGCGGACGAGTTCAATGAATTGATGGGTGACGAGTTCATTCCGCTCATCAACAAGGGCGGCGGCGCGGGGCTGCAAGTCACCGCCTACACGCAAACGCTGTCGGACATCGAGGCCCGCATCGGCAACCGCGCCAAAGCCGGTCAGGTGATCGGGAACTTCAACAATTTGTTCATGTTGCGCGTGCGCGAGACGGCCACCGCGGAACTGCTGACGAGGCAGTTGCCGAAGGTCGAGGTCTATACCACCACCATCGTTTCCGGTGCGACGGACAGCTCGGACATCCGCGGCGCGACGGATTTCACGTCGAACACCCAGGACCGCATCAGCATGTCCAGCGTGCCGATGATCGAGCCGTCGCACGTCGTCGGCCTGCCCAAGGGCCAGTGCTTCGCACTGCTGCAGGGCGGCCAGCTGTGGAAGGTGCGCATGCCGCTGCCGGCGCCGGACCCGGATGAAGTGATGCCGGCGGACCTGCAGCAGTTGGCCGGGTACATGCGCCAGAGCTACAGCGAGGCCACGCAGTGGTGGGAGTTCACCAGTTCGCCGGCCTTGCAGGATGCGGCCTTGCCCGACGACCTGCTGGATGATGCCGCTCCAGCCGCGCCCGGCGCGGTGTCCACCGGCGCCGACGACGGCGCGGGCAGCGAGGCCGCGCCATGAAGGACGCCGCCTCGACCGCGCAGCGGGAGCAGAACCAGCGCCAGGGCCTAATCGTCGGCACCATCACCTTGCCGTTCCGGCTGCTCGGGGTGCTGATCGGCTCGCTGCTGTTCTCGATCGTGGTGGAGTGCGTCGGCATGCACCTGTTCTGGAAAGACCAGGGCTGGCGCCACTCCCAGCAGATGCTGCAGTACGAACTCGGGCACCTGTCCAACCACTTCACGCGCAGCGTGGTGGTGCAGGAGCCGGGACGCACGGCGCACGAGCTGGTGGACACTGGCTACGAATGGGTGTTCGTGCGCTCGGGATTGCTGGAGCGCATGAGCCAGACCGCCGAGCGCGCCCGCGCGCCGAGCCACGGGCAGACGCGCAACTTCCGCTACTGGATCAGCCAGGTCTATGTCTGGACCGAGAGCTACCTCGTCGCTGCGGCCTTCACCACGCTCACGTTCCTGGTACGCCTGCTGGTGCTGGTGCTCACACTGCCGCTGATCTTCACGGCCGCCTTCGTTGGGCTGGTCGATGGCCTGGTGCGGCGGGATGTGCGCCGGTTCGGCGCGGGCCGCGAATCCGGCTTCATCTACCACCGCGCGAAGGCGAGCCTGATGCCGTTGGCCGTGCTGCCCTGGGTCACCTATCTCGCTCTGCCCATCTCGGTACATCCACTCGTCATCTTGTTGCCCAGCGCAGCGTTGCTAGGGATGGCAGTCAGCCTGACCGCAGGCAGCTTCAAGAAATACTTGTGACGCAACAGGGACAGCACAGCTCTGCCAAGACGTGCGCCGCTCATCGATTCTGCAGAACATCCAGAGCAGCATCCAACGCCGTAACCGCTTCGACCACCGTCCTTACCGTAGTCCGGTCGAACTCATGATCGCGCTGAGCGTCGTGGACGCCACTATTGAGGCAGCCCCATTCAATACTCGTACCACTGACACCGAGCAGCCTGACCAGAGCTGCTACAGCTTCCGGCGCTCCCGCATGTTGCCCCGCGATGCGCTCGACGGCCGACCGCAGCTTGGTGCATTTATTGTTCAGCTCCCAAGGCGAGCGGGGTCCGCCCAGCTTGATGTCGATCCGGCCGTCCGCCCGCCGGCCCAGCCACGTCCAGAGCCGGTCCGTCAGGCTCTCCAGTGCCGGCCGGGCCTGACGCAATGCCTCGCGCTTCTCGTCGGCCGCCAATGCCTGTTGGGCCAGGAGAACATAGTTCTTCGTCGGCGGGTCGCCGTCGACGCGCAGTTCGTGCTCTCCCTGATGCGGTAGGAACTTGTAGCGCTTGATGGCCGCGGCGCGGCGCGCGCCCAATTCCTGCTGGATGCGGTGCAGGAATTCCTCGGCGTGCGAGGTGAGGATGACCTGCTTGCCGTCGAGCAAGCCGTCCTCGAAGAAGGTGCGCCAGATGCCATCGCGGTGGTCGTCGTCGATCGCGTTGACGACGTCGTCGAAGATGACCACGGGGCAGCCCTGCGCAATGTTCTTGGCGAGCAGAATCGCCAGACCCAGACATTTGATGTGCCCTTCGCTGAAGACGATCAGTGCGTCGTAGCGCACGCCTGGCTCACCGGCGAACTCCACCTCGATCTTGCCGTTCTCGGCCACCGGCAGCCACAGCGCGTGCAGCAGATCGCCGGGCGGATCGGCCCGGTTGAACGCGTTGTACAGATGGCGGGCCTGTTCTCCCAGCCCCTGCAGCAGCAGACCCGGCAGCGCGGTCAGGTAGGCCTGGATTTCGGGCAGGAAACCGTCGTAGGCGGCCTTGACCCGCTGATGGTGCGCCACCACCGGGACTTCGTCCGCGGCCGCCTGGATCAGGCCTCGGTTCGCCTCGTCAAATTGGGCCACGGTCTGGCGGGCCGCCACCAGATCCTGATCCGCCGTCGTACGCATGGTCCGCAGCCGTTCGATCTCCAGCTGGTGCTGCTGCAGGCGGTCCCGTTCCTGGGCCAGCGTGCCGCGCTGGGCATGCACGTCGCGCGCCTGCGCGTCGAAGCCTTCAATGGTCTGTGCGATCCGCAGGAGGGCTTGCCAGGCGCGCTGGTCTCCGTCGACCCAGGCACCGAGCCAGTTGCCCGCAGCCGCGGGAGGCAGCAGCGGCAGGCCCGCAGCCTGCGATTCGGCAGGACAGGCGACCCTAGCCGCCGCCACCACGCGGCGCATTTCGTCCCACAGCGCTCGGACCGCCTCGCTCAACTGCGTCCGATGCCCGGCCTCCTGCTGCTGCAGGGCGGCCAGTTGCGCGAGTTGCTCCAGGCCCATGCGCGCCCTGGCGAACGGGTCCTGCGCCACGGCGGCCAGTCCGGTTCCACATGCCGGACACGCGGTCGCCCCGTCCGCCAACGCTTGCACGGCCTCGTAGAGCTTCACGTACGACACCTCGCCGGCGCGGGCCGCGAGTTGCGCGGAAGACGCTTGCCACAGTCCCTGGACGCGATAGGCCTCTGCCAGCAACGTCTGCAGGCAAGCCTGGGTCACCTCGTGAATGGCAGGCGGGTTGGCGTCCAGCTGAGCCTGGACATACGGCAGCCGCCCTTGCTGCTGCGGCGTACCCAGCAGCCAGTCCACGCAGGCCTGGTACGTCGTGCCAGGCGACACGCGCTGCGCCAACGCTTGTTCCAGGCCCTCGACCGCTGCGATCTTCTGCGGGTAGGCGGCGATGGTCTGTTCGGAGTTCGCCAACTGCAGGCGACGCAGCGCCAGCTGCGCCGCCTGCACGCCGGCAAGCATCAGGTCCTGATCGAGCGAGGGGTTGAAGCCGCGCACGAACTCGCTGAACTGGTCCACGCCGAACAGCGTGGCGATGAGCTGGCGCTGATCGCCCGGGGTCCGCGCGGCGATTCGGGCGAAATCGTCGAGGCGGTTCTTCTCGATGAAGCAGAAGCGATACTCGGCTTCGTCGGGCTGGACGGCCTGCGCTTCGCCCGCCGCCGTAGACGACAGGACCGGCGCGACGTGGCGGCGCAGGCGAGCGTTGTTGCAGTACGTCCGCTGGTCGACCCGCTTGGCCTGCGCTTCGCTGATCGAACCGAGCATCGCCACTTCCAAGGCTTCGCAGAAGCTGCTCTTGCCAGTGCCGTTGGCACCGTAGACCAAGGTGATGTCATGGCTGAGGTCGAACGTCTCCTGCCGCATGAATCCGCGAAACGGCCCGACTTCGAGCTGGTGCAGTCTCCCTAGCGCCGGCCCGTTTTCGGGGCCGCGCGCGTCCCCGTCGTAGGCGACAGGCATCTGTGCCAGATGCGCGATGGCCAGCGGCGCCAAGCGCGTTGAGCGCCCGCGGCGTGCAGTACCGACCTCGGCCAGCGGCTGCAGGTGACCGAGCACCAGGTGCGCAAGCCGGCGCACGTCGTCATGCACGTGCCGCTGCGCCAAGTGCGCCAGGAAGCGGTGGTATTCCGAATGAATGCTTGCCATGCAGCCCTCTCTACACAGAAAGACGCTCTGACGGCGTCCGTGGCGGTATTGATCGGCCACCTGCGCCCCGGCCGCAGGTGGGTCGTGCTTCCTTTCGCGGTTATGGGTTGTGGAAGTTCTCTGCGAAATAATCGATGACCTGGGCGGCCTGCGTCCCCTGGCGGAAACGCTTCTGCTCGTCGAAATCGATCGAGGGCAGCATATGGATCAGCTGCTGTTCGGCATACAGCGCCATGACCTCCCGGGCGTCCAGTGCGCCGGCACGTTGTCCCGTGAGCGTATTGGCGGCCTCGATGGCCGCGCCGATCATCACATCCGCCAGCTGCACGGCCGGACTGTGCCTGGAGTCGACCTGCGTCACCGACTGGAGCTTGAGCGGGAAGGTGATGCTGGCGATCTCCGACTGGCGGAACGTGATCACGTCATCGTGGCGGATGTAGCGCTGCAGCAAGTCATGGTAGGTGAGCAGGTTTTTGGATTGGTCGTGCTCGACTCGATAAGGGCCGTCGGTCATGGCCTCCATCCGGCTGACCAGGGACTGCAGCACCACCAGGGCGGCATCCGTTGTCAAGCCAGGTGTGGCGATCGCCTGCAGGCACTCGGGCGCGGCGAACCGCGCTAAGGGGCCCAGCGCTTCCGGGAATTCCTGCCAGCGCGAGGCGCGCGCGGCCTGGACCAGGTCGGCGAGCGCCGCCTGGCTTTGCTCCTTCACCGCGCGCTGGAAACTCGCCAGCAGGCGGTCGAGAGCGCCTTGCCCGAGTAGCGTCGGCCCCACCGTGTACAGCAGGGATGCCAGCGAGTAGTTCTGCCCGTCCTCGTAGAAGTCCATCCCACGCTCGTAGTAGAACGGCTCCACGGCATAGTCCAGGAACATCAGCAGCAGCAGGTAACGCTTGTCGCAGACATAGGTCACGCACTTGTGATGGCTCAGCAAGTCGCGTTGAAGCGCCATCAGGCGGGGTCGGTTCGCCGGCCGCCGTGCCAGGGCCCGGTACTTGAGCTCGTCCGCCTGCAGCGTGGGAAAGTGCTCCCGGATCAAGCGCCTGGCCTCGTCGTCGTCGATGGCGATGGCCGTCGCGCCCTGGAACCGCTGCTCGGGATTCAGCAGGTCGAAGCCGGTGTAGCCGCTTTCGTCGATCCGGAAGCATTCCATTCAACTCTTCCCCGGAATGATGGAGACCCCGATCCGGTCCGCCAGATCGAGCACGGCGTCGTAGGTGCTGGCGTCGTCAGTCAGACCGTGTGACTCGCCCTCGACCTGCAGTGCGCCATCAGCGATACGATCGCCGAAGAGCACCACGGCGCGAGCAGAGTCGTCCTGCCGCGATACCCAAGACAGGCCCTGCGCCTGAGCGCACTGGCGGTGAAGCGCCACGGCCCATTTGCGGGTGACAGGGTACTGGTCCTTCTCCGTGTCGATGAGCTGCTTGCGCGTCACACCGAGCTTGCGCAGGGCGACGCTGGACAGGTCGACGAGCTGCAGATCCGCTTCGATCCGGACGGTTGAACGGACCTGGCCAGCGAGCTTGGCCTTGTCGAAGCTCTTGAAGCCAGCGGTGTGAGGGACATCGTGGAAGACGGTCTCCATCAGGGCGCACGGCAGCGTGGTACCCGCATACAGCGTGGGAATCGCCTCTCCCTGGTCGTCCTGGATCGGACTGAAGCGGGCATTGCCACGCACGCCCGGGTTGAACCGGTTCGCCTGGTACTGGCTCTGATGCACACGATGAAGCACCGTCCCCTCGACCAGCTCGGTGAAAGAGGCATGCAAGTCGCCCGCCGGCTCCGGCGTGGCAGAGGACGGCGAGCCGGCCGGCTCGTCTTCCGAGACGGATCGCGGCCGACGCTTAGGCATGGGCGACTTCCTGGATCTCGTCCTCGACGGCCGCGATGACACGCTGTGGCGCCGAGGCCAGCAGATCCTGCGGACGCTTGCCACCGAGAAAACTGTTCTCGGAGCGGAACCAATAGGCCATGCCCCACCCGTCCTTGTGGCCGGCGAAAGCCTCGATGACCTTGGCCAGCGACTTCAGCGGACGAAAGCCCGCATCGGCATCCAGGCCGTAGCCCGGGAAGTAGTCGATGCCGCCGTGGTTGATGGCGAAGATCTGACCTTGTTTCTTCCACTTATTGGGCTGTGCGCTCGGATTGCGGGTGCTCAATCCTGCCAGCTGCGCGATCTGCGCGGCCGTCAGCCAATCGCCGCTCTCCAGCACCGCCTTGCGCGCCTGCACCAGCATGCTCGCTTCCTTCAGCAGCCTGGGCGACGCCGGATTACGCGGCACCAGCACCTCGGCCAACCGTTCGAGCGATTCGCGGTCCTGGCGTTCGAGCAGCACCTCGAACATGGACGACGCGACGTTGGTGAAGTTCTCCGCCAGCGCCGCGAAGACATTGGGCTTGATGTGATCGAACGCCAACACCAGCACGCGGTCGGCATGGGAACGGCCGAGCCGGGCCTGGATTTCTTTGGGCGTGCCCACCAGGGTCGACACGCCGGGATGGTCTGCAACGACGCTCATGGCCAGGATCCTCGACGGGTTATTTAGACTATTTCATAGTACCATAACGCTCATAACTTTCAACTGCCTTCTTTTTCGGGCACCTGTAAGACCAGCGGAATACGCCATGCGTCCCACCACCCTCTACGTCATCGGCAACGGGTTCGACCTCTGGCACGGCATTCCCTCTGGCCTCGGGGCGTTCAAGCAGTATGTCCTGGGCGCCGACCGGGCCATCCACCGGGAGGTCGAGGACTACCTGCCGGCCGGGGAGGACTGGTGCGACCTGGAACTGGCCTTGGCCGAGCTGGACGCCGACATGCTGGTCGACAACCTGGGGCACTTCATGGGGTCCTACGGGGCAGAGGATTGGAGCGATTCGGGCCACCACGACTTCCAGTACGAGATCGGCAACGTCGTCGAGCGTCTGTCTACCGGACTGCGATCGCGCTTCGCAGAATGGATCCGGGCGCTGCCCATCCCCACGCCGGAGACTGCCCCTCGGCGGCTGGCCAGTCTGGACCCACGTGCGCTGTTCCTGAGCTTCAACTACACGAACACACTCACCGGGCTCTATGGTGTCGATCCGGCGCAGATCCTGCACATCCACGGCCGCGCCGATGAAGCAGACGAGGAGCTGGTGCTGGGCCACGCCTGGAATCCCCAGTCCCGCCGCTCTTTGAACGAGCGCGCCGATATCGAGGACATCGATACCCGCCTGGTGGAGGCCAACGACACCATCGACGACTACTTCTCGGCCACCTTCAAGCGTTCCGAGGAGCTGATCGCCCGGCACAGACCATTCTTCGAGGCGCTCGATACCGTCGACCACGTGGTCGTGCTGGGCCACTCCCTGTCTCCGGTCGACGCGATCTACTTCATGGCACTGTTCCAACAGCCTGGCGTCGCCGCAGCGCGATGGACGGTCGCCTGCCGCAAAGCGGAGGAATGGCCCGAGAAGGAGCGACGCCTGATCGACATGGGACTGCGGCCAGGGGCCGCCCGGCCGGCGGCCTGGGACGCGCTGTAGCGACGCCGGAGCGGTCGCCCTACACCGCCGCCCACCGTTTCATCAACGCGCCCAGTGCCGCCTCGGCCCCGGTTTGGGCTTCTTCCATCTCCCGGCCGATCTCCCCCACCGTCAGCGCGTGACCGGCTTCGGCCTCTTCCCAAATGAAGTAGCGGCGAACGCTGGTCGGTTCCCCTTCGACGAAGACCATCGTCTCGAAGAGCGCTGGGTCGCGGCCGGGAAAGGCGTTGTGATCCAGACTGAGGAACACGGTCGAGACGCGGACGTCATCGATCCATGTCTCCGCCACACGGCGATCGGCCACAGCAAACCATTCCGCCCATTCCCCAAGGCTCTCGCACAGCACGGCGCGGTGGCCGTCGAGCTTGTAGTGCATGAGGCATGGAAGACGCGGAATCGGCATGCCGAAAGAGTACCCGAACGGCGCTTATCTCCCCAAGCGCCCGAATGGTCTGCACGGCGTTCAGCGCGGTGCCCGTAGCCACTTTCTGCCCGCGAATCCGTGCGCGAACCCATGAATCCGGTCGTGCGCGGGTTCCTATTGTTTGCGGCCTGAAACAGCCCTGATCTCCACGATCACCCCATTGCTGATCACACAGGAATGGCGCGATGGTGGCTTCGATCTGGCTGCGCGCCGCGCATCGCGGCGTGCCCACTTTTCTCGTGACGGCCCTCCTGCTGGGTCAGTCCCCGATGGCCTTGGCCGAGTCCCCGGCGCAGCGCCAGGAGCTGGTCGCCGCGCTGCGCCAGCTCGACGCGCTGGAGCGCACCGTTGCGCACAGCGCCGCGCATGCCCCCATCCAGCCGGGCGAGCGCTACCACTTCGACTACCCGCGGCTGCTGGCTGATCTGGCGCGTGTTCGCGCCGGCATCCAGTTCCACCTGACGCCATCACGCGCCCAGCCGCGCGACCCCTCCGAGCTGGCCGGCGACTACCGCACCGAGCGGGCGGCCGCGCCATCGCCGACGGCTGCGGAGGGCACGCCATGAACGGCGCCCAAACCTCGGCATTTCAGGCCAACAGCGGCATCGCGCCTTCCGCGATGGCGACCGTTCTGGTCGGCGTCGTGTTCGCGGTCCTGCTCGTGTGGGGCGTCTGGGCCATCCGAACGGCCTACGTGGGGTGGTCCGAGAGCCGCCTCAACCAGCGCCAGTTCCTCGGCGTCTGCATCCGCT